>ERZ772874.669-NODE-669-length-18490-cov-10.096447_pt1 | contig 18490 bp, 14 predicted proteins | sample MGYA00580586_ERZ772874 | MGnify/ENA primary metagenome ERZ772874 (study PRJEB29015, sample SAMEA2737952) | human oral metagenome | biome: human oral; feature: human-associated habitat; material: dental | place: China | collected 2154 ... | reverse complement strand
GGCTCGCGTGACCGGCAGATCGGGAGGGGAGGCGACGAGCTCTTCGAGGGTGGGCATGGCTTCATTGTGCGTGCTCGCAGGCGGGGAGCGCATCCCGGATGCGCGCCCGCGCGCGCCGGTGCGTCCGGGGTCACTCCCCTCGGGAGCGCCGAACCCCCTGATCGGCGCGGCGTGCGCGTAAAATGGGGAGCAACATGACTACGGACAACACCGCGCCGACGCTGTCGGCGACCACCCTCGCACACACCACGGCCCGCGTCACCATCCCCGCAGACATGGACCCCATCGCGGTCCTCGGGGTCGCGGACCAGGTCCTGCGCGCCCTCGAACGAGGATTCCCGCACGTGCGCTTCCTCGTGACCGGACGGGACATCTCCCTCGCGGGCACCCAGGCCGACATCGACGTGGCCGCCAGCCTGCTCGAGGAACTCATCGGCATGGCCCGGCGCGGCACCGCTCTGGACGCCAGCGCCGTCGAACAGGCCATCGGGCTGCTAGGGCGCCTCACCTCGGGCGAGGCACCCACGGAGGAGATCCTCTCCGCGCGCGGGAGATCCATCCGACCCAAGACTCCCGGGCAGAAGGCCTACACGGACGCCATCGACCGCGCAACCGTCGTCTTCGGCATCGGCCCGGCCGGCACCGGCAAAACCTACCTGGCCATGGCCCAGGCAGTGCGACGCCTCCTGTCCGGCGAGGTGCGCCGCATCGTGCTGACCCGGCCCGCCGTCGAGGCGGGGGAGAACCTGGGCTTCCTGCCCGGCTCTCTCACGGACAAGATCGACCCGTACCTGCGCCCCCTCTACGACGCCCTGGGCGACATGCTCGACCCCGAGGCCCTGCCCAAGCTCATGGCCGCCGGAACCATCGAGGTCGCGCCGCTGGCCTACATGCGCGGACGCACCCTCAACGACTCCTTCATCATCCTCGACGAGGCGCAGAACACGACGGTCGGCCAGATGAAGATGTTCCTGACCCGCCTGGGATTCGGCTCCAAGGTCGTCGTCACCGGCGACGCCTCCCAGGTCGACCTGCCCGGCAGCCAAACCAGCGGCCTAGCCGTTGTCGAAGACATCCTGGGGGGCATCGACGACATCGAGTTTTGTCGCCTGACCAGCGCCGACGTCGTGCGCCACGAGCTCGTGGGTGCCATCATCGACGCCTACCAGCGTTACGACGATCGAAACGCCGCGCGCCGCGCCCGCGCCCGCAGCCGCAAGACATCACGCAGGGAGTACACCTCATGACCGAGGTCATCAACGAGACCGATTTCGAGATCAACGAGGCCGAGTTTTCCGCCCTGGCCGACTATGTGCTCGACCAGATGCACGTCAGCTCCGACGCCGAGGTCAACATCATCTTCATCGAACCCGAGCCGATGGAGGACCTGCACGTCCGCTGGCTCGACCTGCCCGGCCCCACCGACGTCATGAGCTTCCCCATGGACGAGCTGCGCCCCGGCACGGCGGATCGCCCCACGCCCCCCGGAATGCTCGGCGACATCTGCATCTGCCCCCAGGTCGCCTCCCGCCAGGCAGCCGAATCCGGACACAGCGCCGCAGAGGAAATGCTCCTACTGGCCACGCACGGCATGCTCCACCTCCTGGGCTACGACCACGCGACCGACCCCGAGCGCGAAGTCATGTTCGCCCTCCAACGCAAGCTGCTGCTGACCTTCCTGGCCACCCGATGACCCTGACTCTTCCCCTGGAAGTAGCCCAGGCCTCGCCGATCGTGGACGCGCCCTCGATCGCCCTGCTGATCCTCGCGGCCGTCTCCCTGGCGCTTGCCTCCATCGCCCAGTGCGTCGAACAGGCAGTCCAACGCCTGACCCTGGCCGGCGTCGAGGACCTGATCGAGGACGAACGCAAAAGCGCGCGCACCCTGTACGGCCTCGTCGAGCGCCGCCAGCGCACCCTGCTGTCCCTGCGAGCGTTCCGCACGTTCTGGCAGGTCGTCTACGCCGTCGTGGGCACCATCGTCCTGGTTGACACGCGCCTTCCGTGGTGGGCCGTCGCCCTCATCGGCGTGAGCGTCATCGCCGCCCTCCAGCTCCTCTTCGTGTCCTTCCTGCCCGCCCGCTCGGGTGCGCGCAACCCCGAGGGCGTCGCGCTCGCGGGCGCGACCTTCGCGGCTCGGCTCTCGCGCCTGAGCCACCTCGCCGACCCGCTCCTGACCCGGGTGCGCTCCTCGCGTCCCGCGCCCGCTCCCACCGAGGCGCAGGTGCGCGCCGAGCTCATCTCGGACCTGCGCGAGATCGTCGACGAGGTCGGCGAGCCCGAGAGCTTCGAGGAGGAGGACCGCGACATGGTTCGCTCCGTCCTCGACCTGGGGCACACTCTCGTGCGCGAGGTCATGGTGCCGCGCACCGACATGGTCACCGTCGACGCCGACACTCCCGCGCCGAGCGCCCTTCGCCTCTTCGTGCGATCCGGTTTCTCTCGCGTGCCCGTCGTCGGCGACGACGTGGACGACATACGAGGCATTCTCTACTTCAAGGACCTCGTCTCCCGGTGGGAGGCCGCCGGCGGCACCCTCGACATGCGTGCCGAACAGATGATGCGCCCCGCCGAGTACGCCGTCGAGATGAAGCCCGCCGACGACATGCTGCGCCAGATGCAGGCCGAACGCTCCCACATGGCCATCGTCATCGACGAGTACGGCGGGGTCGCCGGCCTCGTGACCCTCGAGGACATTCTCGAGGAGGTCGTCGGCGAGCTCACCGACGAGCACGACCGCCACGCCGCCGAGCCCGAGGAGATCGAGCCCGGCACCTGGCGCGTCCCCTCGCGCTACCCGATCTCCGAGCTGGGCGAGCTCCTGGGCCGCGAGATCGAGGATGAGGACGTGGACTCCGTGGGCGGCCTGCTCGCCAAGGCCATCGGCAAGGTTCCCCTGCCCGGCGCGACCGGCACGCTCGCGGGCGTTTCCATGACCGCCGAGGAGGCGCGCGGACGCCGACGCCAGGTCTCCACCGTCGTGTGCCGCCTCGACCCCGACTCCCAGCTCATCACCGACCCAACCCCCGCCGACGATAAGGACAACTGACATGCGATTCCCCTCCGATGACGAGCTCATGGCCGGCCCCAACGCCCTCGGGGACGCGCGCATCGAGGTGGCGAGCGACGCCGCCGACCCGGAGGCCGAGGCACGCGCGCAGATCGACGCCGGCCTCGCCGACAATGCCGAGGACGCGGCCGAGCCGGGCGACAACGAGGAGTACGAGGAGGCCGACTCCGACGAGGATTACGGCGAGGAGTGCGACCTGGAAGGCCTGGAGGACGAGGAGGACGCTGACCTGGAGGCCTTCGAGGCGATGACCTCCCTGGCCGCCCTGCGCCAGGACGCGGCCGCCACGATCGAGATCCCGGACTTTCCCGAGGACTTCCGCGCCGGCTTCATCTCAATCGTCGGCCGCCCCAACGTCGGCAAGTCTACGCTGACGAACGCGCTCGTTGGCGCGAAGATCGCGATCACGTCGGGCCGCCCCGAAACGACGCGCCACAACATTCGAGGCATCGTGCACGGCGAGGGCTACCAGCTGGTCCTCGTGGACACCCCCGGATACCACCGCCCCCGCACGCTGCTGGGCAAGCGGCTCAACGACATGGTGCGCGAGGCTCTCTCGGAGGTCGACGTCGTGGTGTTCTGCCTGCCCGCCGACCAGCGCATCGGCCCCGGCGACCAGTTCATCGCCCGCGAGCTACGTTCCGTCAAGCGCCCGATCATCGCAGTGGCCACCAAGTGCGATGCCGTGCCACGTGAGCGCGTCATGAAGCATCTGCTCTCGATTGAGAAGCTGGGGGAGTGGGCCGCCATCGTGCCGGTATCCTCCGTGGAGGGCAAGGGCATCGACCACCTGCGCGAGGTGCTTGCCGAAACGATTCCGCTTTCGCCGCCGCTGTACCCGTCGGGCGACGTGACCGACGAGTCCCGCGACACCCTCATCGCCGAGTTTATCCGCGAGGCCGCGCTGGAGGGTGTGCGCGACGAGCTGCCCCACTCCCTGGCCGTCCAGGTCGAGGAGATCATCGAGAGGCCGCGCCGAGAGGGCGACGAGCGTCCGCCGATGCTTGACATTCACGTGAACGTGTACGTGGAGCGCGACTCGCAGAAGGCCATCATCATCGGCCGCGAGGGTTCGCGCCTCAAGCAGATCGGCACCCAGTCCCGCGCCCACATCGAGGAACTGCTGGGCCGACGCGTCTACCTCGACCTGCACGTGCGTACCGCGAAGGACTGGCAGTCCGACCCGAAGATGCTGGGGCGCCTAGGCTTCTGACATGCCCGACTTCATCCGCGTGCGCGGCGCCCGCGTCCACAACCTGAAGAACGTGGACGTCGACGTTCCCCTGAACGCGTTCGTCGCGGTCGCGGGCGTGTCCGGGTCGGGCAAGTCCTCCCTGGCGCTCGGCACGCTGTACGCGGAGGGCTCACGGCGCTACCTGGAATCCCTGGCGACCTACACGCGCCGGCGTATCTCCCAGGCGGCCAAGGCCTCGGTCGACGAGGTCACCCACGTGCCCGCAGCTCTCGCCCTGCGCCAGCGCCCGGGCGTTCCCGACGTGCGCTCCACCTTCGGCACGGCCACGGAGCTGCTCAACCACCTGCGTCTCCTGTTCTCGCGCGCGGGTTCCTACCTGTGCCCAGGCGGGCACCGAGTCCCGCCCTCCCGCAACGTCGCCCTAGAGATCCCGATCGTGTGCCCGACGTGCGGCGAGTCCTTCTATGGCCTGGGCGCGCAGGAGATGGCCTTCAACTCGGCCGGCGCGTGCCCTGTGTGCGAGGGCACGGGCGTCCAGCGCGTCGTCGACCGGGCGTCCCTGGTGCCCGACGAGTCCCTGTCGATCGACGAGGGCGCCGTGTCCCCGTGGGGATCCCTCATGTGGAAGCTCATGAAGGACGTCGCCCGCGAGATGGGCGTGCGCACTTTCGTGCCATTCCGGGACCTGACCGACGCCGAGAAGACGATCGTGTACGAGGGGCCTGCCGAGAAGCGCCACATCGTCGTCGCCACCAAGACGGGCGGCGCGGAGCTGGACTTCACCTACTTCAACGCGGTCGCCACCGTCGAAAACGCCCTGTCGAAGGCGAAAGACGAGAAGGCCCTCGCCCGCGTGTCCAAGTACCTCATCACCCGCACGTGCCCCGCCTGCGACGGCACGCGGCTGGGAGAGCGGGTACGCACGACACTCATTGACGGCATCGACTTGGGAGATGCCTCACGCCTGACGCTGACCGAACTGCGCGAGTGGGTCGGGCGCGTCCCCGGCCTCGTCCCGGGCGAGGTTGCGCCCATGGCCCGCGTCATCGTCGACGAGATGACCGAGCCGATGGAGCGCCTCGTCGACCTCGGCCTGTCGTACCTGTCGCTGGACCGCGCCTCCTCGACGCTGTCCAACGGCGAGCGCCAGCGCGTCCAGCTGGCCCGCGCCGTGCGCAACCGTACGACCGGGGTTCTCTACGTTCTCGACGAGCCGACGATCGGCCTGCACCCCTCCAACGTCGACGGTGTCCTCGACATCATCCGCGAACTCATCGCCGACGGGAACTCCGCCGTCGTCGTCGACCACGACACGCGTGTCCTGGCGGCCGCCGAGCACCTCATCGAGATCGGACCTGGAGCGGGCGCGGACGGCGGATGCGTCATCTTCCAGGGCAGCATCGACGAGGCCGCCCACGCCCCCGCCTCCCGCATCGGCCCGTACATGACTGGGCTGCGTCGGGTCGAGCGGACGGCGGGGGAGAGAGCTCGGGGCGCGGACGTTGACGGGCGCGGCGCGCTTCACGTAGAGACCGGCCAGATTCACACGGTGCGGCCCCTCAGTGTGGACGTACCGCTGGGGGCGCTCACGGCGGTGACGGGCGTGAGCGGATCGGGCAAGACGACGCTCGTGCTGGAGTCGCTGGTGCCCGCGCTGCGCGCCCAGCTGGCGGGCGATGCGCTGCCAGTGCACGTGCGAGACGTGGACACAGCCGGCATCTCGCGCGTCAACGTCATTGACGCGACCCCGATCGGCGTGAACGTGCGCTCGACCGTGGCCACCTATTCCGGGGTGCTGGACGAGCTGCGCCGCGCTTTCGCTCGCACCGAGGAGGCGAAGGCCGCTGGCCTGAAGGCGGGCGCGTTCTCCTACAACACGGGTTCGCTGCGCTGCCCGATCTGCGACGGGACCGGACAGATCACCCTGGACGTGCAGTTCCTGCCCGACGTGGACATCGAGTGCACCGATTGTCGGGGTACCCGCTACGGGGCCCAGGCCCACGAGATCCGACGCGACGGCCTGTCCCTGCCCGACATCATGGCGATGAGCGTGGACGAGGCCGGGGTGGCCGTTCGCGGACTCAAGAAAGCAGGAGCGCTCCTGGAGACGCTCTCCGGGCTGGGCCTGGGCTACCTGACACTGGGGGAGGCCACGCCCGCCCTGTCGGGAGGCGAGGCGCAGCGCCTGAAGCTTGCCTCGGAGATGGGGCGTAGGCAGGAGGGGACGCTCTTCGTCTTCGACGAGCCGACGATCGGCCTGCACCCGGGCGACGTGCAGGTCCTCCTCGACGTGCTCCAGCGCCTCATCGACCGTGGCGCGACCGTCCTCGTCATCGAGCACGACCTGGACCTGATCCGCTGCGCCGACTGGGTGATCGACATGGGCCCGGGCGGCGGCATCGAGGGCGGCCGCATCGTCGCCCAGGGCACGCCGCGTGACATCGCGGCTAACGAGGCCTCGGTGACGGGCCGCTATCTGCGCTGACGGGGTCATCATTACCGGCTCGGCGCCCTGTGCCCGGGCTGGTTGTGGCGGTGAGTGGTTCGGTGTGCCAGTTCCGCGTTTGTTCTTGTGTGTTGGGGCACTGCACCCGATCCGTAGGCAATGCACCTCTTCTGTTCGGGTGCAGTGCCCCTTATCGGGTGCAGTGCCCCTTATCGGGTGTAGTGCCCCTGTGCTTCTGGCAGTTGTGGTGGTTGCCGGGGATGTGGGCGTCTTCTGGGCTTGTACGTCTCCTGGGCCTGTACGTCTCTTGGGCTTGAGTTGTCTTCTGCTTGGGTTCTTTGTGGCCTCGCGTTGTGGTTCCTCGGAAATGTCGCATGCAACTCCCGTGCGAGCATTTCAAACATTGAAACCACATCGTTGGAATTGCAACGTTTTGAGGTGCTGGAGGAAGTTCGTGCACCCGAATTGCATGCGACTGATGGTTCATGAAGCGCGTCAGGCGAACTCCTGTGTGCGGACGTCGGCCCACGACACTGTCCACGATCTTCGGGACGCTTTGACCTGTTGGGCTCAGCTGCGATGTCGTGGTTTGCGGTGCCCCCCGTAGGACCCAGCTGTGCATTGAGGAGCTGAGGGTGCGACCCATAGGAACCAGCTGCCATGCCCCGCCACAGAACGGCTCATGAAGAAGGCATAACGCAGCGCCCGACTGCCGTGGGGCAGCCGGGCGCGTGACGTTGTCAGAGCGCGAGGCTCACTTGACGATGACGACCCTCAGGAAGCGGGGGCCGTGCACGCCGTTGACGCGGACCAGCTCGATGTCGGAGGTCGCCGAGCCGCCGGCGATCCAGGTCATCGGGCGGGTCGGGTTCTTGCCGAGGATGTCCACGGCCTGGGGCACCGTGGGGACGATGTCGGCGGCCTTGAGTACGACTACGTGCGTGTCTGGGACGAGCGAGATCGCGCGGCGACCCTGGTCGGGCTCACCGTCGAGGACGATGGTGCCCGAAATGGAGATGGCGACTCGGCTACGAGTGACGACCGCGTCGATCTCGTCCAGCTCCAGCGTGGGGATGGCCTTCTCGCGGCTGTCCTCGCGGACCTTGCGGCCGTCGCGGGCGGCGGCCTTCTTGAAGGCCTCGTCCAGTCCGGTCGGAACGACGACGGAGGTGGCCTTCTGGTCGGTCAGGAACGCCGAGATCGCGTCGGCTACCTCGGACTCCTTGGACACCACGACGACCTTCGCCGAGTAGTCCTCGAGCTTCTCGATCATCTCCTCGACGACGGCCTGGGAACCGGGCGCGTGCTCGGTGGAGCGGATGTAGTCGCGGGGGATCGGGCGCACCGGACGGCCCTGCTGGGAACGGGAAATGGCGTCGCGTGCGCGCGCAAGGATCGCGGTCTTTGCGTCCATGGTGGTGGTCATGTCACGCCTCCTTCTGGGTCGTGCGGGTGGTCATGCCGTGCTCGGATGCGAGCGGAAGGCCGCGCGCGGGACGGTCCGTGCGAGGCGCGTTGGCGTCGGAGTCCTTGTGGGTGCGCTTCCACCACTGGCGGAACGTCTCCTTGGGGGCCACCGGCAGGTCGCGTGCGCGCGTCCACAGCGAGGCCGGGAAGGGCAGCGCGCCGATGGCGCCCTTCTTCGCGAAGAGGCGAGTGGCCTTCGTGCCCGTGCCTGCGAGCTTCCACAGTGTCGCGTTCGTCATGACGGGCGTAGTCGCCCCCATCGCGAGGTCCCACACGTCGGGCACGAGGTTGCGCTTGACGTCCACCGTGCGCGCACGCATGTGGATGAGGATCGTCGGGATGTCGATCTTGACGGGGCAGACCTCGCCGCACGCGCCACACAGGGAGGAGGCGAAGGGCAGGGTGTGCACCGGATCGTCCTCGGCGAGGCCCTGGGTGAGCTGCGGGGTCAGGATCGCGCCGATGGGGCCCGGGTAGACGGAGCCGTAGGCGTGACCGGAGGTGTGCTGGTAGACGGGGCAGATGTTCATGCACGAGCCGCAGCGGATGCAGGCCAGGGCCTGGCGGCCGATCGGGTCGCACAGGACCTTGGTGCGGCCGTTGTCCATGAGGATGAGGTGGAACTCCTGCGGGCCGTCGCCGGGGGTGACGCCCGTCCACATGGAGGTGTAGGGGTTCATGCGCTCGCCCGTGGCGGAGCGGGGGAGGAGCTGGGAGAAGATCTCAACGTCCTGGAAGCGGGGGACGAGCTTCTCGATGCCCATCAGCGTGATGAGCGTGTCGGGCAGGGTCAGGCACATGCGGCCGTTGCCCTCGGACTCGAAGATGGACACGGTGCCGGTCTCCGCGATGCCCATGTTGGTGCCGGAGACGGCGACCTCGGCGTGCAGGAACTTCTTGCGCAGGTGGGCGCGGGCGGCGCCGGTCAGCTCGGTCGGGTCGTCGGAGAGGTTGCGGGGAGCGTCCTTCATGCGGTCCAGGAAGATGCCGCGCACTTCGGAGCGGTTACGGTGGATCGCGGGGACCACGATGTGGCTGGGCATGTCGTCGGCCAGCTGGACGATCATCTCGGCGAGGTCGGTCTCGCGCGCGCTGATGCCCTGTTCCTTGAGGTACTCGTTGAGGTTGGTCTCCTGGGTGGCCATGGACTTGACCTTGACGACCTCGTCGACGCCCTTGGACTTAATGATCTCCGCGACGATGCGGTTGGCCTCGTGCTTGTCGCGCGCCCAGTGGACGATGCCGCCGCGGGCGGTGACGTTGCGCTCGAACTCCTCGAGGAGCTCGGGCATGCGGGAGGCGACCTCGAACTTGACGGCCTCGGCGGCGTTGCGCAGGTCCTCCCAGTCCGGCATCTCGGCGACGCGCTGGGCGCGCTTGGTGCGGATGGTGCGGGTGGCGTGCCCCAGGTTGCGGCGCATCTGCGTGTTGGCCAGAGTCTTGTGGGCGCCCTCCGGGAAGGAATGGCCCCAGCGGAGCGTGTCCTCGGGGATGGAGACGGTGGTGCGCCAGCCGCCGGTGTGGGTCTCGGGGGCGGAGGGCATTCCGATGAACGTTGCGGTCATGTCAGATCACCTGAGCGCTTTCGGGTGCGAAAGAGATGTTGCCCTCGAAGGGCTGGTCCTTGGTGGATGCCAGGATTTCGGCGAGGTGCATGGGACGGATGCCGGAGTTGAGGCGGGACAGGCCGCCGCCGACGTGCATGAGGCAGGAGTAGTCGCCCATGACGAGGACCTCGGCGCGCGTGGACATGACGTTGGTGACCTTGTCCGCGAGCATGGAGGTGGAGGTCTCGGAGTTCTTCATGGAGAAGGTGCCGCCGAAACCGCAGCAGACCTCGGCGTCGGGCAGGTCGATGAGGGTCAGGCCCTCCACGTTGCGCAGGAGGCGGTAGGGGCGGTCGCCGACCTTGGCGATGCGCAGCGAGTGGCACGTCGGGTGGTAGGTGACCGTGTGGGGGAAGTAAGCGCCCACATCCTCCAGGCCGAGAACGTCGGTGAGGAGCTCCGTCAGGTCGTAGGTGTGCCGGGCGATGAGCTGGGACTTCCTCGCCAGCTCGGTGTCGCCCACGTGCTCGGCGACGACCTTTTGCTCGTGGCGTGCTGCACCGGTGCAGGAGCCGGAGGGGACGACGATGGCGTCCCACTGGCCGTCGAGAACGGGCTCGAAGGTCTTGACGTGGTTGCGGGTGATCTTGGCTGCGTCTTCGAAGTAGCCGGTGTTGGCGTGCATCTGTCCGCAGCACACCTGGTCTTCAGGGAACACGACCTCGTGGCCGAGGCGCTCGAGCAGGGTCACTGTCGCCTGAGCGGCCTGGGGGAACATGACGTCTGCCAGGCAAGTGGAAAAGAGAGCGATACGCACTGGGGATCCTTCCTCGTGGGTGCTGTCGTCCATCAGTATGGCTGGGTCCGAGGTCCCGGGCGACCAATTGTGAGGGCTCCTCGGCGGGAGGGGCGCGGGAGTGGCGTCATATCGCGGAAAAGTCAGGACAAATCACCCGGGGAAAATCGGTGTCGATCGGCTCGTATAGGACCTGTGGGTAGCGACTTAGAACAGGGGAGCCTTACGTTTATCGTTTCTTGATCGTCGCGTGCCCGAAAGAGGCAGCCCGGGCCTCGTTCATGGACTGTTCATGGATGAGGCCCGGGCTGGGTTCCAGGGGTGTGGCGGGGTTAGCCGCGAGTGCCTTCCCCGGTAACGATGATGAGGTTGCAGTCCGCCGAGGCCGCGAACGCCGTGATGGTAAACGAGCCCCACTCCGAGTAGATGTCGGTGGAGCTTTGGAGGACGACGTTCGCGTGGTCGGCGGGGATCGTGGAGAAGTGGCAGTCCTGGGGGACGTACTGGTAGAGGCGTGGGTAGATGCCGGGCAGGAGGGTGTTATTCCCGTCGGCTCCCTCCATCAGCTTCTGGATCGTCTCGGGAGGCACGGTGGCGACGCCGGTCAGCCACGTGTGGTCGTCAGGCATGGGGACGCCCCGCCCCTCGGGGAAACGCTCTGCGGTGACGTGTCCCTCCGTCGCGCCGAGTGCGAGCATGCGTTCGTTGAAGGAGTCGGTGCGTTCTTGGACCTTGATCTCGCCGTCGGTCTCGTAAGTGAACTCCGCGAAGCGTGGATCCTCGGGGAGGGAGCCGGAGGACGACGTTGAGCCGAAGGGATTACAGGCGGCGGTGAGCGCCAAGACAGTGCCGACAATGACAAGTAGTCGGAAGGGGTGCTTCACGATGTGTCTCTTTCTGCGGAATCGTTGGGAGCGACGGGGCTCCGCGGTTCGTGGAGCTGCTCCGAGGCTACCTGGGCACGCAACGCGGGAGCAAAATGACGTGGGCCCCGAGAGGCAAGTCCCTTCGGGGCCCACGCCGCAATCCGAAGCGGATCAGTGCGGCATGTAGGCGCCCAGCCAGCCCTGGGATGCGATGAACACCAGGACGCACAGGACCAGGAGCAGGCCGATTGAGTAGGGGGCGGCCTTCTTGAGGATCTCCGCGTCCGAGCCCTCCGAATCCACGGAGGTCGCGGCGATCGCGAGGTTCTGCGGGGAGACGATCTTGCCGACGCCGCCGCCGATGGTGTTGGCGGCCAGCAGGATGTTCGGCTCGAGGCCGGCGCCGGCTGCGGCGGTAGACTGCAGGTTCGCGAAGAGCGCGCCCGCCGAGGTCGCGGAGCCGGCGACGGCGGTGCCGATCCAGCCCAGGATCGGGGAGAGGAACGCGAACGCGGCGCCCGTGGTTGCCAGGGCGGCACCAATCGAGGTGGTCTGGCCGGAGAAGTTCATGACGAAGGCCAGCGCCATGACGGAGGCGATGGTCAGGATCGCCATGCGCAGCGAGTAGATCGTGCGCGGAAGCACGGTGAACATCTCGCCCACGGAGGTCTGGAAGCGGCCGCCCGAGGAGTTGGTCCCGTAGACGAAGGCAACGATGATGCCGGTCAGGAAGATCCAGGTGCCGGGGTTGGACAGGATCGACAGGGTGTAGATCGCGGCCGTGGAGGGGGAACCGTCGGCGGTCAGGAGGCTGCCGTAGACGCCCGGCCAGTGGATCTTGACGTCCGTCGAAGAGAAGAAGGCCGCGGCGGGCTTGGCGAGCTTGGTGATGGCGATGATGACGACGACGAGGACGTAGGGCATCAGCGCCAGGCCGATGCGAGAGCCGGTGGGCTTGTCGGAGGCGTCGGTGCTCGTCGCGCACTCCTCGGGGGTGGAGGGGCCCCACACCAGAAGGAACGCGTAGCAGGCGGCGAAGCCCAACAGCGAGGCGACGACGGCAGTCAGCTCGTAGGAGATCGAGGGGGTCACGAAGTGTCCCACGCCGGCAGCCGCACCGGCGACGAGGGCGAGGGGCCAGAGCTGGCGAACGCCTCGGCCGCCGTCAAGGATGAACAGGAGCAAGAAGGGGATGAACAGACAGAAGATCCAGGTCAGGTGGCCCATGTCGCCCGCGACGACGACCGGTTCGGCGCCTCCGAGCTTGCCGGCGGTCGTCGTGGGAATGGCCATCGCGCCGAAGCCGACGTTGATGGCGTTGCCGACGACGGTGACGACGGCGGCCTTGATCTTGGGCACGCCCAGGGTCACGAGCATGGCGCAGGTGATGGCCACGGGCGCGCCGAAGCCGGCCAGGCCCTCGAGCAGGCCGCAGAAGCACCACGCGACGATGAGGGCCTGGGCGCGCTGGTCGCCGCGGCCGATCGTGTTAAAGACCGCCTTGAGGTCGGCGCTGCGCCCCGACTTCTCGGTGAGGTTGTACAGCCACACGGCCGCGATGATGATGTAGATGATCGGCATGAAGCCCATCGCCGCGCCCTGCGTGCCGGCCAGGAGAGCCATGCCCACGGGCATCTTGAAGGCCAGAACCGCGATGACGAGCGAGGTCACCAGGGAAATGATCGCGCACCAGTGGGTTGCGACCTTGAAGACGCCCATGAGGACGAAGAACAGGACGAGGGGGAGGAGGCCGACGACGGCCGTGAGAAAGACGTTGTCCGCGACCGACGTCGTCGACGGGGTAAAGGTTTGAGCTAGCAATAGGGGGGTCATGACTGCTCCGCGCATCACTGTGTGGGACATTGGACCCATTTATCATGTCATATGAACGGGGTGTGTGACGACGCAACGACGACGAAGAATCGTCTCTTGATCCCGAGCGCTCCGATGCCCCCGCCACGGCCTCGCCCGAGGGGTCGCGCCGCATCTCACGTCCAGCATGCGCAGCGCCTGCTCCCGGGCGCGGGCGCGCCGATAGACTACGGACTGTGAAGACTACATCGAGCGTCCCCCTCCCCTCCGCGTCGCGCATGCCGATCGGCAAGTACCGAGCGTTCCTGGACACGAATCCCGTCGACCTGCCGGATCGCCAGTGGCCGTCCAAGCGCATCACGAAGGCCCCGCGTTGGATGTCCACCGACCTGCGCGACGGCAACCAAGCCCTCATCGAACCGATGGACCCCGCCCGCAAGCGCCGCATGTTCGACCTGCTCGTCAAGCTCGGCTACAAAGAGATCGAGATCGGTTTCCCCTCGGCCTCGCAGACCGACTACGACTTCGTGCGCTCGCTGATCGAGGACGGCGCGGTTCCCGACGACGTGACCATCTCGGTGCTTACCCAGTCGCGCCCCGAGCTGATCGAGCGCACGGTCGAGGCCTTGGTCGGCTTCCCGCGCGCGACCGTTCACCTGTACAACGCGACCGCGCCGGTCTTCCGCGAGGTCGTGTTCCACGCGGACAGGGCCCAGACGGTCGAACTCGCCCAGTTCGGCGCGCGCGAGGTCATCGCCCAGGCCGAGAAACGCCTCGGCGACGAGACGATCTTCGGCTTCGAGTACTCCCCGGAGATCTTCGTCGACACGGAGCTGGACTTCGCCCTTGAGGTTTGTGAAGCCGTCATGGACGTGTGGGAGCCGGGCGAGGGACGTGAGATCGTCCTGAACCTGCCCTCCACCGTTGAGCGGGCCACCCCGAACGTTTTCGCGGACCAGATCGAGTGGATGAGCCGCAACCTGAGCCGACGCGAGTTCGTGGCGCTGTCCGTCCACCCGCACAACGACCGGGGCACGGGCGTGGCCACGGCGGAGCTGGCGCTCCTGGCCGGCGCCGACCGCATCGAGGGCTGCTTGCTGGGCCAGGGCGAGCGCACCGGCAACGTGGACCTGGTGACCCTGGGCCTCAACCTGTTCAGTCAGGGAGTCGACCCGGGAATCGACTTCTCGGACGTGGACGCGATCCGCCGGACGGTCGAGCATTGCACGCAGATGGAGACCTCGCCCCGCGCTCCCTACGTTGGCGACCTCGTCTACACGAGCTTCTCGGGTTCCCACCAGGACGCGATCAAGAAGGGGTTCGCCGCCCGAAAGGCCAAGGTGGACGCGGCGGGCGGCGATGAGAACGCCGTCGTCTGGGAGCTGCCCTACCTGCCGATCGACCCGCACGACGTGGGCCGCTCCTACGAGGCCGTGGTTCGCGTGAACTCGCAGTCCGGCAAGGGCGGTGTCGCCTACCTGATGTCGACGGCGCACGCCCTGGAGCTGCCGCGCCGCCTCCAGGTGGAGTTCTCCCGGATCGTGCAGCGCCACACGGACACCTACGGAGGCGAGATCAGTGCGCCCGCCCTGTGGCAGATCTTCGCGGACGAGTACCTGCCCTCGAGCGCCGCTCCCGGCCTGGAGCCCTGGGGACGCTTCGAGATGCGCTCCTCGCAGGTGTCTTCGACGGACGACGAGACCGTCGAGCTTAAGGCCAAGCTCAGGGACGGTGGCCAGGAGATCCAGGTGCAGGCCACGGGCACGGGCCCGATCGACGCCTTCGTGTCCGCCCTGCATGAGTTCGACCTGGACGTGCGGATCCTGGACTACTCCGAGCATGCGATGAGCCAGGGACGCGACGCCCGCGCGGCCGCCTACGTGGAGGCCGCAGTGGAGGGGCAGATCGTGTGGGGCGTCGGCATCGACTCCTCGATTACACGCGCCTCCTACAAGGCCGTCATCTCGGCGGTCAATCGCGCGCTGCGCTAGGCGAAGGACGCGGCGGACCCCGGCCTCGTGACGACGACGAGGCCGGGGTCCGCCGCGTCGTTAGGGGCGCTCCGAGGCCGTCGTCGGCTTCTCGGAGAAGACCGTGAGCGCACGCGCGACCTGTCCGTCGAGAATGCGGGAGATCCTCTCGGTGAGGATGTAGGGGTCGTCGATCATTCCGGTCGCGAGCCACTGGGTCACGTGTCCGAGGATGGAGAGCGTGAAGTGGTCAATGATGAACGTTCGGTCGCCCTCGGTGACGGGGAGGTCGGTGCCGAGCTGGTCGACGATGGGCTCCATGACTGCGCGCAGTTGCTTGTGTAGGAAGATCTGGACTTCCTCCAGGGTGAGCGAGGAGATGACCGAGCGCGTCTCCTCCGGGTGGTTTTGCATCCACACGAGCATCGCGAGCAGCCCGTCCGACCAGTCCTCGTGGGTGGCGTGGGCGATGATCTGGTCCGCCACCTCGCGCTTGAAGACCCAGACGGTCAGGTCGCGGATGTCGGAAAAGTGGTAGTAGAACGCTTGGCGGGTCACGCCGGCGGCGCGCGTGAGCCCGGAGACCGTGACCTTAGACAGGGGCGTGGTCGCGAGAGCTTCGCGCAGCGTCAGCGCGAGCGTCGTTTTCGCATCGGGGTGGGGCATCGGGGGTCCTCGTCAGCGGTAAAAGAGAGGTTACGAGCGAACTATACATGTCAGAACGCGGAACCGCGAAATCCCGGGCCTAGACACTACTGACCAATTGTACAGCGCGACGCTGCTCACATGCGAATAGTCTGGACGTGTCGAGTCTTGACACTGATGTCTGACCCTCATTTAGGAGCGCACATGTTTCTCTACGAAGTGATCCCCTGGCAGTCCTGGGGGGCGTGGTTTGCCGTTTTGGTGGCCCTCATTGTCGGCAACGAGGTCACTCGCCGGTGGCGTCCGGCGGGCATCGTGACCTTCGTGATTCTTCCGATCGTCCTGACCGTCACCGTTTGGCCCACTACCGCCGGCCCCGGCTCGTCGACGGGTACGTGGTTCCACTGGGTGAAGGTTTACTCCGCCCTGGCTGGGTGTTTGGGATTCATGGCGATTCGCTACGTTCCCTCTCTGCGCGCCAAGCGTTGGGCGCTGGCCTTTCCTCCGGCCATTCTCGCGATCAACATCGCCGAGGCCTGCGTCCGCGACTTCCAGGTTGGGGCGATGGGCGTGCGCGGCATGGTCGATGGTGTGTTCATGGTCAGTGGTCCCTGGAACTACATGAACGGCATAGCGGGGCTGCTTAACCTAGTGACGATCTGCGGCTGGGGTGGCATTATCGTCTCGCGCGACGCCAGTCGCGACATGGTGTGGCCCGACATGATGTGGTTCTGGATCGTGGCCTATGACCTGTGGAACTTCGCCTACGTCTACAACTGCGTGGGTGACCATTCCTTCTATGCGGGCGCTGCTCTGCTGATCTCCTGTACGATCCCCGCCTTCGCGATCAAGAAGGGGGCGTGGTTGCAGCACCGTGCCCACACGCTCGCCCTGTGGATGATGTTCACGATGGCCGTTCCTTCCTTCGTGACGTCGTCGCGCTTCCACGTCGACGCGTCGCATTCCGACGCCGCCCTCATGACGGTCTCCTCGATAGCGCTCGCGGCCAACGTGGCGGTGGCTGCCTATCAGCTTTACGTGATCGTGCGCCGGAGGCGCAATCCCTTGCGTGATGAGCTCTACGTCGACTCTGCCTCCTATCGCGGGGTGCGCGAGGCGAACGTGTGAGCGCGTGGACATGGCGAACCCCGGCCTCGTCGATAGGGATGAGGCCGGGGTTTGTGCGAAACTGTGCACGCTCGCGCGGTTGGTGGGGGACCGCGTTACTGTGCCAGGCGCGCCAGGGCGGGGGTGGTCTGGTCGGTCATGAGGATTCGCATGCGAGCGATCGCGAGCGAGGGGTTGACCTCCAGGCCGGAGAGCATCCACTGGGCCATGTGGGCGCCGGTGGCCAGCGCGAAGTGCTGGGCGACGACGTCGCGCGCCGTTGCCGTGGCCGAGTTGGGTAGGCGGGACTCGATGAGTTCCTGGACGTTCGAGACGAGGAACGCCCACAGGTCGTTGGCGTCGATGGCCTTCATTGCGGAGGCGGTCTCGTCTCGGTGCTCGTGCATCCACAGCATTGTCGCCTCGACGGCGTCGAGCCAATCTCCCGAACTGCTGGTCAGGCGCAATGTGATCTCCTCGCGGAAAACCCATGCGTTGAGGTCGGTCAGCGAGCTGAAGTGGTAGTAAAACGCTTGACGCGTGACCCCGGCGGCGCGTGTCAGTGCGCTGACAGATATCTTTGACAGCGGGGTCTGGGTCAGAGCCTGGCGCAGTGCTGTGCCAAGCTTTTCTCGGGCATCGATCGGCGGAGCCATGTGTTTCCTTCCTTCTACGGTTATGGATAAACCATATCCAGTTGCGAGAAAACTATCTACTCGAAAAGTCTTTGGTGGTTGTTAGACCGACCACGCTGTCAGTTTCCCATACTTTGTTGACAACGCCCACAGATGGACTTGTCGACGAACGTGACAGCGCACTTCACAGGGGATTTCGCCCTGGGCGACGCCCCGCGCCGCTCGCAACCACCGCCTCGTCCCCGTGGCACAATGGCTCCGTGATCAAGTCCTACCGCGACGAGGCGATCGTCCTGCGCACCCACAAGCTGGGCGAAGCTGACCGCATCATTACCCTGCTCACCGGCGAGCACGGGCAGGTGCGCGCCGTCGCGAAGGGTGTGCGCAAAACAACGTCCAAGTTTGGCGCCCGCGTCGAGCCCTTTTCCGTCATCGACGCCCAACTCCACCGCGGCCGCAGCCTCGACACTCTCACCCAGGTCGCCTCCATCGCCCAATACGGCGACTCCATCGCCGCCGACTACGACCTCTTCCTGGCGGCGACCGTCATCGTGGAGACCGCCGAGCGCCTCACCGCCGACGCCCACGACGGAACCCACTCCCAGTACCTCCTCCTCCTCGGCGCCCTCAACGCGCTCGCCCGAGGCCGACACGACCCCACGCTCATCCGCACCTCCTACACGCTGCGCGCCCTCGCCCTGGCAGGCTGGGCCCCCTCGTGCTTCGACTGCGCCGTCTGCGCAGCCCGGGGCCCCCACTCCTCGTTCTCCATTCCCGACGGCGGCACCGTCTGCGACGCCTGCCGCCCGCCCGGCGCCTCCTACCCCGCACCCGACACCCTCGCCCTCCTCGGTCAGCTCCTCAGCGGAGACTGGGCGCGCGCGGACCGCTGCGAGTCCTACGCGCGCTCCGAGGCCTCGGGCCTAATCTCCTCC
>ERZ772874.667-NODE-667-length-18506-cov-25.970842_pt1 | contig 18506 bp, 14 predicted proteins | sample MGYA00580586_ERZ772874 | MGnify/ENA primary metagenome ERZ772874 (study PRJEB29015, sample SAMEA2737952) | human oral metagenome | biome: human oral; feature: human-associated habitat; material: dental | place: China | collected 2154 ... | reverse complement strand
CTACGACCGATCGGTTAACAGCCGATTGCTCTACCGACTGAGCTATCGAGGAATGGTACGATTGTTATTATATGTTAGATTAATTATAAAAGCAAGCATTTTTTTTATAATACTGGAATTTAGCTATTGTTTATTATGACTAAAAGACATAACTTTATAAGTAAAATTAGTCATTAGAAATTTTGATAAGGGAGTTATTAAAATTAATAAAATCTATAGAGTTTGTTAAGTATAGATATTTACTGTGTTCTTAAGGGATTTTATACCTACATATGAATGGGACTTAGCAATATAAGTATATTGAAGATAATCGGTATACATATGCATTAAAGAAAATTTTAAAAGATTTAGTTGAAAAGTAGTATCAGTTAAGGGAGAAACGTATTTATCTTATTAGATATAGTCTGTGTTTGTGGGTAATTATAAACTAAATCTATATATTAGAAAGAAGCTAAAGATATGAGATGTAAAAATCTTATTATGCATGATAAACTATGACTTTTATCACATTGTGAACTGTCTTTCATCATTGGAGAACAGATTATATATAACCGATTGAAAAGCCGAAATATATACAATAATATTCATGAAAATAATTCTCAAAAACCCGCAAAGCATTGAGAAAACTGTATAGTTAAAGCGTTGAAAGGCTGTATGTTGTGTGTTACGATTGATGCATAGAGTAAATCTCAATGTGTATGAGTTTTATTTATCTCATATGCTTTGAGAATTAAAAGTTATTTCACGGTATTAGAGTTAATATTCACTTATTTTCCTGAGGAGGGATTATCTTGCGCGAGATTCAAGTATCTGAAATTACAAAAACAATCCGTCAATTATGTATGGATGCAGCTTATCATTTGCCAAAAGACATCTATGAAGGCTTGAAAAAAGGTCGTGAAACAGAAGAGTCTCCAGTAGGTCGTATCGTTCTTGATCAACTCATCGAAAATGCAGAAATTGCTGATGCTGAAGATCGTCCATACTGCCAAGATACTGGTATGACAATGGTATTCTTAAAAGTAGGTCAAGATGTTCATTTTGTTGGTGGCGATCTTACTGAAGCTATCAATGAAGGCGTTGCAGCTGGTTACATCGAAGGTTACCTTCGTAAATCCGTTGTAGGGGAGCCATTGTTCAACCGTAAAAACACTCAAAACAATACTCCAGCTATCATCTACACTGACATCGTTCCTGGCGATAAAGTAGATATTCAAGTAGAGCTTAAAGGTTTCGGTTCCGAAAATAAATCTGGCGTAGCTATGCTTGTTCCTGCTGATGGCGTAGAAGGCGTTAAAAATGCAGTTCTTGAAATCGTTAAAAAAGCTGGTCCTAACCCATGCCCTCCAATCGTACTTGGCGTAGGTATTGGTGGTACTATGGACCAAGCAGCTGTTATGTCTAAAAAAGCTTTGCTTCGCGACATTAGCGTACCTCACAAAGATGCAGACTATGCAAAACTAGAAGAAGAAATCATGGAAATGGTTAACAAAACTGGTATTGGACCTCAATTGGGCGGTACTACAACTTGTATCGGTGTAAACATCGAATGGGGTGCTACTCATATCGCTGGTCTTCCTGTTGCTGTTACTATCATGTGCCATGCTGCTCGTCATGCTCACGTAGAACTTTAATCGATAGGAGGTAAAAACTATGTCTGAAACAATTCGCATTAATACTGAAGAATATAATGAAGAGTTTTCCCGTAAATTAAAAGTTGGTGATAGCGTTCTTATCACTGGTAAAATTTACTCCGCTCGTGACGCTGCTCATAAAGTTATGACTGAAGCTTTAGCGCGTGGTGAAAAATTGCCAATCGACTGGACAAATAAGTTTGTTTATTATCTTGGACCAACACCTGCAAAACCTGGTGATCCAATTGGTTCCGCTGGTCCTACAACTTCCGGTCGTATGGATGCTTACACACCAACAATGCTTGATCAAGGTATCAAAGGCATGATTGGTAAAGGTTCCCGCAAACCAGAAGTAGTTGAATCCATGAAGAAAAATGGTTGCACATACTTCGCAGCAGTTGGTGGCGCTGCAGCATTGATTGCAAAATCCATCAAAAAATACGAAGTTCTTGCTTATGGAGAACTTGGACCAGAAGCTTTGGCTGAATTGACTGTTGAAGATTTCCCTTGCATCGTAGTTGGCGATACTGAAGGTAATAACTTCTACGAATTAGGCCAAAAACCTTACAGAAAAATCTAATATTACCATTGAGTGATTGAAAGAGGCTTGCTTTAGCAAGCCTCTTTTTGTTGTTAAGCCATAATCATAAGACGTTCATCCGTTACGTGTAGAGTTTAGTCTATCGATTCTGTCGGTTTTATGATAATATACATATAGATTTTATACATTCAATTTGAGTGAGGCGATAACATGACTTCTGTAGAAACTATTCGTCAGTCAGCTCGCAACGCGATGGCTGAATTACTTGATTTAGCAAAGGTTCGCGAAGGTCAATTGTTCGTTGTGGGCTGTTCCACTAGCGAAATTGTAGGTAAAAAAATCGGCACTGACTCTCACCTTGATGTGGCTCAGGTCGTATTTGATGAAATATACAATGCTGTTAAGGCTAAAGGACTTAACTTGGCTATTCAATGTTGTGAGCATATTAATCGTGCACTTGTTATGGAACGTAGTGCCATGACATGGGAGGAGGAAGTTAATGTTGTTCCTCAACGTCATGCGGGTGGTGCCCTGGCTGTGATGGCGTATGAATATTTTGATGATCCTGTGATGGTTGAATTTATTCAAGCTGATGTAGGCATCGATATTGGAGATACTTTCATTGGTATGCACATGAAACACGTTGCAGTGCCTGTACGTCTTTGTGTGAAAGAAATTGGAAAAGCACATGTGACCGCTTGTCGTGTTCGGCCAAAGAGCATCGGCGGTGAGCGTGCTGCATATAATGAAGCATTGATGTAGGGGGATAGTATGTCAAACCTAATACCGTATTTTGTATTAGCCGTCGTGGCATTGGGATTTTTTGCTGTTTGCTATGCTGTTTTTAGCGGTGGTGATGGTGAAAGTAAGGCAAAGGAAAAATCCCATAAAAACATAAGTAATAAAAATAATCCTAAAGGGTATAATGATGTTATATTTGCAACGGAGTCGCAAGAAGGCAATGTAACAATTACTCATATGAGTGGTACTAATGTATATACTGCATCAATTCCGGATACAGTTGAAACTATGGATAGTGAAGAGCGAGAATCTGTTGAATCTTTAGTTGATCCTATAGATACTTCTTATAATAGAAGAAGTACTCTAAAGTCCAATTCAAGTCATGTTTCAGCAGGAGAATATGCGTTAGCATTAGGTTCGGATAATGGCACACCAATAGGGGATGAAACCATTGTGATGACAGCCGTATCAGATCTTAAGCGAGCTAATCAAGCTAATCAAGGTGTTACTCCGTTAGTGGATAAAACTATCGTCCTTGATGTCGTTATAGATGAACTTGTCAATAACGCTAACTCTGTTGAAGATACAATTGCTATGGGTGAATCTGTGGAAGCCTTTGAAGCTGATGAAGCGGATAGCATAGATGCTACGCAGATGATAGGTGGTGCAAATGAAATACAAACCGCGGAAGGGCCATCGGTATTAGATGAAACGCGTTTGTTTGATGCCTCTGAAATTGAAGCAAAATTGGCGGCAACAAGTTTAGCTGAAGAGGAGGAACCGCATGGTCAATGGGTAAAAACGGCACATGAAGATAAATGTGTTGAGCTGGCTATAGCGCCATTTGTTCATTCATTTGGGGTACTACATGGCGACACACAACACTATGTAGAATCTATTACAAGAGATGTTTTAGCGGCTCTCAATATTACAAAAATTGTTGAAGTGAATGCATTACTAGAGAATATTGTTATTCAAGAAGCGTTGATGAGTATGCAAAAGGCATATGCCGCTACAAATACGGAGTGGATGAAGTCCGCTGCGTTAGGTGCTTTTCTAGATGTGGTTCAATCTCCTAAATCTAGTACGCCATACCTCGTAGCTTTTGATGCATTACGTGTATTACCTCATTTAACATTAGGTCACTTTCAAGTTATGGCCTTAACATTATTGTTACAATATTCTAGAAACTCTAATAACTATGGATTGATTCACTTTCAACATTATGTGGAAAAATATATTGAGCCATTTATCTCTGATTTGCCTCGAAATGATTCTTTCTATCGCCAGCTGGACTACTTACGCTGTACGCAAGAAGAACAAGAACCTATCACTTTATGTCAAGTGTTGTCTAATTCATACCCGTTTGTATTCAACTATCGTGGTTTCTCTAAGGAAGAACTCTTCCGTGCTACAGACGGTCGTGGTGTAGATCCACGTTATGTGGTGCGTAGCTTGAACTCCAATCTTTATAAACTAGCCTTGGTAGATGAGTCTTTGGCACCACAATTTTTTAGACAAACACGAATTTCTAATGCTATGGTTCAACGTGATCTTTTAGCTTTGATGAAGAGCAAACCTACTGCTTTCAGGGGACAAGAGGCGCGTGATATTATGGATGACATTTCACCAGTTTTATTGGACTTGGCTGATGTCTTCGATAGCACGCCAATGTCTAAAATTAGTTTAACATTGTTAGGCCTTTACTTAGGCCGTGCTCATGTGAAAGCAACCATTGGTGAAGAATTTGATTTGTCTCATTGGTTCTAATTTATGATTTTAAGCACTATATAGTTTCAAAAATTGGATTATATAGTTATTAATATAGGTATATACTTAAAAACGTTATATAGCTTATGTGTTATGTAATAAAAAAGTCTCTCAAGATTATCTTGAGAGACTTTTTAGTTTGTTAAATTTAATAGCTATTAAGTGTTAAAAGGTGTTGAAGCCGAATTCTTCAATGTCTTCAATGTTTTTAATTGTTACGGTGCGACCTGTAATGTCAATGAGACCTTCATCGCGAAGACGACCTAGTTCACGGCTAAGAGCTGTGCGAGATACATTGAGGACCTCAGCCATTTGCTCGCGGTTGTGGGGTAATTGAATTGTGTTAGAATGTTGATGTTTATAAATATCTGTTAAGTACGCAAAAATCTTTTCGCGCATCCCTTTTAATGTGAGGTAATGGACTTTTCTGGTTAATAGAATTGCTTTTTCAGATAAATCCTCTAATAGATTAGATAGGATTTTAGTTTGGCATTGATGACAATCCGGTAATGTTTTAATAAAGGTTTCAAGCGGAATAAACATAATTTTAGTTGCTTTTGTTGCTTTAATGGTAGCAGGCCATAAAGGCTGTTTGCTAAATAGTAGTGCTTCTCCAAAAATATCTGATTGCTCTAAGTTTGCCATAATAACCCGTTGCCCCATTACATTTTCACGAGTCAGTAAAGCGCTGCCTTCAAGGATGACACCAATACCCTCCATAGGATCTCCAGCGAGGGCTATAAAATCATTTTTTTGGTAACTGTGGATGATAACTTTGGCATTATTTAAATAGCTACGTAGCTCTGGCTCTCCTAATGTATTGAATAAAGGACATTTCACGAGGGTGGGCATATATTGATTAATGATATCGTTTGAAAGTATTTGTTTCATAAGCACCTCCGGTGTGATAAAGTCTATAGCAATTAAAAATGATTATTGTATAATAAAAGTATAAGACTAAATGGTCTACTTGTTCCATAAGGGAAGTCAGGAAAATTTTTGAAAAAGTTTTTATTTGTTGCTCAAGCTACAGAAATTGTATCATCTTTACGTTATACTTTCAAATGTAATCAATCAGACAACTGATAAAACATCAGTGTAATGTATAGGTTTTATATTATCTAGCTTGACTGCGAGGAAGTCTCGCAAAGGAGGATTTTAAATGAGTATGTTCTGTTATCAATGCGAACAATCTGCAGCACCAGGTGGCTGTACTGTACAAGGTGTATGTGGTAAAACTGCACCAGTTGCTAACTTACAAGACGAATTAACTGCTGCCTTAGTTGGCTTGGCTCGCGCTTTAGACGTAAAGGGTCATACTAAAGAAGGTATCGATTATATTATGCGCGGTTTGTTCATGTGTGTAACAAACGTAAACTTTTCTGAAGACCGCGTTCAAGAATTCATTGACGAAGTGAATGCTTACCATGCAAAAGTGGACAGCGCTCAACAAAACTTTGATTGGGAACAATTGTGGAAAGGTGAAGAAGACATCGTATCCCTTCGTTCCACATTATTGTTAGGTATGCGCGGTATGGCTGCATACGCATGGCATGCTGCTCGCCTTGGCTTCCACGATGCTGATGTTGATGCTTGGTTCGTTAAAGGTATGGTAGAAATGGCGAAAGATCACAGCGCTGAAGAATGGCTTGATCTTTTGATGGAATTCGGTCATATCAACTTGAAATGTATGGCTGTTCTTGATAAAGCTAATACTGAAACATATGGTACACCTGTACCAACTACAGTTCCTTTGACTGTAGAACCAGGTCCTTTCATCGTTGTAACTGGTCATGACCTTCATGACTTGAAACAATTATTGGAACAAACTGATGGTAAAGGTGTAAATATCTATACTCACGGTGAAATGTTGCCTTGCCACGCTTATCCTGAATTGAAGAAACATCCTCAATTGAAAGGTAATTTCGGTACAGCATGGCAAAACCAACAAAAAGAATTTGTTGATGTTCCTGGCGCATTCTTGTTCACTACAAACTGCATTATGCCACCAAAAGAAAACTACAAAGCTAATATCTTCACTACAGATATGGTAGGTTTCGATGGCTGTGCACATATCGAAGAAAAAGAAGATGGTACTAAAGACTTCTCCGCAGTTATCAACCGTGCTATCGAATTGGGCGGCTACAAAGAAGCTCAAGAATTCACTGGTATCAACGGTGGTCATGAAGTAACTACTGGTTTCGGTCATGGTACAGTATTGGGTATTGCAGATAAAGTAATCGATGCTGTGAAAGCTGGCGCAATCAAACACTTCTTCTTGGTAGGTGGTTGTGATGGTGCTAAAGTAGGCCGTAACTACTACACTGAATTCGTTAAACAAACTCCAGATGATACTGTAGTATTGACATTGGCTTGTGGTAAATTCCGTTTCAACGATATGAACATCGGCGAAATCGGTGGTATCCCTCGTATCCTTGATATGGGTCAATGTAACGATGCTTACTCTGCTATTCAAGTAGCAGTAGCTTTAGCTGGTGCATTTGAATGTGATGTAAACGACTTGCCATTGACATTGGTATTGTCCTGGTACGAACAAAAAGCAGTATGTATCTTGTTAACATTGTTGGCTTTGGGTATCCGTAACATTTACATCGGACCTTCCTTGCCTAAATTCTTCTCCAGCAATGTATTGAACATTTTGGTAGAAAAATTCCAATTACATCCAATTACAACTCCAGAAGCTGACATGAAAGCTATCTTGGGCTAATAGGATCTATTAATCTGTTAACCACAGTCCTACGTCCCCTCTCTTTTATGATTTAGGACTGTTGTTATAAATAACGCACCTTGGGTTTACCTAAGGTGCTTTTTTTTTTTACTATTTTTGTAAAAGCTATCTATTAGATTTTGTATATTGATGGGGCCCTATTTCGTATCTACAACTTAGTTAAAAAGGAAGAACTATACTTCTTTGCTCCTCGTGACCTGATGTCGCTGCATAAGTATAGTTCTTCCTTTTTATAACTGTAGATATGGAGGGGTCCCATCAATATACTACTTCTTTGATAGATTTTCCCAAAATAGTATGTGCTGGGAGATAGACGCGTTTCGGCCCTCAATAGGTGGTGCCTATTAGTAAAACATTTGAGGAACATAAGTCTCATCAATATACAAACTTTTAGAACAGTGTTCACAAGAATAATAGTCCTCTGTAGGCAAACAAATATGTCTCTAATGTGCATATAGACATTTATCAATATTGATTGTTATACTATAGGTAAGTAAGAACTTTCTCACATTATTTGTGTGTATGTAGAGGCATATATGAATAGTATTTTTGATATTATAGGACCTATCATGATTGGTCCGTCTAGTTCGCATACAGCGGGGGCTGCTCGGCTAGGTAAGATGGCGCGTTGTATTTTTCGTTCTACTCCTAAAAAGGTAGATTTAACTTTATATGGATCTTTTGCAAAAACATACAAAGGTCATGGTACGGATCGTGCCTTGATTGGTGGTCTATTGGGTTATAAAGAAGATGATAAAAATATTCGCATTGCTCATGAAATAGCGAAAAAAGAGGAGATGGAGTTTGCTTTCATCGAGTCTCCTTTAGATGTAGGCCATCCGAATGTGGTGCGTTTTGATATGTATGATGACCATAACCGCCATATGACTGTTATTGGTCGCTCTCTCGGTGGTGGTCAGATTATGATTACCGAAGTAGATGGAAATGATATGTCCATTACAGGTGATGAGTTTACGCTCGTTGTGTTCCATGAGGATAGACCTGGTGCGATTTCTCTTGTTAGTCAAGCATTGAGCGAGTCTGATATTAATATTGCTACGATGCGCGTATTCCGTAAGGGCAAGCACAAGGATGCGGTCATGGTTATTACTACGGATACAGTGGTAAATCCTATTACGGTTCAGTTTATGCGCGAGTGTCCAGGGATTCAAGATGTTATGACCTTTGAAGCGTTATAGGAGGGCGAATAATGAGTTATGCATATGATACAATTGCAGATATTATTCGCCTAGGTGAGGAGAATAATATTTCCTTTGGCGATGTAGTACTGCGTTATGAATTAGAAAATTATGATCGCAATGAAGAAGCGGTTGTTCACGAAATAGAGAATCGCTTAGATATTTTTGAAAGCTCCATTCAAGACGGTATAGCTTATGCGGAAAAAACGGCTTCTGGTATGTCGGGTGGTCAAGCAGCACAGCTTAATGGTCAAGTACCGCGTTTTATGAGTGAAATTGCATATAAGGCGATGACGTATGCTATTGCCGTAAACGAGGCTAATGCAAAGATGTTCCGCATTGTTGCTTGTCCTACGGCTGGCTCTTGTGGTGTTATGCCTGGTGCTGTGAAAGCAGTGGCTGATCACTACCAATTAGATAGAGCCACAGTTGTAAAAGGCTTCTTAGCTGCGTCTGGTATTGGCAATGTCGTGGCAAATCGCGCTTGTGTTGCTGGTGCTGTTGGCGGTTGCCAAGCCGAAATCGGTACAGCGGCGTGTATGGCGGCAGGGGCTATCGTTGAAATGATGGGTGGATCACCACGACAAGTAGGTCATGCTATCGCATTGTGTATGAAAAATCTATTGGGACTTGCTTGTGATCCAGTGGCGGGACTCGTAGAGGTACCATGTGTTAAACGTAATGGCTTCTATGCAGTTCATGCTATTACTGCATCTGAAATGGCGTTAATGAATATTGAAAGCCAAATTCCACCAGATGAAGTCATCGAAGCGATGAATAATATAGGTCGCGCTATGCCTGCAGCATTGCGTGAAACAAGTGATGGTGGTCTTGCGGTAACACCGACAGGTACAGCTATTGCGGAAAGAGTGCAATCCTTATAAGGATTGCACTTTTTTCATGCTTTCATTTGTAGTAAAATAAAAGTTAGACTAGTTCAGAAAGGAGCGTGTATGATGGAACAAGCAAATCGAATACTGACCGTATTGGAAGAAGCCGGCTATGAAGCCTATATCATAGGCGGCGCTGTGCGCGATATTTTGATGCATCAAAAGCCACATGACTTCGATATTGTGACGTCTGCACGTCCCGATACGGTAATTGAGGTTCTTCGCAGTCATGATATTCAAACGACAGACCTCGTAGGCAAATCTTTTGGTGTAGTGGTAGCTACATTAGAGGGAAAGCAATACGAAATTGCCACATATAGAACGGAGCGATATGGCGCAGATAGCCATCGCCCTGAAGAAATTATCTATGCCAATACCTTAGAAGAAGATGTGTTGCGTCGTGACTTTACTGTCAACGGCATGGCTATGAACCGTTTCGGTGAGGTTATCGACCTTGTAGGTGGACGCCGAGATATTAAACATAAGACATTACGCACTATTGGTAATGCGCAGGAACGTTTTGAAGAAGATGCATTGCGATTATTTAGAGCGTGCCGCTTTGTGGCGAAGTTAGATTTCTTGCCGAGTAAAGATTTATTAGAGGCTATGCCTAAGGCTTTTCACCGCGTACCTGGCTTATCCTTAGAACGCGTACGAAATGAGATTAATCGTCTTATGTTAGAGCCTGCGGTGGCTAAGGGCCTGGATGTTCTTGTTCAATCCCGTTTGGCAGAATGCTCTTGTCGCGTTGTAGAAAATGGTGTGGCTCGGGAGGTTCCTATCTTGCCCGAACTATACCATCTCGTGAATTTGCCCCAAGAAAAGGACTTTCACGAATTCGATGGCTGGTACCATACATTAGCCGTTGTGTCCCATACGGAACCGGATTTGGTGCTGCGTTGGGGTGCTTTATTACATGATGTGGCAAAGGGAATGCCGGGAGTACGAGCTGTTATCAATGGTCGCCTTACGGACCGTGGTCATGATACACTAGGAGCGGAGATGACAGAAACGTTATTAACACGCCTAGGATATCCGAAGGCCTTTGTGCAACGAGTGGCGTGGATTGTGAAAAACCACATGCGCTTTCACTATTTCGTACAAAATGGTGATGCAAACGAGAAAAAATGGCTTCGTAAGGAAGCTCGGAGTGGAGAGTTCCGAGATAGCCAAATTATGCGCACTGCCTGGGAGCAATTAGCTAAGGTTTGTGCTGCCGATGTGTTAGGCTGTGGGAAACCTTACTCATCTACAGATGGAACGTTAGCCTTTGGCGAATGTATGGCAGATCTTAGTTTAGAGATGCCTGTACATACAAAGGATCTAAATTATGATGAACGAGTGATTCAACTCGCTGGGAAGCAAGTGGGGGAAGGATTGCAATATTTATTGGGTCAGGTACAAAATGGGGTTGTTCCTAATGAACCAGATGCGCTATATGACGCATTAGACCATAAGTTACGCCGTCCAGTGGAGAAATGATGAATTTACTAAATAAAGCGTTGCGACGCGTGAGTGGTTGGAGTCGTACTACTTGGTGTCTTGCCATTCTCATGGCTGTTGCTTTTGTCCTCATAGGGCGTTTGGCACAGTTGCAGGTCTTTGATACCTTTGACCTAGAGAAGAAAAATTTATTACAGGTTCAAGTAGATAGAAAGTTACAATCACCGCGCGGTACAATTTATGACCGTAATGGTAAGCCGTTGGCGATGAGTGTGGTTACAAAATCTTTGTATGCGGACCCTAAGATGATTAAACAGTCTCCCCAAGAGATTGCGGACCTCATTTCGCCGTATGTAACTATGTCAAAAGAAAATATTGTGAAAGCTCTGCAAGAGGATTCTGCCTTCGTATGGATTAATCGCATGATGGATGCGGACAAGTCTAAGGCAGTGGCACAAGTCATTAAGGATAATAATATTGCGGGTCTTAACTTTGTGGAAGAGTCCAAACGTTATTACCCAAATGGTGTACTAGCAGCTCAAATACTAGGGTTTGTCGGTACCGATGATAAAGGCCTTGATGGACTTGAAATGGTCCTTGATGATGAGTTAAAGGGTGGCGTACAGCAAGAAATCGTTGCTACCGATAACAAAGGTAATGCTATCTTTGGTTCCGTATTGTCCAAATTCTTACCTGATAAGGGTAAAAGCGTAACTTTAACAATTGATGCAACCATCCAATTTATTGCAGAACGTGCACTTGATAAAGCGATGGCTGATACAGGGGCTAAACATGCTAGTGTTATCGTTATGGATCCTAAGACTGGTGAAATTCTTGCGATGGCGAATCGTCCAAGTTATGATCCTAACAATTATAATCAAAGTGGGGAAGAGGCTTTCAAAAATATTGCTGTTACTAACTTATACGAACCAGGTTCTACATTCAAACCAATCGTTGCATCTGCAGCTCTTGCTTCAGGAAAGTGGAAATTAGAAACCGTGTACAATGATAAAGGGGCCTTTGTAGCGAATGGTCATGTGATGAGAAACTGGAATGGCGAAGGTTATGGACCAGTTCGATTGCTAGATATCTTGAAGTATTCTATCAATACAGGTATGGCAGAAATTGGTACAACAACTGGGGCAGATATCCTTTCTAAATATGTGCGCGATTATGGTTTTGGCTCTGAAACGGGCATTGAATTGCCTGGTGAAGGAGCAGGTATCCTGTATAATCCGGAAGATATGAGTAAGTTGGATGTAGCGACTATGTCTATCGGTCAAGGTATTGCGGTTACGCCGTTACAAATGGTACGTGCCTTTGGTGCTCTTTCTAATGGAGGCGCTATGATGCGTCCGCATATTATCAAGTCTTATAGCAATGCTCAAGGAGAAGCAACAAGTACTACCGAAAATACTGTAGTAGGTCAACCAGTGCCAGAGGAAACAGCAAAAACTATTGTAGATATCTTGGAAAAAGAGGTGTCTGAAGGCGGTGGTAACAAAGCGATGGTGGAAGGCTATCACTTTGGTGGTAAAACTGGTACGGCGGAAAAATTAGATACTAAACGCGGTGGCTATTTAGATGGTCAATACATTGCATCCTTTATCGGCTTTGGCCCTGTAGAGGATCCGAAATTTGTGGTTCTTGTAGCCATTGATGATCCGCAAAAAGGGTCTATTTATGGTGGTCAAATTGCGGCACCAGTATTTAAAGATATTGTGTCTCAACTTGTACGCTACTACCAATTGAGCCCATATGTTAAAGATAGTACTCCTGTAGCTGTTAAACCTAGCAATACATTGCCAGAGCCAAATCTTTCTAGTGATGGTTCCGTAACGTTACCTAATTTTACTGGCTTCACCTATGGTGAAGTACGTGATTGGTTACATAAGGCGGGGCTTGCGTTTAAGCCTGATGGAACGGGTATTGCCGTTTCTCAAGATGAAAGTGGAGGCACTACTGTTCAAGCGGGGACGGCAATTACCGTCCACTTTAATAGATAATTAGAAATTATAGACAGTTCGTTATATAATAGAATAAGAGACTTTGGTGCCTCTCAGGAGGCACCTTTTTTTATAAATAGTTTGAATGAATGGAGATACTTATGATCGAATTACGAGGTAAAGCGGTAGCAGATGCTCACAAGGCGATTTTACAAGAAAAAGTTGCAGCAGTAGGCAACTCTGTGATTACTATGGCAGCGTTACTTGTCGGTGAAGACCACGGCGCTCATATGTATGCTACATTTATGGAAAAAACAGCTAAAAATTTTGGCTATGGTTTTGTGTTAAAGCAATTGCCTGAAACGGCAACGCAAGATGAAGTAGTAGCGGCGTTGCAAGAATTAAATAGTGATGCATCTATTCATGGGATTTTGCCGCTAATGCCAATGCCTAAACACATTGATACAGAAGCCCTTATCGATATGTTAGATCCTAAAAAAGATATTGATGGTCTTACAACATATAACATCGGTTTAGTAACAGCTGGGAAGGGTGGCTTTGCTCCTTGTACGGCTAAGGCTTGTATGGCTATTTTAAATCACTATAATATTTCTGTAGAAGAAAAACATGTGGTTGTAGTCGGTCGTAGCCAAGTTATCGGTAAACCTATAGCGCTTATGGCTCTCTCTGCACATGGTACCGTTACAATGTGCCATTCTAGAACCCCTGATCTAGCAGAGCAAGTAAAGCGTGGTGATATTGTTATTGCCGCGGCTGGTCGTGCTCATATGATTACGGCTAATATGATTAAGCCAGGTGCTGTTGTTATTGATGTAGGTATTAATGAACTGGATGGAAAAACTGTAGGGGATGTTGATTATGATGCGGTAAAAGACATTGCATCTGCTATTACTCCTGTACCAGGAGGTGTTGGATCAGTCACTACAACAATGATGCTTGAAGCTGTGTACGAGGCATATCATGCATGAGATGTCTATAGCAGAAGGTATTCTTGATGTAGCGCTCGATACCTTACGTCAGCATGATGCGACAGTCATTCATTCTATTCAACTAGACTTAGGTTTAATGAGTGGGGTAGAACCGGATTCATTGCTATTTTGTTGGGAAGCCATTACGAAGGGAACACCTGCGGAAGGCTCACGCATAGAAATCAATACAGTTCCTATTGAAGGAAAGTGTTTAGATTGTGATAAGATATTTTTTGTAAAAAATTATACGTTTATTTGTCCTTATTGTGACAGCCATTTCGTACAAACTATAGGCGGTCGCGAGCTACAAGTGACCTCTATGGATATCGATTGATAGAAAGGTTAGGACATGCAAGTTCAAGTTAAAACTAATGTATTGGCAAAAAATGATGCCATTGCAGAGTCCTTACAACAGTTGTTTAAGGAAAAGAATATATTTGTATTTAACTTGTTAGGTTCGCCTGGGGCTGGTAAGACATCTCTATTGGAGGCAACCTTACAAGATTTAAAAAAGGATTACCGCCTAGCTGTTATTGAAGGTGATTTATTCACCGCTAAAGATGCGGAGCGCATTCACGCGTTAGGTGTACCTGTTATTCAAATCAATACGGTTGGTGGGTGCCATCTCGATGCGCAGATGATTCAAGATGCTTTAGGTGACTTAAACCTTGATGATCTTGATATGATCATTATTGAAAATGTAGGCAATTTAGTCTGCCCTGCAGAATTTGAGATTGGTGAAAGTATGAAAGTAACGGTTTTATCTGTTACAGAAGGTGAAGATAAGCCGCTTAAATATCCATTAATCTTTAAAGAGTCTAAGGCAATCCTCATTAATAAGATTGATTTGTTGCCGTATGTGCCTTTCAAAAAGGAACAGGCAATACAAGATATTCGTAATTTAAATCCAAATGGAGAAATTTTTGAAGTTAGTTGCACGGCCCATAATGGTCTTGAACCATGGTTAACTTGGTTGCGTGCACAATTGGAGAATAATCGATGAACTATTCTATGAAGAACCGTATTGTAGCGGTCCTCCTAGTAGGTTTGTCTGCCACTACAATCAGCTATGCGGCAGAGCCTACAATTTCAACAGTTAAACCAGTTGCAGTAGAAACTACAGATGACGCCAACAAGGAAGCTAAAGAATCCGCTAATGCGGTCGGTGATAGTGGCGCTGAGGAGACAGGGGAAACTGATAGCTTGTCTTATCTTGATAATGCACCAATAAAAGTAGTTAAACCAGAGGCAAAGGGAAAAAATGAGCAATCTAAAACAGGATGGCTCGCGGAGCAAATGGCTGTAACTGAATTTGGTGATTCTATACAATTCTGGCAAGCAGCTAGTGAGAACGAAGGTCCTTTGCCGAGTATCACTCAAAATAATTTAGCTGATATTGGTAAGTCTTATACGGCAAACAGTTTACCGCCTTTGGGCTCTCAGGATGATTATGCTATCGGCACATACCGATTGGGGGATCAGTTTGAAGTCCCGAAAGATGTAGAAAAAACTGAGGTACGCGATAATTTTACTACGTATTATATGAAAGATGTAGCAGTAACTGTATATACTGGACCTGCTCAAGAATTGTTGGTTAATAATCAATTACGTGGCCAAGGGGCGACTTACTTCTTTGAACCAAATACTATTACAAATATTCATAGTACGAAAAAGAGCGCTAATACAGTACGCGACATTGGCCCTGGTAGCACACGGATGGAATTGGTATTTGCTTATGGCAGTCCTAATGCGATGTGGCGTGATAAGAAAAATGAGACGTATATTTTCCTTTACGAGGGTTATTCCGAAAATTCATTGCCTCAAAAAAAGGAATTTAAGAGTCCTGTAGAGAATACAAATAGTAATAGCCAACAACAATCTATGCTTGGTCAGCAAAAAGAATATATTGCTTTCACTATTAAACAAAGCAATATAGAGGCTGTAGATATTATTAGTGGACAAGTATGGCCTAGATTTGGATTACCGAAAGCTGAAGTGTATGATTTTGAAGCTGGTACACTTACGGCTGATGATTTTGTATTGCGTGGTTTCAAGTTGAATGATCATTTTGTTAATGATCCTAATAATGATTGGAAACATCAAGGAATATTGTTTGGATCCACATTTATTGGCTATAATGAATACGGTGTAAGCGTAGATAAAAAAGATCTTATCAATCGCGTATTATTAAATGTTTATACGCCTACACGTCGTGGAATCGCAATGGGTGATACCAAATATTTATTGCTCTTTGTGTATGGTATGCCAACTCGTATTGTTGAATCTACAACAAAGGCGGGGACGTCTACCGTATATGAATATAAAAATCCAGCGGCAAGCAATTCTTATTTACAGTTTGCCCTAGATGATAAAAACCAATATATCAAATCCGTTATGTTATCTGACCGTCCAGTAAAATAGGACAGGTCACAGCGAGGAGGCAAAGGGTATGGTTACTGTACAAGATGTAAAAGAACGTTGGGAAAAGATTCAAGGTGATGATGAACGTATATTGTTTATCGTTGGTGGTCCAGGTTCTGGTAAAAGTTTGCTAATTCGTGAACTGTCTGAGCAGAAGGGCTGGAAATATTTGGAAGCTAAGCAGCTTATCGAGGAAGAGTTTTTGCTTGTGCCTCGCGATGAACGGCCTCAATTAGCGGAAGAAGTTATTTGTCGTGCTCTTAGCCGTAGCGATACGGAAGTAGTCTTGCTAGATGGCATCAATGTATTCTTTGCACCTATCTTAAATCTACAACCATTTGAGTTGTTAAAAACTATTAGTAAGAAGTATCCTATTGTCGTTGGCTGGCGTGGACATATTGAAGGGGATCAGTTGTACTTAGAACATAACAATAATCCTAAACATGCTGTAGTTAGTATTGCACATCCAGATCATGTTATTGCAATCGACTAAAAGTATGTTTGAACATATTGGTTGAATATAGGGAAAACTATAAATGTATAGAAGGAGATAGCGGGCTATCTCCTTTTTTAGTTATATAATTACAGTTATTAGGTAAAAAATATAGTTTTGTAATTTTCTATTATTTGATTTTAGTAAACCTGAAATATGGATGTTAGCAGACATGGACTGGCAAGGGATGCAACTATATAAAGGTATATAAAGAATATACTAGTAAATAAAAGTTGATTACTGGATATATCCTGAAAACAAGGCATTTTATAGAGGATTGATAAAATATAAATTTTTTTTGACAAAATACTTGCATAGGGTATCGTTTCATGTTATTATGATTAAGCACTAAGGGTGACCACAGTGAACGAAAAACTTCAAAAAAGTTTTTAAAAGGTTCTTGACACTTAGTGTGCTAGGTGATACAATTCATCTTGTCGTAATGATGCTGGCGTAGCTCAATAGGTAGAGCAGCTGACTTGTAATCAGCAGGTTGTGGGTTCAATTCCTATCGCCAGCTCCATTTTATTTATGGAGGGATTCCCGAGCGGCCAAAGGGAGCAGACTGTAAATCTGCCGTCTTCGACTTCGAAGGTTCGAATCCTTCTCCCTCCACCATTCATAGCGGGGTGGAGCAGTTGGTAGCTCGTCGGGCTCATAACCCGAAGGTCGCAGGTTCAAGTCCTGTCCCCGCAACCATAAAAACCACAGTGAAATGATCGTTCATTGTGCTGGTGTAGCTCAGTCGGCAGAGCGTATCCTTGGTAAGGATAAGGTCACCGGTTCAATCCCGGTCACTAGCTCCATACATGGCGGCATAGCTCAGTTGGCTAGAGCAATCGGTTCATACCCGGTGTGTCCGCGGTTCAAATCCGTGTGCCGCCACCATTAAACCTCACCTTGGTGGGGATTTTTTTATTTCTTTACATATGACATGCTATTCTAAGACTTTGTATATATGGTATAATAATAGGTAAGGAAATCTTATATTCCATTGATAAATTAGGGTTAATATATTATATTAATACTAGAATGTAATTTGTTTTTGTGAAGGAGGATATAATCCTAATGGCAAAAGAAAAATTTGAACGTACGAAACCGCATGTTAACATCGGTACAATCGGTCACGTTGACCATGGTAAAACTACTTTGACAGCTGCAATCACAAAAGTATTGGCTGAAAAAGGCCAAGCTGACTTCCAAGATTACAGCATGATCGATAAAGCTCCAGAAGAACGTGAACGCGGTATCACAATCAACACTGCACACGTTGAGTATGAAACTGCTAACCGTCACTATGCACACGTTGACTGCCCAGGCCATGCTGACTATGTTAAAAACATGATTACTGGTGCGGCTCAAATGGACGGCGCTATCTTGGTTGTATCCGCAGCTGACGGCCCTATGCCTCAAACTCGCGAACACATCTTGTTGGCTCGCCAAGTCGGTGTTCCTGCAATCGTAGTATTTTTGAACAAAGCTGACATGGTTGATGATGAAGAATTGATCGAATTGGTAGAAATGGAAGTTCGTGAACTTCTTTCTTCCTACGAATTCCCTGGCGACGAAGTACCTATCGTTGTAGGTTCCGCGTTGAAAGCTTTGGAAGGCGATGCTCAATATGTAGCTAAAATTGACGAATTGATGGACGCTGTAGACTCCTACATCCCAACTCCAGTTCGTGATACTG
>ERZ772874.664-NODE-664-length-18520-cov-19.080097_pt1 | contig 18520 bp, 10 predicted proteins | sample MGYA00580586_ERZ772874 | MGnify/ENA primary metagenome ERZ772874 (study PRJEB29015, sample SAMEA2737952) | human oral metagenome | biome: human oral; feature: human-associated habitat; material: dental | place: China | collected 2154 ... | reverse complement strand
CGTAATACCAACTGGTTTAAGGAACTCTACCAGCATAGCATCCGCCACCAGCATACCTTGACCTTCTCTACCGGGACGCAGAAGGCTAACTACTACGCCTCACTTAATGCTGCCCTCGATCCAGGGTGGAATAAGTATGAGAACTCTCAGGAATACTCGGTGAACTTCAACGCAGACTTCCGCCCATTCAAGGGTTGGAGCTTTGGTGTCCGTTCGTCAGCAGCCTTCTCGAAGTACCATTATGGTGGCGATTTCCGCCCTGCTAGCTATGCACGCACAGCGAGCCGTACGCTAGACCCTAATGCCTACTATGCTTATGATGATACGCCATTCAACATCAAGCATGAGATGATGCACAATACGAGTGACTACAAGAAGGCTAATATGAGCATTCAGGCGACCATTAACTGGCAGCCCATTGATCAGCTTCGTGTCTCTGCCCTTGGAGCTCTCCGCTACCTAGACCAGTATAGCTCTACAGACCGTGATGAACAGTCCAATGCTGCTCAGGTGTACCGTAACACCAGCAAGAGTATCATCCGCTCTAATAACTCCCGCCTCTATCGTCCTCTAGATGATCCGAAGGCAATCCCACAGGTAGTTATGCCTTACGGGGGGATTCGCAATAGCCAGAATATCATCGAAGAGCGCTATGATGGTCAGGTAAAGCTACACTATAACGACTCCTTCGGTGCGAATGGAGCGCATAGTGTCTCTGCTGTCGGTGGCCTTGAGGTCTTCGAGGAGCGTCGCCTCAATGAATGGTTTGATGCTTATGGCGTGAACTATGATCTGGGGTATCTAACGACCTACTCTCCACTTCTCTTTACGAACCTACGTAACCAGAGCAAGCAGTACTATAAGATTCATCCAACATTGAATCGTGGGGTGTCCTTCGTCGGGAACGTAGATTATAACTACCTCGGACGCTATCGTGTCAATGCGTCCTACCGTCGAGAAGGGACGAACCAGTTTGGCTCGGCTCGTACGATCCGCTGGATCCCTACTTGGAACGTCGGGGGTACTTGGTCGATCGATCAGGAGAGCTTCTTCCCCAAGCTTCGACCTCTCTCTTCGCTCTCAGCGAATCTCTCCTACGGGATGTCGGGTACGATCCCTTACGTCCACAATGCTCTGCCTCGTCTGCAGACGCTGCTCCCCTTCTTCGGAGATGCTAACCTCATCGAGCCAGGTCTCTATATCAATGAGCCTGCGAACTTCAACCTTACCTATGAAAAGATGTATGAGTTGAACTTGGGGGTAAACTTTGGTCTCTTTGACGAACGTATCTCTACGGGCTTGACATTCTTTAATCGTCAGGGTCGTGACCTTATCGACCAGGTGAACCCACAGGGTACAGGTGGGTTCGTCGATGGCCTATATGGTAATGTGGCGCAGATGACCTCTAACGGGATAGAAGTATCCTTGACCACACAGAATATCCGTAGCAAGGACTTCTCTTGGTCTACCTCTGTGACCTATACGCACAATACGAATAAGGTGACTCGCCTGAATACGAACCCCTCTGTCACTAACCTGACCGATGGTGCTGCTCGCCAAGGCTACCCACTGAATTCGCTCTTCTCTATCCCCTTCTATAAGCTGGATGCTAATGGGCATCCTCGCTTCTTCCTCCCCTCTGGTGCAGATGTCCTCCCTGACGGACGTCATATCACTAACCCTCGTACGGGTGGACAGGTAGCTTGGACGGCTTATGCTCCTGATGAGATCGATTATCTCATGTATTCAGGTACCAAGACGCCTACAGATCTTGGGGGGATTAACAATAGCTTTAGCTATAAGAACTTCCGTCTAGGGGTCTACATTTACTACTCTTTCGGTGCTGTGATGCGCCTACCAGAGCAGTTCGCTACCCAGTATAACGACTACCAAGTCATGGGTAAGGAGTTCAACCGTCGTTGGCTTCGTGCAGGCGATGAAGACCGTACAGACGTCCCCGTGATCGCTACGGATGCTCATCGTCAGGCTAACCCCTACCTTAGCAATGCCTACGAAAACTATAATAAGTCTAACGTGCGCGTAGCTAAGACGGACTATGTCCAGCTTCGTGATATCTCACTAAGCTATACCGTGCCTAGGAGCTTTGTTCAGCGCCTCCGCTTCTCGTCTCTGGCTCTGAAGCTACAAGCTTCTAATGTTGCCCTCCTCTATGCCGACAAGAAGCTTAATGGAGCTCTTCCTTATAGCTACCAGCCTCACACCTACATCTTCACGGCTACCGTTGGTCTCTAGACCATCTACGTGGTGTAATATGCATATCGCATGAAGAAGTTTTCTAAACTACTGAGCCTTGCTCTAGCTACAGGTGTAGTCCTAGGAATGAGCTCGTGTAATAAGTTCCTTGACGAGAATCCTGATGGAGCGCTCGTCGAAGGGAACACCCCATATAAGATCAGTCGTTTCTTGACCTACGCTTATCCGCTCTCTTCGCTAGCTAATATGTCGGAGCTCTCTTCGGATAACACGTATGAAGATGAAACGCGTAATCCCTATCGTCAAGATTTCCATGACTGGGCGACCTACTGGAAGCCTATCACTACCACGGATGGAGTAGCCTACTTCGATGGTCCGCAGAAGTTTTGGGAGGCCTGCTACTATGCTATTGCGCAGGCCAACGAAGTCCTCACGCTCATCGAGGAGACGCAGGACTTTGGGGAACGTAATATGGCATCTCGGGGTGAGGCTCTAGCCGTTCGTGCTTGGTCACACTTCCAGCTGGCCAATATCTTTGCTCTGCCGTTCAACTTTGATGGGCAGGATGGAGCGACGAACATGGGGGTCCCCTATGTCGCTGAGCGTGTCACGACCATCCTCCCTGACTATCCTAGAGAAACAGTCAAGCGTACCTACGAGCTTATCGAGAAGGATCTGCTAGCTGCTATACCTCTCTTGGAGCGCTACAATGTTTATCAGAGCGATATTCGACACTTCCACTTCACGGCAGAGGCTGCTTATGCCTTCGCTGCCCGCTTCTATCTCTACTATAATCAGCCAGAGAAAGCGAAGGAGTATGCCGATAAGCTCCTAGGTAGTAATCCTGCTTCTCATCTTCGTGATTGGGCAAGAGACTTTACTGGAGTAGATGCCGCGAATGCGAATGCTAAGGCTCTAGTCTACTATAAGCCTACTAACCCTGCGAACCTCTTAGTGATTTCGCTCAATGGTTATTTCCAGGATGTGACATCTTCAGGGGAGACTTTCACGAACTCGCGCTACACGCATTCCAATAAGTGTGCAGCCGATGAGACTCTCTGGAAGAATATCTGGAATGTGAAGAATAACCGTGACGAGTATTACTTCGCTCCTTATATCTTCGATAAGGTCTTTACGGATAAGGTCTATCAGCCTAAGATGCCTATCCTTAATTCCTATCGTACGGTAGAGGTGCAACTAACGACGGATGAGGCACTCATTAATCGTGCAGAGGCTAAGATCCGTCTTGGTGATCTCGAAGGTGGGCTAGCAGACCTCAACGTCTGGACGAATGCTTATCTACGTGCAGCTGTCGCTAAGCGTACCTTCACGCAGCAGGAGATCGAAGACTACTATGCAGCCCTCCCTTATGCTGACAGAACGACCCGTTCCCCTAAGAAGCACCTGACGAAGGCACACTTCAAGCTCCATGATGGCTCCTCGATCACTGAGGGCACGGCGACTGAAGCTCTCCTCCAGTATGTCCTCCAGTGCCGTCGTGTCCTTACCCTGCATGAAGGTCTTCGCTGGCAAGACATCCGTCGCTATGGCATCGATGTCTATCGCTGGAAGAAGGTTGATGCTGGTGCTGGTGAATTTGGTGTACTTGATGAAGGTGTCCTCCTAGGTACCGATCTTCGTCAAGCTATCGCTCTGCCTCAGATCGCCGTCACCGGTAAGATCAAGCAGAATCCACGCTAATGTGCTATACAGCTATGAAACTATTTAATAAGATCATCGCATCGCTGCTTCTATCGGCTGCCTTTGCTAGCTGTGGAACCTCTGCGGACGAAGTCGACCCGACGCGTTCGATCTACTCTGCAAAGGATACGACGAAGATGACGGAGGTCGAGAAGTATATCCAGAATTACTTCGGTAAGCGATATAATGTAGATATCCGCTACCGATATGAAGATCGTCTGGCGAGTAACCAGTATAAGCTTGGTCCTGCTTCGGAAGCTCAAGCACTGAAGTATATCAACCTTATGCGCTATACTTTCTTCGAAGTCTATGACAAGGTAGCTCCTCCAGGGTTTGCTGAGCGTCATACCATCAAGCAGCTTGTCCTCTTTGGTACGCTTGGTTATGGCCCTACGCAGAACCTCCTTGGGGAAGCTCCTTTCGGGATGATTCTAGTCTACGATATCAATAACCTAGTGATCCCTTACTACGACGATCCTAACTTTAGCTCATCGTCCTTCAACTACTATTACCAGCGAGCTAGAGATAACTATATCCAGACGCTCTACCACGAGTCAGCGCACACGCTGCACCAAGAGAGTCCGATCCCAGAGGAGTTCATCAAGCTAACTATCTCGGACTACCAGGGGGATAATGCCTTCGTCTATTGGTATCAGCGTGGTATTTCTTCTCTCACGGCAGGCTTCATCTCGGATTACGCTAGTAAGAATCCTGAGGAAGACATCGCTGAGCTCTATGGTACCTACATGGTCTTGCTCCCAGAGGAATGGGAACAACTGATGGTGCAGGCCGATCATAAGTACAAGCCTGAGGCACTCTATACGGGACGTCAGATCCTGGAGCGCAAGCTTGAGATCATGAAGGAGTACTTGAAGACGAACTATAATCTAGACATTGATGTCGTTCGTGCAGAAGCTAACCGTCGTATGTCTGCTAGCAAGAATGGTGCGGGCTGGTCGGTACCTGCTTTCAATGAGTTTATCAAGCATGACTTTACGAAGCTCCCTCCTTCGTACTACTCTTCTATCCCTAAATACTAGACTGCTATGAGAAGATATTTAGCTTGGGCGCTAGCAGCCACCGCCCTAGTCTCCTCCTGTAAGATGTACGAAGATCTACCTACGGGAGAAGATAAGCCAGCTCTCTACATCACGAAGGAAATGGAAGTCCTCGATGAGCTACTCCAGGGTAGTGAGCATGGATGGCGTATGGTACTCCTTCCTGGGAGCTATCAGTATGGAGGGATCAATCTCGCCTTCAAGTTCGGAGAAGCTGGTGCTGTAGAGACTCACTCGGAAGATCTAGAAGAGGTCATCAAGTCGACCTACCACTTCTATAATGCGTCGGGTATCCGCCTGACCTTTGATACGCGTAATCCTGCCCTAGGGCGCTATTCAGAGCCACGTAATACCCTGCTTCAGGGGCTCGAAGGAGACTTTGAGTTTACCGTTGGGGATGTCAGTGCCAATAAGGATACGATCGAGCTCATTGGGGCTTACAGCCACAATCGTATGCAGCTCATCCGTCTAAAGGAGTCTCCCAAGAGTTACATCGATAAGGTGAAGGAGGTTCGCCAAGCGCTCTATGGCAAGGCACTTCATACGACGACGATCGGAGGCAAGCAGGTGAAGATGTCGATCTTTGGGCTGATTCGTCAGCTTCAGGTGAAGGTCGGTGATGAGAAGGAGCGTATGCTTCCTATCTACTTCACGCCCGAAGGGATGGAGATCATTGCTCCAGAGGACCCCATCGATGAGCGTGACGCTTCGAAGGGGCAGGTCGGACAGATCGGTACTGAGTTCCTCCGCCAGATCAAGGTAGAGAAGGATGGGACGACCTATCATGCTCTCTCTCCATCAGGCGAGAAGCTCGAGATCCAGTCGGCCTACTTTGACCTCACGAAGTATAAGATCCGCGCGCTCTTCTATGAGTACTGGGCTGGGGATGACGTCCATAATGCGGTCGTCAGAACCAATGGTGCCAAGTACCAATCAGGGCCTAAGCAGGGTCAGGATAGTATCATCGGGGAGATCACCAATGATCCCTACTATTCGGCAGGTACGCAGATCTATGAGTTTGCCTATATCGGTAAGACAGATGGAGGCGATCATAAGGTCTCACTTAAGCTCTACCGTCCCAATGGAGATAGGTGGCTAAGCTACTACCTCGACTTTGCTCCCGTGAGTGATGAGCCTGCGAAGGTCTACTTCCGTAAGTTCGTTCAAGATGGCAATGATTGGCGTTATAACCGCAATGCCATGCGTGGTATGATCGATGCCCTAGTAGAGCATTCGCCCTATCGCTTTACTTGGATCGAGAGCAAGAAGACGCCTGGTGTCTATGAATACTCAATGCACTCGGTAGCCAATGATGAGTTCTGGATGAGTATCTCTGACTACTACGAACCAGGACATCCGCTGTCGGATATGCCTGTACGTCTCAACGGGTTCTCCTACTAGGCTCTTAGCCTACTCCAAGGTCATCCCCTGTACACCTCTTGGTGTGCAGGGGATGACTTTTTCTTAGTGGCTCTTGTGTCTAAGCCCAGTGCGTCAGATGAGCGAGCCTTAACCTTGCTCCTGAAGGAGGTAAGCCTTTAGTATAGATAAGGTTTACCTTTCCTTGGTTAAAGGCCTATGTTAGGGGGATGGATTGCTTGTCGTTTGATTTCTAGTTATTTAGGTGTTTTCCTTTTGGTCTTTGTGGTCTTTCCCTAGAAGAAGGATGAGTGAAGGAGTAATGAGGCAGGGGGGGTAGAGGAGAGGCTGATGATAGTCTTGGGGGAGCAAGATGAGCGGGTCGAAAAATATACTTCAGGGGGTATCGTATTGAGGCAGAAAGGGGTGCGTAGGACTCTCCTTGGGATGTCAAAAGGTGTCAATGAACCTTGTCGGATATTGCCAGTTTTTTATATTAGATTTGTACCCGGAAACCAAAACTCCAGGACCTTCCTGGTACAACTAACTAGCATCATTCACCCTATAGCGTCACTACATCATGACAGAGAGCAAACGTGCTTTATCAGAATACGTTTACCAGAGTAAGTATTCCCTATACCGAGAGGATCTGGGACGTAAAGAGACTTGGGAGGAGAGTGTCGATCGCATCAAGGATATGCATCTCACTCACCTCAGCTCCGTTGCCCCTCAGGCACTGGAGAACGAATGGTTCATGACCCAGTTCAATGAGGCCATCGACTATTATAAGAAGAAGAAGTTCGTTGGCTCTCAGCGTAACCTGCAGTTTGGGGGTGAGCCCGTGCTGAAGTCCTCCGCTAAATCTTATAACTGTAGCTACTCTCACTGTGACCGTCTAGAGGTCTTCCGTGAGACAGAGTGGCTCCTTCTCAGCGGATGTGGCTGTGGTCTCTCTGTCGAACAGGCTCACGTCGACAAGCTCCCTCATCTCCTTCGTCAGGAAGAGCTAGAGTCGGAGAGTGAAGTATTCATCATCGGAGATAGCATCGAAGGTTGGGCTGACGCGATCCATCGTCTGCTGGAGCATTACTTTGTAGCAGGGGTTAAGAAGCCCGTATTCGATTATTCCGAGATCCGTCCTAAGGGCGCTAAGATCGCTAACCGCTTCATCGCTCCTGGTCCTGATGGTCTGCGTGTTGCCCTCGATAAGATCCGTGCTCTGCTCAAGGATGCCGTCGATGCCGGCCAGCGCAAGCTGACAGCTCTACAGTGTACGGATATCATCGCTCACCTAGCGGACTCTGTCCTCTCTGGAGGCGTCCGTCGCTCAGCTTTGATGATCCTCTTCTCTCCCGAAGATGCGGAGATGGTGAACTGTAAGCATGGCGACTGGTTCACGACGAACCCTCAGCGTGCACGCTTCAATATGTCCGCAGCGCTTAATCGTGGTGAGGTCGATCGTTCGCTCTACGAAAGTCTCTTCGAGGCGATGCGTACCAGCGGTGATCCTGGGCTTTACTGGCGTGATAAGTTCGGTGTAGGATGTAACCCCTGCTGTGAGATCGGCTTCTTCCCAACGGATAAGAATGGCGATACGGGATGGCAGGTTTGTAACCTCGCTTCGATCAATGGTCTCGAGTGTACGACCGAAGAAGAGTTCTACAAGATCTGTCGCTGTGCGTCTACGCTAGCTACCATCCAGGCTACGTACATGGACTTCCCTTACCTCGGACAAGCGACGATGAATATCATCAAGGCTGACCCACTCATCGGTGTGTCTATCGGTGGGATCATGAACAATCCACAGATCCTAGCGAATAAGGATATCCTCGCTGTCGGTGCGATGCAGGTACGTCAGCAGAACTCACAGTGTGCTCGTATCCTTGGGATCAACCCTGCGAGCCGTACGACCTGTGTCAAGCCTGACGGTACGGTGAGCCTCCTCCTGGGGATGACCTCGGGTATCCACGGAGCCTATGCGAAGCGCTACCTCCGTAGTGTAGAGGCTAACATCGAAGAGCCTAACCTCAAGGCTTACGAAGAAGCAAACCCCAAGGCAGTACAGCCTAATATCTTCAAGCCTAACACCGATAAGAAGATCTTCTTCCCTATCGAAGAGAGCGAAGAAACCCTCCTCCGTGGAGAGCTGAGTGGCGTCACGCTCCTAGAGTATGTCAAGACCGTACAGCAGAGCTGGGTCATCCCTGGTATGAGTGACATGGAGTCTCCGGTCAAGAATAACGTCTCCAATACGGTCGACGTGCCCAATGACCAGTGGGATAAGGTGCGTGACTGGGTCTGGGAGAATCAGAACTATATCGCAGGGGTATCCTTCCTCTCCACTTACGGAGATATGGACCTTCCTCAGGCACCTATGTGCAAGGTGTCGACGCCCGAAGAGATCCTTCGTGAGTATGGTGTAGGGAGTATGTTCGCTTCGGGTCTCGTCGTCGATACGATCGAGGTCTTTGGTGATCTGTGGAAGGCTTGTGAGTCAGCCCAGGGACGTGGCGAGCAACTCTACGTCAATGATTGGGCGATCGACGAATATATCCAGAAGCACAGCGTAGAGGGTGAAGTCCCCAGCCTGGATAGGGAGCATGTCCGTAATCTCCTCTCTGCTCGTCTGCAGGATAAGGTAGATAATCTCGCTGCTAAGCGTGATATTGTCCGCCGTATCGAGAAGTTTGCTCACAACTACTATCGTGGTGATCTCTACAAGGCTGTCAACGTACTGAAGAGCGTGAATAACCTTCACCTCTTCGAGGTACTAAAGAAGACCTACAAGCCCGTAGACTGGAAGGAAGTTGACTTCTCGGGTAAGCAGTTCTCCAATGCAGACGAGCTCGGTGCTCAGTCTTGTGCTGGGGGAGCTTGTGAGATCAAGTAAATCTTCCTCATAATTATCTCTTTCAAGATGTACTCTCCTCTCCTTACCCTAGCAGGTAGGGAGGGGAGAGCTTTTTGTACCCTCTTACTGATCTTTTTATCTTTGTGAGACTTAATGACTTATAACCTATGAGTGGAGAAATGTTAATGGGAGAGAGTAAGGCTCCTTCTGCTGGCGTATCTAAGGGCTCACGTCTACTTGCTCTAGATGCTATCAAGGGCATAGCGATCCTCTTAGTTATTTGGGGGCATGTACATATCTCGATGGGGCCTGACTATCAGAGCCTAAATTATAGCTATGTGGTGCAGTATCTGCAGGCAGTGCATATGCCTCTCTTTATACTCATCGCAGGATTCTTTTCAGCTAAAGCCTTGGATCTGACCTCTCGGGGAGTGACGCACTATTGGCGGGATAAGGTCGTGAGACTCGTAGTCCCTGCTGTCCTTTGGCACCTGCTGCTTATGACATGGAAGTGGGGAATGCCTTCTGTAGGAGGTATTCTTGGTAAGGAATATTGGTTTACCTTGACTCTTTTTATCTACTTTGCTCTTTTCTATGTGCAGCGTCTATTCGTGGATGGACTGTTGGCTCTTGTCCGAGTACAAGGATGGCGGTGGATTGAGGCTGTGATGCATTTGTTGCTGACGATTGCTTTGGTTTACTTGGTGACAGGTATTTCTCTTGAGGGATCATCTCTCTTAAGATTTGTTCGCCCTGTGTTGAATTCTTTCGCTTGTCTCTATCCTTATTTTGTCTTGGGGTATCTACTCAAGCGTTTAGAGCTTTGGTGTTACTTGAAGACGCATGCTAGTGGGGCTGTTTCTTTTGTTTTGCTCTTAGTATCACTGGCTGTACTTCGCCATCAGGAGTTAGATGTCCCCTATCTGAGCTATGGGTTGTGGCATATCTGTCGATTGATGGCACTAGCCTCGTTTGCTTTTCTCTTCTATGGGATGACGTTCTTAACGGAGCGTGGCGGTTGGATAAGTCGAGCTTTGATTTTCTTAGGGCAATGGTCTCTTCCGATTTACTTAACCCATTACTTTTTCTTGCCAGGTCTACTGGGGATGAATGATTATCTAGGGGCTATCGCTATGGAGAAGCGTTTGTCGGTAGAGATCTTTACTTACTCTTTGGGAGCTTTGATAACCCTGCTCCCTACGCTTCCTGTGATTTGGCTTCTGAAGTGTAACCCCTACCTAGATTACTTCTTCTATGGGGAGATTGGGAGACTTTCATCGAAGGGATGATCACTGATGTAGCGAGGGAGATTTCCTTATGAGGAGCTAGTCTTCGATATGGAATGATCTTGGTCTAAGGACTGCTGACCTTGGGGTTATGAGGAGCTATAGCTTAGCAAAGAAGGGCTTCATGTGTAGCTATTTGCACATGAAGCCTTATCTTTGCGGAAAAGTAAATAGATAGCAAGTAGATATGGTCATCAAATCTGCGGAGTTCGTCATCAGCAATAGTCAGGTGAGCAAATGCCCGACCACAGGCCTTCCTGAGTACGCCTTCATTGGGCGCTCAAATGTAGGGAAGTCCTCACTCATCAATATGCTTACTGGGCGTAAAGGACTGGCGATGACCTCACAGAAGCCAGGGAAGACCCAGCTGATCAATCACTTCATCATCAATGACGCTTGGTATCTGGTGGACTTGCCTGGGTATGGCTATGCTCGCTTGAGTAAGGACGGCAGAGAGAAGCTGAAGAAGATGATCGAGGATTATACGCTAGAGCGGAAGGAGCTGATCTGCCTCTTCGTCCTAGTGGATGCTCGTCATGATCCGCAGAAGATTGATCTAGAGTTTATCGAATGGCTTGGCGAGGAGGGTGTCCCCTTTGCTCTGGTCTTTACTAAGGCCGACAAACTCACGAAGGGCAAACTTGCTGCTAATATCGAAGGTTACAAAGCTCGCCTGCGTCAGCAGTGGGAGGAGCTTCCCCCGCTCTTCATTACCTCTTCGGAGGAGCGTCTTGGTCGTGAAGAGCTTCTTGACTATATCGATGGGATCAATGCTTCGCTTTAGGCTCTAGAGAAGCGAGGTGAGTATTCTCAAGATTGCAATTGAACATATTTCAATGAAGAATAAGATCACGAAACTACTCTGGCTGGGCTTTGCTTTAGTCTGGCTAGGGATCTTTGGTGGTATCTTCGCCATCTCAATGGGATGGATAGGCTACCTCCCTCCGATCGAACAGTTACAGAATCCGATCGACAAGTATGCCTCTCAGGTGCTTGCCTCCGATGGTCAAGTCATTGGCTCCTTTGCTCACGGTGGATCAAATCGTGTGGCTGTGGAGTATAAGGATCTCTCACCACATCTCATCCGAGCACTCATCGCCACGGAGGATGTTCGCTATGAGAGCCATTCAGGGATTGACTTCCGCAGTTTGGCTCGTGCAGTCTTCAAGACGGGGATCCTCCAGCAGCGTAGTGCCGGTGGAGGAAGTACGATCACACAGCAGCTAGCTAAGATGCTCTATTCTCCTCCTAGCTCTAACTTCTTCACGCGTATGATGAAGAAGCCTGTGGAGTGGGTCATCGCTGCCAAGCTCGAGCGATTCTATACCAAGGAGGAGATCCTGGCGATGTATTTAAATCAATTTGACTTCCTCTACAACGCGGTAGGGATCAAGTCGGCAGCCTTTACCTATTTCGGTAAGACGCCTGCGGAGCTTAATGTCCAAGAGGCAGCTATGCTCATCGGGATGTGTAAGAACCCCTCGATCTACAACCCTATCCTTCGATCCAATAGTCCGCTACCTTTGGAGCGACGCAATACGGTCTTCCAGCAGATGGTTAAGGCGGGCTATCTCACCGAAGCTGAGGCGGACTCGCTGTCGCTTCTCCCTATTCGTACTTCTTTCCATAAGACTGACCATAAGCAAGGTGTCGCACCTTACTTTAGAGAGCACCTGCGTAAGATCATGATGGCTGATAAGCCCGATCGTTCAGACTATGCCTCGTGGCAGTATGCGAAGTATCGGGATGATAGCATCCAGTGGGAGAAGAATCCTCTCTATGGCTGGTGTAATAAGAATCGTAAGCCGGACGGATCACATTATAATATCTATACGGACGGGCTTAAGATCTATACGACGATCAACCCCGTGATGCAGCGCTATGCTGAGGAGGCCATGCAGGAGCATCTAGCAGGTACGCTCCAGCCTGCGATCAACCGCGAGCGCATCGCACGTGGAGGAGATCCCTTTAGTTCGTCTATTTCGGCTGAGCAGCGCAAGTCGATCCTTCATCGTGCTATGCGCCAATCAGAGCGCTGGCGTGTGAGCAAGGAAGATGGTCTGACCGAAGATCAGATCCTGTCGCAGTTCCACCGCAAGACGAAGATGCAGATCTGGTCTTGGCAAGGTATGCGAGACACGGTGATGACTCCTCTTGACTCTATTCGCTATGTGAAGGGGATCCTACGCTCTGGCTTTATGGCGATGAACCCACATAATGGCTATGTCTTAGCCTATGTCGGGGGAATTAACTTCTCTCAGTTCCAGTATGACATGGTCTCCGATGGACGCCGTCAGACGGGTTCGATTATCAAGCCTTACCTCTATTCCCTCTCGATGGTCGATGGAGCTTCTCCATGTGATCAGATCCTCCATGTCCAGCGATCCTACAAGCTTGATAATGGGCAGTATTGGACGCCCCGTAATGCAAACCACCGGAGAATCGGTGAGATGGTCTCTATTCAGTGGGGACTGCAGAACTCTGATAACTGGGTTACGGCCGAGCTGATGAGCCGTACTTCTCCGATCACGTTCAAGCGTCTTCTAGAGAGCTTCGGACTTCGTGGTCCCATTGAAGCGACTATGGCGATGTCCCTCGGTACTCCAGAGGCTACGGTCGGAGAGATGGTTTCGGGCTATACGACCTTTGTCAATGATGGGGTACGTGTCGATCCCGTGCTCGTGACCCAGATTGAGGATATGCATGGGAATATCGTGGCTACCTTCACGCCTCAGATGACTGAAGTGCTGACGGCAGATGCTGCGAATAAGATGCTCTACATGCTTCAGAATGTCATCAATGGCGGTACCGGTGGACGACTCCGTTCGTCCTTCGGACTTCAGATGCCTCTCGCAGGGAAGACGGGGACGACACAGAACAATAGTGATGCTTGGTTCATGGGATTCACTCCTGATCTTGTGGCAGGCTGTTGGGTCGGTGGTGAAGAGCGTAGTGTACGCTTCAATTCGATGGCTTTCGGACAAGGGGCTGCTGCCGCACTACCGATCTTTGGTAAGTTTATCAAGAAGGTGTATAGTGACCGAGATTTAGGCTATCTGGTGAATATCCCCTTCCGTATGCCGGAGGGCTTCTCACCGTGCGCTGATGCAGGTGGAGGCGAAGCCGTCGAGGTCTTTGAGGGGATCCCCTCCGACTCGCTTGGCGCAGGCTCTGACTTTTCCTTCTAGTCATAGATTTATTTTTAGTGGCTGGCACGCTCTCGATGAACGTGCCAGCTTGCTTATATCCATACGTCTTCTCAAGAGCTACGAGTAGAATCAAGTTGAGGAAGGCATTGGGATGCTTCCGTCGGTTCGATAGTAATGAAGTGATCGCTTGATTAGAAATGAACTTTTTGTTGGATAGGAATGAAATTTAATTTCATTGGTAATGAATCGTTGGGGTGATTACGAATGCTTGCGGCGTGTCTTGGGTAAGTGTCCTTGGTGACTTTAAGGTGATCTTAGGAGACTATTGAGGTGACTCCATCGCTATCTGCCAGATTTTTACTACCTTTGTAGCAAAGGAAGACGAAAGAGAGGAGGCACTAAGGCTTCCTCTCTTCGCTTACATACTTATAGCTCCCTGTATCCTATGATCGAGAAGAAGACCATCGCTACCATCGTCTCAGACTATTGTGCTGAGGCATACCCTGACTATTATATCGTGGAGGTCGCAGTACACCCAGGCAATCGTATCGTGGTTGAGCTCGGTGCATCACAGGGATTAAGCATTGATGCCTGTGTGGCGATCTCGAAGCATATCGAGGGACGGCTTGATCGAGAGACAGAAGACTTTGAGCTCGAGGTGGGCTCTGCGGGATTGACTTCCCCTTTTAAGGTCTTGCGTCAGTATATGGACGCTGTCGGCCAGGAGGTCGAAGTGCTCCGTAAGGGAGGTGTCAAGGAGAAGGGGCTACTGAAGTCTGTAGATGAAGCCGGTATCATCCTTGAGGTCCTTCGTAAGGTGCGTCCCGAGGGACAGAAGCGTAAGGTGGAGGTCGCTGAGGAACTGCCGATCCCCTTCGCCGAAGTACTTCAGACGAAGCGACAGCTGAAGTTCTAGTTTAGATAAATCATAACACTCATAATACAGCCCGATGGCAAAGAAGAAAGAAACGACAAGCCTGATAGATGCGCTCCTCGAGTTTCAGGAGCTCAAGAGTATTGACCGCTCGACGCTGGTCTCCGTACTAGAAGACTCCTTCCGCAATGTCCTCTCCAAGATGTTCGGATCAGATGAGACCTTCTCGGTGATCATTAACCTTGACAAGAAGGGAGACTTCGAGATTTGGCGTACGCGCCACGTGGTCGCTGACGAAGACTTTCAGGATGAGGTGCGTGAAGTACCTTTGAGTGAAGTGCAGGCGATCGACCCAGACGTAGAGGTCGGTGAAGACTATACGGATGCCGTGGACTTCAATGCCTTTGGTCGTCGTGCTGTGATCAACCTACGCCAGGCATTGGCTAGCAAGATCCTTGAGCTCCAGAAGGACAACTTCTACCACAGCTTCGTCGGCCGTGTAGGAGAGCTGATCTCTGCCGAGGTCTACCAGGTATGGAAGCGTGAAGCTCTGCTGATCGACGATGAAGGGAATGAGCTCCTCATGCCGAAGAGTGAGCAGATCCCTGGAGACTTCTTCCGCAAGGGGGAGACGGTACGTGCCGTCATCGCTCGTGTAGAGAATGAGAATAGCAATCCTAAGGTTATTCTCTCACGTGTCAGCCCAGAGTTCCTCAAGCGTCTGCTTGAGCTCAACGTCCCTGAGATCGCTGATGGTCTCATCACGATCCGTGCCGCAGCTCGTATCCCTGGGGAGCGTGCTAAGATCGCTGTCGAGTCTTATGACGAGCGTATCGATCCCGTAGGAGCCTGCGTCGGGGTCAATGGGTCACGTATCCGCAGTATCGTGCGTGAGCTCCGTGGGGAGAATATCGATGTCACCACCTATACGACGAACCCCATGCTCTTCATCCAGCGTGCTCTTAGCCCAGGTAAGGCTGTAGCCATTGCGCTAAGTGATGAGGACGATGGAGTCAAGCAGGCCGAGGTCTACATGCGTCCCGACCAAGTGCCTCTAGCTATCGGACGTAATGCCGCGAACCTCAAGCTCGCCTCCCTGCTCACGGGCTATCGTATCGAGATCTTCCGTGACGAGGAGGATGCTACGGGCGAAGAGGATATCTATCTGGATGAGTTTGCCGATGAGATCGATGAGACGATCATCCATGCACTCAAGGCAGAAGGCTATACCACCGCAAAGGCGATCCTAAGAGAGGATCGTGAGGAGCTACTCAAGGCTACCGAACTAGAACCAGAGGTCATCGATGAAGTCATCGCTGTCCTATCGGCAGAGTTCGCTGATGAGCCTTTCGAGAATGAATCTACCGAGGAGACCTCTATGGAAGAGGAAGAAGCTCCAGCGCAAGAAGATTAATGGTCCGCAGGCTATCCCTTGTCGTATTTAGCACCAGACCGAAGAGAAAGCTATGGTAGCGAGAGTACTGGGACGCTAGGACGACCTGGCCAATGGACATGAACCAAACAAACAGAAGAATATGCCAAAGGACATCAAACTTATAGCCTTGGCCAAGGAATTGAATGTGGGTGTAGGCTCCATTCAAGAGACCTTGGAGAAGAAGAACCTCATAGAGGGAGTAAACATTACACCAAATACGCGCGTCTCTCGTCAGATCGCTGAGCAACTCATCGCTGAGCATGGCCGAGGTCTCGATCGTACGAAGATCACAGACCTTCTCGATAAGCTCGATGGCTCCAAGGCCGTCAGTAAGCCTGCCGAAGAGAAGCCTGCTCCTACGCCTAAGCCTGAAAAGGCTGAGGAGGAAAAGCCCGTTAAGTCCCAGTATATCGAGACCTCGATCCCTGAGGAGCGTCGCATGGGGATTAAGATTAAGGGTAATATCGCAGATCTACAGCCCAAGGCTGAGCCTACAGCTAAGGAAGAAGTGAAGCCTGCCCCCCAACCCGAATCTAAGGTCGAGGCAAAGCCCAAGGCCAAGGAGGTGAAGGAGGTGAAGCCCGAGCCTAAGGTCGAAGTGAAGCCTGAGCCAGCTCCTGCCCCCAAGGTAGAGGCTCCCGCCCCAGAGTCCAAGACAGATGTAAAGGCTCCCGAAGTCAAGCCTGCAGAGGTGAAGGCTGAGGAGCCTGCTAAACCTGTCGAGGCTAAACCTGAAGAAGTGAAGGCCGAAGAGCCTACGGTACGTGAGACGGAGGTCTTCCGTACGACGACTCCTTCTGTAGGGATTCAGTTTAATGTGGTGGGGAAGATTGACCTCAGTGCAATCAATGATAACACCCGCCCCTCCAAGAAGAGTGCCGGCGATAAGGGACGTAAGCGTACCCGTGTCGGTGGTAAGGGGCCTGTCGATGTCAAGGCGGAGGCTGCTAAGGCTGCTGAGCTAAGCAAGAAGAATGCTGGTGCGAATCGTAATGGCAATAGCCCGCAGGGCGGACGCTCTGCTGATCCCAATGGTCGTACCGGTAGTCGTAATGCCCAGGGAGCTAATGCTAACCAAGCGCTAGGACGTAAGGCTAAGCGACAGAAGGAACAGCCTCAGAAGGCTGTCGTCACCGACGAGGATGTACAGCGCCAGGTCAAGGAGACGCTCGCTCGCCTTACGGGTAAGAACCAGCAGGGAGCTAAGGCTGCTAAGCACCGCCGTGATAAGCGTGATGCTGCACGCTCCGCTGCCCTAGATGCGATGGAGCGTGATGAGCTAGAGAGCAAGACCCTCAAGCTAACCGAGTTCGTTACGGTCAGTGACCTAGCTAACATGATGGACGTCCCTGTGACGAAGGTCATCGGTACGTGTATGAGCATTGGACTGATGGTGTCTATCAATATGCGCCTAGATGCTGAGACCATCGATATGGTCGCGGAGGAGTTCGGCTTCAAGACCGAGTTCGTCAGCGCTGAGGTCGTCGAAGCAGTCGCGCAGGACGAAGAGGAGGATAGCGAAGAAGATCTCGTGACACGTGCTCCGATCGTCACTGTTATGGGACACGTCGACCACGGTAAGACTTCGCTCCTCGACTACCTACGTAAGACCAATGTCATCGCAGGTGAAGCTGGAGGGATCACCCAGCATATCGGGGCTTATAACCTTAAGCTCGCCGATGGCAAGCGGATTACCTTCCTAGATACACCAGGGCACGAAGCCTTCACCGCTATGCGTGCTCGTGGAGCGAAGGTGACGGATATCGCGATTATCATCGTCGCTGCCGATGACGATGTGATGCCACAGACTAAGGAGGCGATCAATCACGCTGCTGCAGCTGGTGTCCCCATGGTATTCGCCATTAACAAGATCGATAAGCCTGGCGCTAACCCCGATCGTATCCGTGAGCAGCTGGCTGCTATGAACTACCTCGTCGAAGAATGGGGTGGTAAGTACCAGTGTCAGGAGATCTCTGCCAAGCAGGGACTCAATATTGATGCGCTACTAGAGAAGGTACTTCTCGAGGCTGAGCTTCTAGAGCTAAAGGCTAATCCTAATCGTCGTGCAGTCGGCTCGATCATCGAATCATCGCTGGATAAGGGTCGTGGCTATATCGCCAAGGTGCTGGTACAGAATGGTACCCTTCGTCAGGGAGATATCGTCCTGGCAGGTACCCACTATGGTCGTGTCAAGGCGATGTTTAACGAGCGTGATAAGAAGGTCGAGGAGGCTGGGCCAAGTGCTCCTGTGCTGATCCTTGGATTGGATGGTGCACCGGCAGCAGGTGAGACCTTCAATGTCATGGAGACTGAGCAGGAAGCTCGCAGTATCGCTAATAAGCGTGAGCAGCTCAAGCGTGAGCAGGACACCCGTACGAAGAAGGGGCTTACTCTGGATGAGCTGGCTCGTCGTCGTGCGCTGGGGAACTTCCAGGAGCTCAATGTCATCATCAAGGGAGACGTGGACGGCTCTATCGAGGCTCTCTCAGACTCCCTTATCCGTCTCTCTACGGAGGAGATTCAGGTCAATGTCATCCACAAGGGTGTCGGGCAGATCTCCGAGAGCGACGTAGTGCTGGCTTCGGCTTCATCG
>ERZ772874.662-NODE-662-length-18532-cov-3.846512_pt1 | contig 18532 bp, 18 predicted proteins | sample MGYA00580586_ERZ772874 | MGnify/ENA primary metagenome ERZ772874 (study PRJEB29015, sample SAMEA2737952) | human oral metagenome | biome: human oral; feature: human-associated habitat; material: dental | place: China | collected 2154 ... | reverse complement strand
CGATGGGGAGATGTATGCGTCATCGACATCCAGAATCACCAGCGCGTCCCCAACGATGGGCTCCACCGCCTGGGGGTTGTTGCGTACCAAGTGGGTGACTAACACCTGGCCCGAACGGCGCTGCTCAAGGTGAAACGGCACGAAGGTGGCTTGCAGGCCCGATTCGTGGACGGTGATCAGGTTGCCGGCGTGCACCCTGGCCAGCAACTGAGCCAGCCGATCGGCCGGAACCTCGTGGTGTTTGGCGACGTACACGCCATTGAGCCTACCCGCCGTCTCCAACGAATCCCCGGGCGTGAGCCGGTGGCGCCGCATCGGTCTACCGGCGAAGCCGGCGCCGGTGCCTCGAATCCCCCCGAGTCACTCCACAATCATCGTCGAATCGCGATATGATCGTCGTATGGCGATGAACGCGGAGGCTGTGAAAGCCTGGGACGACGACCGGACCGGCCGTGCTGCGGTATTCCATGCGTTATCGGAACCAACCCGGCTGGCGCTGCTGGAGCATCTCGCCAGTGGCGAGCATCGCGTCCGCGATCTGGTCAAGCACATGCATCTGGCGCAGTCGACGGTGAGTAAGCATCTATCCTGCCTACGGGACTGCGGGCTGGTGCAGATGCGATCGGAGGGCCGGGCCTCCTGGTTCTCGTTGGCGCAACCAAGGCTGCTGAAGAAGGTGCTCAAGGCAGCCGACTATCTGGCTGCCGCGTCCGGCAGCCATCCATCCCTGCGGGAGCACCTGGCCCGCGATCAGCGCAACGAAAACGGTGAATGACGATGCACGATCATGGACACGATCACAGCCACCTGATAGAGCATTCCGACGTCCGGGTGCGCGGCCGACTGATACTGGTGATGTGCTTCACCCTGGTGGTGGTGGCCGCACAGATCACCGGATCGATACTGACCGGCAGCCTGGCGCTGCTGACCGATACCGCCCATGCGCTGGCGGACGCGTCCGGATTGGTCGTGGCGGTCGTCGCGGCCAGTCTGGTGCTGCTGCCCACCAACAAGCACCGCACCTGGGGTTTCAAACGGGTGGAGGTGATAGCCGCGCTGGCCCAGGCGACCCTGCTACTGGTAGTGGGCGGCTTCGCGGTGATCGAAGGTGCGCAAAGGATCATTGCACCACCGGCGATTGCCTCGGGAGAACTGCTGATCTTCGGCATCGTTGGGCTGGCGGCCAATGTGGGTTCGCTGATTGTCCTCACCCCCAGCCGAGGGGCGAACCTGAACATGCGGGCGGCGTTCCTGGAGGTACTGAATGACGCGCTTGGATCGCTGTCGGTGATAGTTGCCGCCTTGGTGATCCGGCTGACCGGCTTCCAACGCGCCGATGCGATCGCCGGATTGTTCATCGCGTTGCTGATCCTGCCGCGTGCCTATCGCCTTGCCCGCAAATCGCTTGGCATCCTGCTGGAGTTCACCCCCGTCGAGGTCGATCTGGACGAGTTGCGGAACCACATCCTGGCCCTGGAACATGTTTGCGAGGTACACGACCTGCATACCTCGACGCTGGGCACCGGACTGACGGCGTTGACCGCGCACGTGGTGCTGCGCGACGAATGCTTTACCACCGGATGCGCCCCCAAGACACTGCAACAGATCGACGAATGCGTGCAACAGCACTTCCCGCTGGCCGCCCAGCACATCACGATTCAGCTTGAAACCGAGCAGCACCACGCCACCGAGACAATGCAACACTGACCTGCCGGTGTGATCCGGACGCCCATTACGCACCGTCGCCGGCCTGTGGCCGCAACCCGCACGGGCGATTCGGAGGGCCGGGTCTCGACCGATCAGCAGCCCCGGGGCAACTGTTGCCAGCTCAAACCCAGGTCGGTGCCCGGCGCCAGGTGATCGAAGGCGGATTCGGTGCCGGCTTCGATGCCGTCGGCAACGTCCTCACCGGCGGAGGTGATGTCCACGGTAACCGTATCCGCGCAGGTCTCCACGATGCGCACCGCCCAACCACCCGAGCCGTGTAGGCCCTGCTCATCGGCAGGCAACCTCGACAGCCAGGCGGCCACCCGAGAGCACGCCCGATCCCGCACCCCGTCCCGGACGGTCAGTCGCACGGTCGCCGGGCTGCCATCGTTGTGCGGGGGCTGGGTCCACAACCAGTCAAGATCCACCTGGTAGCGGCGGGGATCCGGTTCGCGGTCTGTCGTCTCGTCATCGGCCCTGGCGGCTGGGATGCGGTCGGCTCTGGCCATGGGACACCAGCATAGCCATCGGCGGTGGATTACCGGGCGCCCCCGGTGCCAGCGTCACTTTGACACCACCCGCCCGCCTCGGGGAACGGACACCCCACATAGCTCACGACCAGGCATGCGGCTGCCGGGATCGTCCTCGGCAGGATCGCACCTCGGGCCGTCTCCGGGAAACGATCGGTGGTCGGGCATTGGCCTGCCTGGTCGTGGGCCGTTCGCACTGCCGGAATCCACCCGTGGCCGAGCAGGTCAGGGGCAGACCGCGGCTGACAGCGGCCCCGGCGCCCAGGCGACCAACCTCGGGTCCAACCCGGGTGGGGGATCCCCGCATACGATCAAGTCGGCCCGCTCCCAAGGCCGGTCCGCGGCGAAGAAGGGCCGTTCGGCGGCCATCCAGTCATGCCAGAATCGGGTCGCGGTCTCGGTATCCCCGTTGGTACCCTCAGCGATATCGCGTTGGATGCCACGCCGTTCGGCGACCAGGTCGTCGGTCTGCACCCAGACCAGCGCATCGATCAGTTCGGCCGCTGCCTGCATGCCGGCCCCGGTACCCTCGACGATAACCACTTGTGCGGGTTCGATGGCGATGGCACCGGGACGTCCATTGGCTGGCCAGGCCGGTGGGGTGAAATCCAGCCGGCCCGTCTCGCGTAACCGGGTAAGCGCTTCTACCAGCAGGCGCTGCCACCCGTACAGCGGCTCACACCAGGCCAGATCGTCGGTGGTCAACACCTGGACATCGCGCAGGTGCCGGCGCAACCGTTCGGTCAGGGTCGACTTGCCGGCCCCGCTGCGTCCGTCTACCGCCCAGATGGCCGGGGGGCGCTCGGATTCGACGGGGTCGGCTAGCCGGGCAACCAACTCGGCGGCCGGGCAGGTCCGCCAGCGAGCCACCGTGGGCTCACCCGGCTGTAGGGCGGTCGCCGAGTGGGCCACAACGGGCTGATCCGCACCCCAGCCAGTCATGTCCATCCTGTTCACAGGCCAATTAAATCAAAATGGCGGTTGTCGGGCGGCGCGAGCCGCCGAATCAGCACATGAGCGATGGCCGGGCACAACCCAGCGCCCCAAGGTATCGGCCGCAACTAGGCGGGACATGTCCGGCTACGCGGGGTGGGCTGGTTTACTGGATGCGAGCCCCTGACCGTCCTGGGCGGTGGCGCATTCCGGGAGGACCGATGGAAAACGCCGATTCTGCTGCGCGTGCCGCACTGGCCGAGCAGGCCGTCCGCACCCGGATGGTCCGCCGACTTTGGGCATTGCCCGGTACCCGGATCGGCATCGTCAGCCATCCCGCCTCCCTAAGCCATCGTTGGTCACGCCAGTGGCACTACTGGTGGCAAGCGCACCTGCTCGATTGCCTGGTCGATGCGCAACTGCGCGATCCGCAACCTTCCCGGGCTCGGTTGGCGCGCCGTCTGGTACGGGCGAACCTGATCCGCAATGGTGGCCGGCGCACGAACGACTACTACGACGACATGGCATGGTGGGGCCTGGCCTTGCAGCGTGCGGCCCGGGCCTTCGACCTGCCCGCGAACGAGAGAAGCATCCTGCGTAGCTGCCGGGCAGGAATTCGGTCCGATGGTGTGGTTCCGTGGCGGCGTGGCGATGTCTTTGTGAATGTGCCCGCCAACGGTCCGTTAGCCATCATGCTGGCCCGAGTGGGCGACCTACCGGATGCCGCTCGGATGGTCAACTGGATCGCCGATAACCTCATGCTCGCCAATGGCCTGGTGGCCGATGGCCTGGTGGAAACCCCTGCGGGACCGCAGATCGATGCCACCGTCTACACCTACTGCCAGGGTGTGGTGTTGGGGGCCGAACTGGAACTGATGGGGCCCGCGTCGGCCGGACGAATCGCCAAACTGGTGCAAGCGGTGGAGCAGCAGCTGAGCGATGACGGTGTGCTGGGTGGCCGCGGCGGAGGCGATGGGGGATTGTTCGGTGGCATTCTGACCCGCTACCTGGCCTTGGTGGCGCGCAGGCTGCCCGGTGACGACCGGACGCGAGCCACCGCGGCCCGGCTGGTGCGCAATTCGGCCAGGGCTGCTTGGCGGAATGCGATCGATCCCGGTGATGGATTACCGGTGTTCGGGCACGACTGGAGCATACCGGCGGCATTGCCGAACCGGAATGCCTGGTTGCCGGAACGTGACCTGTCGGTGCAACTGTCGGGCTGGATGGTGCAGGAAGCCGCCGCCAGCCTGGCTCGGGCCTTCGAGCGTCCCCAAACCCCGGGCGCCTCGATAACCCGGCTATCACCGGGGGCACTCCAGAGCCGATAGGCCTGGAGTGCCCCCGATCTGTGGTGCCGACCCGGTTGGGAGGATACCGGGTCGCAGCGGAGGCCATCAGCGGCGGGGGGCGGCCTTGCCGATGGCCTCCCACAGCCCGGTCAGATACGCGATGCCCAGTGCACGATCATGCAGCCCGTAACCGGGGCGCCGTCGTTCACCCCAGATGTCGCGGCCATGGTCCGGTCGGGCATAACCGTCGAACCCGGCCTCGTAGAGGGCGCGGACGATCTCGTACATGTCGAGGGAACCGTACGGGGAAGGATGCGCCGATTCGTAGAAATCGGTAGGGCTGATGAATTTGATGTTGCGGAGCTGGACGAATGGCACCTTGTCGCGGCTCACGAACTCGCGAATGATCACGGGCACCGAGTTTGCCGGGTTTTCGCCGAGCGATCCGGTACACAAGGTGAAGCCGTTGTGGGGAGAGTCGTGGAAGCTCTCGATCCGGCGCATATCGGTGACGTCCTTGACGATGCGCGGTAAACCGAACAACGACCTCGGTGGATCGTCGGGATGGATCGCCATCCTGACATCGACCTGCTCACAGGTCGGCATTATCGCCTGGATGAAATACTTGAGGTTGTCTACCAGTTCCTGCTCCCCGATCGGTGCATAGGCGTCCAGCAGCCGCTGCAGATCGGCGAGTCGCTCGGGTTCCCAACCGGGCAGCCGGTGCCCGCCGGAGGCGCGTTGCATGCGCGCCATGGTCTCCTGGGCCGTGCCCTGCACCAGCTCGTCTCGATATGCCATGGTGAACGAGCCATCGGGCAGCCGATGGCGCAGATCGGTGCGCACCCAGTCGAACACCGGCATGAAGTTGTAGCAGATCACCTTCACCCCGATACGGGCGAGATTGCGGATGGTGGTCAGGTAGTTCTCGATGGCCCAGTCGCGTCCGGGACCGCCGGTCTTGATGTCATCGTGGACGTTCACGCTTTCGATAACCTCAAGGCTGAGCCCCGCCGCAGCGACCTGATCCCGAAGCCCGGTTACGGCGGCTAACGGCCAGGGCTCTCCGACCGGCACATCGAACAGGGCACCGATCACCTGGGTTACCCCCGGTACCTGTCGAAGGTAGGCGAGTGGGATGGGATCGTCATTGCTGCCGAACCAGCGCATCCCCAGCTTCATGTACGGATCCTTTCGATCGAATCTGCGGCGGTACGACAGCCACGGCAACGCTGGCGGCCAACGGCTTCTTCATGGCGCGTTCCTTTCGTGCCGATACTGCTCATCTCCACCAACCGTTTCGAACAGTTGAAGCGGCGTGCCGGTAAGCACATCCGGTCTTTGCTGGTCACCTAGCGCCCTGACCGCCATGGTCGCACGCCGGGTTCCCGGGGATGGAACTCTGGGCCTTCCTTGGTTCAGACCTCAGCGGCATCCTAGAAGTGGCATATCAGTTCGTCAAGGTTGTGCGGCAACCTGGATTACACTCGCACTCATGGGTGACCAACGGCCGCCGACTGCCCGGGAACGCGTGCACGCTGAACTGCGCCGCCGTATCGTCGCATTGGAACTGCCGCCCACGGCGCCATTGTCGGCCCACGATCTGGCCGGGGAACTCGGAGTATCACGCACTCCGGTGCACGAGAGCCTGCTGATGCTATGCGGCGAAGGCCTGGTCGAGGTGTTTCCGCAACTCGGTACGATCGTGGCCCATATGGATGCCGAGCGGGTGCAGTTAGCCCAGTTCATCCGCGAGGCGATCGAGTGTTCCGCGCTGGCCGAACTCGACACCGGCCGGGCGGCACCCGAGGCGATCGCCGGTCTTGAAAACAACCTAGCCCGTCAGCACCGGGCAGCCCGGCGCGGTGATCTGAGTGAGTTCTTCGGCCTGGACGAGGATTTCCACAGGCTGCTGCTGACGCTGGGGCGCCGGGAGAACGCTTGGCCGGTGGTGGCCCGGGAGAAGGCGCACCTGGACCGGGCTCGCCGTTACGGCTTGACACGTCATCCGCTGGATCATCTGATCGATCAGCACCGCCAGATCCTGGCCGAGGTGGTTGAAGGCGATCTGATCGCCGCCACCGGGACGCTGCGGGCACATCTGCGCGAGATCCTTACCGACCTGGCGGCATTGCAGGCTGAGAATCCCGAACTGTTCGAGTCGTCCGGCCGCCCCGCCCGTTGGGCCGCGGTGCGGGCACGGCAGAGTTGACTTGGTATCCCATCGTGTAGTGCGAACTACCGGTTGTGCCCGAAACACCCGACACCCATACCCGACCAACAGAGATGGACACATGAGCAAGGCACCGAATGCACTAGAGCAGGCAGCGTTGCTGGCCGGTGAAAACACCTGGCAGAGCCGGGCAATACCCCGGCTGGGCATCGAGTCGTTCTTTATGTCCGATGGACCGCACGGTGTCCGAAAACAACTCGGTGCACCAGATCACCTTGGTTTGCACGAGGCCCAGCGGGCGACCTGCTTCCCAACGGCAGCCACCGTCGCCAACAGCTGGGATCCGGCCCTGATCGAACGCCTGGGAGCCGCATTGGGTGCCGAGGCGGCCTGGCTGGAAGTCGATATGCTGCTGGGGCCGGGGCTGAACATCAAACGCAGCCCACTGGCCGGCCGGAACTTTGAGTACTTCTCCGAAGACCCCTATCTGGCCGGCAAGCTCGCTGCGGCCCACATCCGGGGCGTCCAATCTGCCGGGGTGGCCGCGACACCGAAGCATTTCGCGGTCAACAGTCAGGAACTGCGGCGAATGGCCTCGGACTCCATAGTGGACGAGCGCACCCTGCGGGAGATTTATCTGACCGCTTTCGAAATCGCGGTGCGCGAGGGACACCCGCGCGCGCTGATGAGTTCCTACAACCTGGTCAACGGGGTCTACGCCCACGAGAACCACCATCTGCTTACCGAGATCCTGCGTTCCGAATGGGGATTCAAGGGGGTGGTGGTCAGCGACTGGGGAGGCTCCAACGACCCGGTGGCTGCCGTGCGTGCCGGCGCCAACCTGGAGATGCCTGCGCCAGGTCTGGATTCGGCGCGGCAACTGGTGGACGCCCACTTCGCCGGCCGGCTCCGTGGCGTCGATCTGACCACCCGCAGCTCGGAAGTCGCCGACCTCGCCCGGACCGCCGCCCGGATCTGCCACCCCCAGCAAATCGATTTCCCTGCCCATCACGCCCTAGCTAGGGCGGCTGCCGAGCAGAGCGTCGTGCTCTTGCGCAATGTGGCTGAACTGTTGCCGCTACCCGCGGGCATCGAGGTGGCGGTCATCGGCGATATGGCCGAGCGGCCCCGCTATCAGGGGGCCGGCTCGTCCATGGTCAACCCGACTCGACTGGTTTCGGTGCGCGAGGCCATCGAGGCCGCACCCGAACTGGATTATCTGGGGTATGCCCGAGGCTACCGGCGCGGCTCCGCGCCAGATCCCGAACTGGTCGCCGAGGCGGTCGCACTGGCCAAGCGGGCCAGAGTGGTGGTGGTTTGTTGTGGGTTGGACGAGATCAGCGAATCCGAGGGTATGGATCGTGCCCATCTGGAACTGCCCCTCGCGCAGATCGAACTGTTGAACGCGTTGGCGTCGGTGACCCCCCGCGTGGTGGTGGCGCTCAGCGCTGGATCGCCGGTGACCACCGACTGGATACATCGAGTGGGCGCGGTGGTGCATTGCTATCTGGGCGGTCAGGCCGGCGCCGAGGCTCTGGTCCGCGTCCTGACCGGAGCGGTCAACCCGAGCGGCAAACTGGCCGAGACCTACCCGATCAGCCTGGCAGACACGCCCACGGCCGATTGCTTCCCGGCCCGCGGCCAATACGCCTATTACCGCGAGGGACCCTTCGTCGGCTACCGGCACTACGATTCGGCCGGTATCCCGGTGCGGTTCTGCTTCGGGTTCGGCCTCAGCTATACCACCTTCGAATACGCCGATCTGGCCGTTGACCACGACGGGGTGGAACTGACGCTCACCAACACCGGGCCGGTGGCGGGAGCCGAGACCGTTCAGCTATACGTGGCCCTGCCTGGTTCCCGGCTGGTTCGTCCGGCCAAGGAACTGAAAGGATTCGCCAAGGTATGGCTGGATCGTGGCGAGCAGGCTCGCGTCCGGATCGATTTCGACGAATACACCTGGCGGTATTTTGACGTCCAAGCCAACCGGTGGCGGGTGGAGCAGGGCACCTGGCAGATTCTGGTGGGGGCAAGCTCGGCCGACATCCGGTTGGTCGGCAGCCTTGAGGTCGCCGGCTGTGTCCCGCCCGAGCCGGCCGGACTGGCATCCTACCGGGCAGGTGACATTCGCCGGGTGAGCGATGCGGAGTTCGCCGAGTTGCTGGGTCGTCCGTTGCCGAAGGAGGATCCCTGCGCGCCATTGCAGGTCAACAGCCCGCTGTGTGAGCTTCGGCGGGCCCGTAATCGACTGGCGCGCGTCGCCTACCGGCTCATTGAGCATAGGTGGCGGCGGGCCGAACGGGCGGGGGTACCCGATCTCGACGCGCTGTTTGCGCTGAACATGCCCTTCAGGGCAATCGCCAAGATGTCCAATGGCCGGGTTTCCATGGCCATGACCGAGGGGATGGCCGACCTCGCGAATGGTCACTGGCGTAGCGGGCTGGACCGCCTGATACGGGGGTGGTTCGCCAATCGACGCGACAACCGGCGCACGGCTAGGATGCTGGCGGGTCATTCGCCGGCCGGTGGCAGATAGCGTCGATGACCGCAAGTTGAGTAGCATGGCTTCGTTCGGCGCCCGATGGCGCAACCAGGCTATGCCGGATTCCGAGGCGGATCGCTAGGATTCAGGCCAAGGAGGGGATGTGACCGCCAGTGCGGACGCCCGGGCGCAGGCTCTGCTTAGTTTCGTGGTACCGAGCTACAACTCGCAGGAGTATCTGAGCCGGTGCATCGATTCGATGCTCCCGGTGCCCGAGGACGTTGAGGTCATCATCGTCAACGATGGTTCAACCGATGGCACTCGAGCGCTCGCCGAGGATTACCAACGTGCGCATCCGGAACGTATCCGGGTGGTCAGCAAACCCAACGGCGGGCACGGCTCGGCGATCAATGCCGGGCTCGCATCCGCCGGCGGGCGCTATTTCAAGGTTGTCGATTCCGATGACTGGGTGGATCCAGCGGCCTATCAGGAGTTCCTCGCCGCGTTGCGCGAACTCGACGCCGATAATCCACCCGACCTAGTGGTCACCAACTATGTCTACGAGAAGCTGGGTAAACCCAAGAAGCGGGTGATGCGCTTCCGCAATGTCTTCGACCGCCCCGGGGTGATCGGCTGGTCGCAGACCGGTAAGTTTGGACGTTCGCAGTACCTGCTGATGCATGCGTTGACCTACCGCACCGAACTGCTGCGCGAGGTGGGCCTGCAACTGCCCGAACACACCTTCTATGTCGATAACCTGTATGCCTATGTGCCGATGGCTGGGGTAAAGACACTGGCCTATATCGATGTCGATCTCTATCGCTATTACATCGGCCGGCCAGATCAGTCGGTCGCCGAACAGGTGATGATCAAGCGGCTCGATCAGCAGTTGCTGGTGAATCGCCTGATGATTGCGAACCTGCCGAGTCGGGACATCCCGCTGCCGGCCAAGCAACGCCGCTATCTGGAGCACTACCTAGGCGTGATGTGCGCGGTCTCTTCGATTCTGCTCATCAGATCGGGAACCAGAGCCCATCTCGCCGAGAAGTCCCGATTGTGGCGCGAGCTGCGGGACGCCGACCGGGTCACCCGGCGCCGGCTGCGCAACACCCTGATGGGTAACCTGGTCAATCTGCCGGGCCCGATGGGCCGGCAGATCACCGTGGTCTGCTATCGCGTGGCCAGGAAGTTCTTTGGCTTCAACTGACGACAGGAACCGACCGGGCTCCGGAGCCGTGCCCATTCAGCTGCCTGGGCACCATGAACGCTATTGGGTGCCGCCGGTGCCCGTGTGGGGCCGGCCCGGTCGGTGTTTGGTGGCCTATCCGGTGACTACGGCGTGGAAGTTGCGGATGGGCAGGTTCGGGTAGGTACCGACCGACTGGAGCTGAAGCTGACCCTTCTGATCCAGGGCCGCCCAGTCGACGATCCACTGCTGAGTGACCGTAATCGTGTAATCCCCCGGATGCTCATACTTATGCCCACAATCCGGCGACATCAGGAGCGGATCGGTGTAGCGGGTCTTGGAGGTCATGGTCGCGCACCAGATCACCGTGCCGTCTCCCCAGTCCACCGTGGCCCCACCCGGAACAGCCTGCATCTGGATATCGATACCCTCCATGCTCGTGGCAGCGGTCTGGGGTTGGACGCCCTCGGTCCACAGCCAGATCGGTAGCCCGACCGCCAGCAGCTTCCACTTGTTCCACGACGGATCCGGGCCGAGCCGCACCACCGGGGTGGGTACCCCCAGCTGTAGCGAGGCCTGGGATACGACCCCGGCGATGTCGATGCCCGGCTCGGCTGGTTCGGCCGGGATCTCTTCTTCTTGGGTTGGTTGGGGTGTGGTGCGGTCGATGCGCCGGCCGTTGTGTTTGCAGCCGGTACCCGGTGGTGCGGTGGCCAGGATATCCCAGCATGTCTTCTCCGGAGTCGGCTCCACCACCGGTGCCCCCGGTTGGACGGGCTCAGCAGCCGGTACCCCCGGTGCCCCCTGGCCAGCAGGCATCCCCTGCTGAGCCGGCTGAGCCGGTCGCGTCACCGTACACTCCACAGATCCCCCCCAGAGTCCGGGCATAGCGTCGCAGCCGTCGGCGTGGGCCGGGGACACAACACCCAGACCCGGTACCGCCAACACCAGCCCACAACACACCAACCGGTGTATCAATCGCATAATGAATCTCCCATCGCATCGATGTGGAATATTTTCACTAGGCCGTCATCGGCCACCCGGAAATACGCGTAATAGCTGTACTTAACACCCTCATGCACCACATTCCCATTGGTGTCCAGCGTTACAAGCCCGGTAGCGTCCTGGCAGACCGCCATGGTGGCCACCGAATCGTCACGCTTCTTGGTCCACGCCGGTTTCGTGGTGTTCGGTACCGGGCTACTCACATGCCAGCCCCCGGTCTTGCCATCCTCGAACAACATCCGAGCTCGTTCCAGCACATCGGTATCCAGATAGTTGGCCATTTCGGGTGGGAACTGCGAATAGTCCCCGGTTAGCTCGTACTTGTTGCGGGTCTCGATATACTTCCAGAACGCCTGCTCCGCCTTGGCATACATCAATGCCTCGGACGAGGTCGGCTCGGGGGTGTATTCGGAAACAGGTGTCGGCGACGGCTCCGGGGGCGGTTTGCCTGGCCCGCAGCCGGCCAGCAGCATGATCAGTAGTAGAAGTGGGATGGCTGCTAATCGAGGTATTGGTCGGTGTGTCGGCATTGAAACCTCCAAAGGGGGGTGTGGACGAGACCGGCCTGCTGCCGGTGTCTGGCGGGTGAACCGGCGGATCAACCGGTGACTACGGCGTGGAAGTTGCGGATGGGTAGGTTGGGGTAGGTGCCGGCCGATTGGAGTTGGAGTTGGCCGTGCTGGTTTAGGGCTGCCCAGTCGACGATCCACTGCTGGGTGACCGTGATCGTGTAGTCCCCGGGGTGTTCATACTTATGCCCACAATCCGGCGACATCAGGAGTGGGTCGGTGTAGCGGGTCTTGGAGGTCATGGTCGCGCACCAGATCACCGTGCCGTCTCCCCAGTCCACCGTGGCCCCACCCGGAACAGCCTGCATCTGGATATCGATACCCTCCATGCTCGTGGCAGCGGTCTGGGGTTGGACGCCCTCGGTCCACAGCCAGATCGGTAGCCCGACCGCCAGCAGCTTCCACTTGTTCCACGACGGATCCGGGCCGAGCCGCACCACCGGGGCGGGCACCCCCAGCTCTAGCGAGGCCTGGGACACGATCTCGGGCAGGCCAGCCACCGGCTCTGCCGGCTCTGGCTGTTCGGCCGCCTCTGCCGGTGGGGCGGGGGCCGGGGTGTCCTCCGGCCCGCAGTAGACACTAAAGAACGCGGGAATACATATCCGTTCCCGAGGCGCACTCGGCTGCGGAGCGGCAGGCGCACCCCCCACCGGCTGGCCAGGCTGAGCCTGCGGAACAGCCGGCTCAACCGGGGGTGCCGGTTGGGCCGGCTGGGCGGGTTGAGCAGGCTGAGTCACCGTACACTTCACAGATCCCCCCAGTAATCCTGAGCCAGCGCCGCAGCCGTCGGCGTGGGCCGGGGGCGCGAGACCCAGCCCGCACACCGCCAGCACCAGCCCACAACACACCACCCGTCGTGTCAGTCGCATAATGTATCTCCCCTCAAGCTGATATGAAACAGTTTCACTAGGCCGTCATCGGCCACCCGGAAATGCGCGTAGTAGCTGTACCGGGTACCCTCACGCACCACATTGTTATCGGCATTCAATACTGCCTCGCCTCTGTAGTCCTCGCAGACCGCCATGGTGGCCACCGAATCCTCATATTTTTCGCTCCACTCAGGCCGCGTGGTGATCACACCGGGCCCAGTCACATGCCAACCCCCAGCCTTGCCATCCTCGAACAACATCCGAGTCCGTTCCAGCGCATCGGTGTCCAGGTAGGTGGCCATTTCGGGTGGGAACTGCGAATAGTCCCCGGCCAGCTCGTACTTGCGGCGAGCCTCGATATACCCCCAGAACACCTGCTCCGCCTTGGCATACACCAACGCCTCGGACGAGGTCGGGTCTGGGGTGTATTCGGAAACAGGTGTCGGCGACGGCTCCGGGGCCGGCTTGCCGGGGCCGCAACCGGCCAGCAGCATGATCAGTAGTAGAAGCGGGATGGCTGCTAATCGCGGTATCGGTATTGGTCGGGGTGTCGGCATTGAAACCTCCAAAGGGGGGTGTGGCCCGCAAGGGGGTAGCGGCCCGGTGCCACTCATTGTTCCACACCGAACCCCCCTGTCAACCCCACAACGACCGAATCTGTGGAAAACCCCACACCTTGCAACCGTCCGCGCATCGAGTGGACGTTGCCTGAACCGCAGGCACACACTTGTGCCGTGGACGTGTTCGATCGAATCGTTGCCGGTGAGATACCCGCCGAGGTCATCTTTCGTACCCCACGGGTGATCGCCTTCCTGGACGCTCATCCGCTGTTCCCCGGGCACACCCTGATCTGCCCGGTAGCGCATCATGAGACCCTCTACGATCTACCCGCGGAGCTCTACCCAGAGATTCTCGCCGCTGCCCGACGGATCGGCCTCGCCCAGCGGCAAGCCTTCGGCGCCGAGGGCACCTTCCTCGGCCAGAACAACGTGATCAGCCAATCGGTACCGCATTTCCATCTGCATGTGGTACCCCGGCGCCGCGGCGATGGCCTGCGTGGATTCTTCTGGCCACGTTCACGCCCCAGCTCCGAACAGTTGCGTATCGTTGGTGAGCAGTTGCGCGCAGCGCTGGACATTGAGGAGCAGTCATGAGCGATGTATTCAGCATCTTCATGCCCGGTCGCGCCCACTGGGAGGAAGTCAAACGGGCCGAGAAGATGCTCCTCGTGGACGCCAAACAGGGAAACGACGGCTCGCGCGGAGTTGACCTGGAGGAAGGTTTCATGGTGCTGAGGGATCGCACCGGAACCGCCACCGAGACCTCAACCGATATCGGCAACCCGCACCGCGTCCGGCTGAACAAGCCAGTCGAAGATGAGAAGAAGTCCGCGGCCGATGACATCACCCGAACTCCACCGGCCACGGACACCAGCGATTAGCCAACCCGGCAGTTCTTCAGGTTGCGCAGCACATACTGCATGATGCCGCCATGCAGGTAGTAGGCCCGCTCCCCTGGGGTATCGATGCGCACCACCGCATCGAAATCGATCGCCTCGCCATCGGCCCGAGTGGCTCGCACGCGAACCGTCCTCGGGGTGACACCGTTGTTCAGCTCGGCGATTCCGGCGATATCGAATATCTCCTCGCCAGTCAGGCCCAGAGAATCGGCGTTCTGGCCCGCGGGATACTGCAATGGCAGCACGCCCATACCGATCAGGTTGCTGCGATGGATACGCTCATAGCTCTCAGCGATCACCGCACGTACCCCGAGCAGCCGGGTGCCCTTGGCCGCCCAGTCACGCGATGAGCCCGAACCGTACTCCTTGCCACTAAGGATAACCAGCGGCACCCCGGCGGCCTGATAGCTCACCGAGGCGTCATAGACGGTGCTGACTGGGGCATTCGACCGACTGAAATCGCGAGTGAAGCCCCCCTCGGTGCCGGGTGCCAGTTGGTTGCGCAGCCGGATATTGGCGAAAGTGCCGCGGACCATCACCTCATGGTTGCCCCGCCGAGAACCATAGGAGTTGAAGTCCTTGCGTTCCACACCGTGCTCGATCAGGTACCGGCCAGCCGGCGAATCGGCCTTGATCGATCCCGCGGGGCTAATGTGGTCGGTGGTCACCGAATCGCCCAGTTTGAGTAACACCCGGGCCCCGGCGATGTCGCCCACGGGCTCGGGTTCGGCTGGCATGCCTTCGAAATAGGGTGGCCTGCGCACATAGGTGGACGTCTCATTCCACTCGAAGATGTCACCTCGCGGGGTTGACAGGCCCTGCCAGCGCTCGTCCCCGGCAAAAACATCGACATAGGAACGCTCGTACATCTCGGCATTGATTGCGCTACCTATGACCTCGTCCACCTCGGCGGCGCTTGGCCAGATATCGCGCAGATACACCGGATTGCCGGCCGTGTCCGCACCCAATGGATCGGTCATGATATCGACATCCATGGTGCCGGCAATCGCATAGGCCACCACCAACGGTGGGCTGGCCAGGTAGTTCATCTTGACATCGGGATTGATACGTCCCTCGAAATTGCGATTGCCCGACAGCACGGCGGCCACGACCAAGTCGTCGGCGTTGGCGGCCCGACTGACCTCACCGATCAGCGGGCCAGAGTTGCCAATGCAGGCGGTACAGCCGTAACCGACCACCCCGAAACCGAGCCGGTCGAGGTAGCCATCCAGACCGGCAGCCCGTAGATAGCTCGTAACGACCTGCGAGCCCGGGGCAAGCATGGTTTTCACCCAGGGTTTGCGGACCAAACCCTTCTCGACGGCCTTCTTGGCGACCAAGCCGGCCGCGACCATCACCGATGGGTTGGATGTGTTTGTGCAGGACGTGATCGCAGCCACGCCGATGACGCCATGCCCAAGCCGCACCCGGATGTCCTCAACTGTGGTGTCGAGCGCCATCGAAGGATCGGAGGCATAGCCCGTCAGGGCCTCGCTGAACGCGACCCGGGCATCGGTGAGGGTGATGCGGTCCTGGGGACGCTTGGGCCCGGCGATCGATGGCACCACGGTGGCCAGGTCGAGTTCCAGATATTCGGAAAACTCGGGAATGGCCTGCGGATCGAACCACAGTCCCTGGGCCTTGGCATAGGCCTCGACCAGGGCGAGTTGCCGGGCATCCCTGCCGGTAAGCCGCAGATAGTTGATGGTCTGGTCGTCGATCGGGAAGACCGCGACGGTAGAGCCATACTCGGGGCTCATATTGCCGATCGTCGCCCGGTTGGCCAATGGCACCTCGCTGACACCCGGCCCGTAGAATTCGACGAACTTGCCAACCACACCGTGCCCGCGCAGTAGTTCGGTGATGGTGAGCACTAGGTCGGTGGCGGTGGCACCCTCGGGGAGTTCGCCAAACAGTTTGAACCCAACCACCCGAGGGATCAGCATGCTGACTGGCTGGCCGAGCATGGCCGCCTCGGCCTCGATACCGCCGACACCCCAACCGACCACGCCCAGGCCGTTGACCATGGTGGTATGCGAATCGGTGCCTACGCAGGTGTCGGGGTAGGCGACCAACTCGCCACCTATCTCGCGGCAGTACACGACCTTAGCCAGATGCTCGATATTGACCTGATGGACGATGCCCGTACCCGGGGGCACAACTTTGAAATTGTCGAAGGCGCCCTGCCCCCAACGCAGGAATTGGTAGCGTTCCCGGTTGCGCTGGTATTCAATCTCGATGTTCTTGGCCAGCGCCTAGGGCGTTCCGAAAGCCTCGGCTATCACGGAATGATCTATCACCATCTCGGCTGGTGACAGAGGATTGATTCGTGCCGGGTCGCCACCCAGTTCAACCATCGCCTCGCGCATGGTAGCCAGATCCACCACGCACGGTACACCGGTGAAATCCTGCATGATCACCCGGGCCGGGGTGAACTGGATTTCGTGATCCGGTTCAGCGGCCGCGTCCCAGTCGCCCAGGAAGGCGATGTCCTCCTTGGTGACATTGACGCCATCCTCGGCACGCAGCAGGTTCTCCAGCAAAATCTTCAAGCTGAAGGGCAGCTTCTCCTGGCCAGGAACTGCGCCCAACCGATAGTAGGCATAACTGATGCCGTCGACCTTAAGTGCGTCTTTGGCGCCAAAACTGTCAACGCTCATGTGACTCCCCGCCTCCGAGACTTACCTTGACGTCAAGATACTACATCTCGACCTCGCCCCGGCCCCAACGATGCCTCCGCCGCCAAGCCGTCGGGACGCCGGCAGAAACACCGGCATAAAGCCGACGGTAGCCTACCCGGCACCAGCGATTCAGGGCCTTCACCCAACCTACCCGGGATCGTCATGCCTCAGCCGGATCCGAATCCGGGTTGGAGCTACGGTTGGTGGCATGGTCCAGGACAATCACAGTGCCGACGGCAAGAAGACCTTCACCGAGAGAATCGACGTGGCTGGCGAACAGCTCGTCAACACCATCAAGAGCCTTTTCGAGGACGCCTCCGCCAAACGTGTCACCATCCGTTCTCACGAGGGCAAGGAACTGCTCAGCATTCCGTTGGCCTTCGGCGTTGCCGGTGGGGCGCTTGCCTTCCTCATGGCTCCCCTACTCAGCACGGTAGCCGTGATCGGTGGGGCGATGGCCCGGCTGACCCTGGAGGTCGAGCGCGAGAAATAATCTCAAGCCGCTTTGACCGGGAGGTTCAGGCGCCTATAGATGCCTGGGCCTCCCGTTTTCCAGTCCGCAGCCTTCCGGCCCAGGGCGGTGTCATTCGGCAGGACCGATTAGCCGTGAGACTCCTTGGACCGAGCAAACCCCGGATGCACCGCCTCGCTAACCGTTCGCTCATCGGGGACGATAGGTTCTCCGGGGCCCGGATCCGCCGCACCTGACAGTCACCGCACCGACTGGACGATCGGCATGCTCCCGGCCGCGGCAAGGCCAATATGCCCCGATTCACCGGGCTGGCGAAGCTACCGCTCATGGCTCAAGACGAAATTGATCAAAGCGAGCGTGGCATTCAGCTGACCAGCCCCGGTTGGCCACAGATGGCTGCCATCGGAACTGAGCCGCTCCTCAACCGTTATTCCCCGGGCACAACCATGCCAAGTGCGAGTGAACAGCCCGCTACTGGCGGTGCTGTCGGTATGGCCCGCGCATCGACCGTTAGCCGACCAGTAGGCCATCACCTCGTCGATGTGGGGCCAACCGGTGGCCGACAAATCATCGGGACCACCGCCACGATAGGGCACCACATCATCCGGCATGGCGTGCATGGCCAGCACCGATACCGGCGCCGGCGCAGCACAACCCATGTTTACCAACGACGCCCCCATCACCACTACCCCGGAAACAATTCGCTCGCAGGCGTATCGGTAGGCCATCATGCCGCCATTGGAGAAACCGGTCAGGTAGACCGATCCGGCCATCGCGTCGGTACGCAACTGCCAGATGAGGGCATCCAAGAACGCCATATCGTCGACGTCTAGATCCCTGGCCTGCCCGCAGCATCCTTCGGCGTTCCACGACTCATTCCAGCCCTGTGGGTAGACCATGATGATGCCAGCCGCCATCGCCGGCCCGGTCAGCCCCGTGGTCGAGATCATGTCTTCGGCTGTACCATTGGCGCCGTGCATGGCGACGACCATCGGCAGCCGACCCCGATCCGGGGCCGGCTGGGGCACCTCGACGATTGCGGTCCGCACCAGACCGCCGATTTCTAGAGAGATGTAGTTGGTGCCGGGTTGCAGCTTAAGCAATCCGGCCACCCCACCCCTGGGCTGATGCGGCCCGGTGGGCAGCCCGCTGCCCCGGCTTGCGGCGTCCTCGGCTC
>ERZ772874.659-NODE-659-length-18577-cov-16.344401_pt1 | contig 18577 bp, 15 predicted proteins | sample MGYA00580586_ERZ772874 | MGnify/ENA primary metagenome ERZ772874 (study PRJEB29015, sample SAMEA2737952) | human oral metagenome | biome: human oral; feature: human-associated habitat; material: dental | place: China | collected 2154 ... | reverse complement strand
ACGACGGCAGCCTTCAGCTCCATGGTGACCTGAGCGTTGAATGCTTCCTTGAGTTCTCCAGTGAGTTCCATGCCAGAGAGACTAACCTCTTACGATCACGAAACCACCGATTTAGTTAGGTTCGCCTACCGAAAAACCTGCGCATGACCAAAACGACGACAGCGCGCCGAGCGGGCGGAGCCTCCCGGAACCGGTTCCGGAAAACCTCCTCCGCGCAGCTCCGGGTGCGTAAGAATGGGGCTACCGGATCAGTGAGGAGTTCTGTATGAGCGAACAGCACACCCCACCCGACGGGCACCTCGGCCCGGGACCGGATATGATCGCGCCGCCGCCGGGGTTCGTTCCTAGTCCCGCCGACCAGTCCGTGGCGTCCCCGCGATCCCCGGGCGAACCGGTTCCGGGGCAGGCAGAGCAACCGCTACCACCGCGTGGCCCGGACAGGGCACGAACGGCCCTGATCCTCGTGCTGGCGGCCGTGCTGGTGGCCGCCGCCGGATTCGGAACCTGGTGGTATCTCTCGCAGGGCAGCGGGAACGGGGAAGTCATCAAACCCGTCGCCGGGCTCGACCAGGCCCCTCGGATTGCATGGGAGGGCCAGAGCCGGGGCGGAGCCGTCGGGGGCGTGGCGGAAGGGCTGCTGCTGGCCCCCGACGTGGCCAATGGGGAAACACGGATCAAACTGCTTGCCTGGGTCGACGGTTCGGAGCGCTGGTCGGTTGACATCGGCGAGCAGATCGGTGGCGCGGTGAGCATCCAGTTCAACACCAGACTGCCCGACGGGCTGTTCGGGCTGGTCGTCACGGATGCTGCCGGGAAGAACCGGTTCTTGGTGCACCGGGCCTCGGACGGGGGATTTGTGCGTGAACTCGACCTGGGCAATGGATTGATCGTGGGAAGCGACACGAAGGCTGTTTACCACTACGAACTGGACGAGGAGATCATCGGCAAGGTGAGGATCAGCCGCATCCCGGACATCGCGGGCTCGGGTGCCGCCGAGTGGACGACCGAACTCGCCATCGAACCGCAGGAGGGCGCGTTCATGGTCAAGGAACGCGACGGATTCGCCGATCTTTGCTGGATCAACGAGTTCGGAGCCGAGGTCAGCTGCTTCAAGTCGATGTCCTTGACCGACGGCGGCGTACCCTCCTGGTACAGCAATTCGGCGGGTTTCGTGCGCATCGGCGGGACCGTCGTCGCCTCCGAGCACAACAACAGTCGCCTGACTGCCTACGACTCGGCGGGCAACCAGATCTGGCAGAAATCGGATTCCGGCGGGCCGCTCCATGTCTGCAAGGACGCCTTGCTCGTTGGTTCACGGCAGGGTGGAATGGTCCAACGCCTCGACCCCCGCACCGGGGACGTGCAATGGGGGCAGAACTGGGGCAGCGGTTACCCGACCATCTTCGAACACGGGGGACAGCCGGTGGTGTTGCTGGCGGAATCGCAGGAGATGTATGTGGGTGTCGCCGATATGGGCACGGGAAAAATTGAGTTGGGGAAGTACTCGGTAGCGTTCGGCCGGGTGGTGTTCCGTACGGCGGACGGAAACGTCATAGCGTCCGACGACAGAGGCGAGGGCGTGCAGCTGGTGGCGATCAAACCCGGCCAGTCGGAGATGCTGTGGAAACAGGCCTTCGACGGCTACACCTACATCCAGCAGGAAGACCAGTACCTGATCCTGCGCAGCGAGGAGAAGTTCGCGGTACTCGGGTGAGGCGAAAGTCGATCCGCCGGGGCAGCGTGGAGGATTTGGCACGCCGCCGGATGGGAGTTCTCAACGACCTCCGACACGACCTGCTGCTTGAACTCTTCGTCGAATCTTGAATGCTGGCACAATACAGGCTTATGCTTCACGTGTTCGATTAAACTTGTTGTTCGTCACTGTCCATGAAACGCGTAGCGCTCCGGTCTGGTTCATCGTTTGGGCCCTTTCTGGTTTCTGGGTTCGCGTGTGGGGGGTGTTGTTGTGGTGGGGTGGTGGGTGATGGAGTTCTTCTTCCGGAGGTATTGCTGTCCCGCGGCTGGGAGGTTTGCGAAGCCGGGGTAGCGGGCGGCGAGTTCTTTCTCCTGTTGTTTTTGGGTGGTGGTGTTGGTGGGTTGTGCGAGGGTGGCTGGGTCTGCTCGGGTGTACTGGGGTGTGTGTTTTCTGTTTTCTGTCGGGTCGAAGTTGATGGTTGTTCTGTCGTATTTGATGTGGGAGGCGAGGTTGGGGCTGTCGCAGAGGATGACGCGTATGTTGAGGTAGTGGTGTCCTTTCCCGGCTTTCTGGGCGGCCCGGGCTTTTTCGTCGAGGCGGGTGAGTCCTGCTTTGTGTTGGCTGCCGATGGAGGAGTTGACCGGTGCGTTGCCCCAAAAGATTTCGCCGGTGGCGAGTTGGCGGGTGCCTTGGAGGGATTGATCGGGTTTGTGTGGTGCCGCCAAGGCCTGCACCGCCTCAACAGCCTTCTTCTCAGCCTCGTTCGGGGCAAACCTGTGTTCTTTGACAAGCCTGTTGACGGTCTTCTTCTCAAGGCTGTCTCGTTTTGTTTCGGTTGCTGGTGAGTTTGGTGCGCGTTTTTGGGTGTTGTAGAGGTTGCGTCCTTTGAGGTATTCGTCCACTGTGAGGTGGGACAGGGCTTCGTATTGACGGCTGAGTTGACGGGCGAACTCCGCAGGGTGTTTCGATGCTTCGGTTCCGGGATGGCCGGTGTGATACACCACCTGCACCGGTTCCGTTTCGTCATGCAGCAACACAGGTGGTTGGTTGGTTTGTGCCCCGGGGAGGGGTTCACCACGGCGGGCTGCTGCGATCGATTGCTGTTTGTGTGGGGTGGGGGTGGGATGGAATCTGCCGGTGGCCACCAGACCCGGGCTGGTTCCGTGTATCACGGATGTTGTGGCTGTGCTGGGGGCTGCGGCAGCCCGCACCGGCTCCTGCTCCCATCCCTGTGTTTGTTCCGGTTCGTGTGTTTGCGGGTCAGGCATGACGGTTTCCTGTCACTGTCCGGAGTCGGTGGGGGGCTGGTTGCCTTCGTTGTCCTGGGTGACGATTTGTTCGACGAGTGCATCACCGATGGAGGCCATCAGATCGGGTCGCATCTCTGGTTCGGTGCTTTGTCCCAGGAAGGCCACGTGTGCTACTGCGGGTTCCTTGGCGAGAAGTGATGCGTCCAGGCGGCCTGCCAGGCAGTAGGCCGGTACCAGGGCGAACACTTCGCCTGGGCCGAGAGACCCGAACTTCTTGAATCCCTCATCAGCCAGCCGCCGCCTCGAGACATCATCCCGGGCACTGTCCTTCGTCACGGACAACAGGTCAACGCAGCCAGATCGTTCCCGCATGACCGGATCCAGCATGTCCCGATGAGAAGCGGAATCCGGATACAAAAACCCGAACACTGAGATGATCTTCAGTGCGGGTCCGGAGACCTCCCCCCACAAGCGCATGCTGCCCATGGGGGTGCGGGTGATGCACCACCACCGCTGATCCGGGAAGGGCAGGTCCAGGCCCTCCAGCCAGGACTCCACCGCCGGTGCCCACTCCAGGGGGTTTGTGATCCAATGCCTGCCGTTGGCGATGCCGTCGAAGCCGACGGTTCGCCAGATCTGGAGGATCGAGGCCGGGAATATGTCCTCGAAGTGTTCCAGCACCTCCGGGGAGGCTGCTTCCCCCACCCCCAGTGGGCCACCCCGATACCCGAAATACGCCTTCATCTGCTCTTCGACCCAGCCCGGGTCACACCGTAACTCATCCATGACCACACGCTACCGGCCAGGCACACAACACAGCCAGAGAAGCCAAGAAACCATCCATGGCTGAATGCTGCACGCTCGGATCGTTGTCAGTGGATGGAAGAACCTTGCCGGTTCCCTCGCCCGGGCATCGACCACCTGCCCCCCCGGCACCAGCTCAGAATCCTCTTGGCCGCGGGCGTCTCGGATGGGTGGACGCTGGTCCCATGTAGGGGGCCCATGTCACCGCTCTGGGGGGTGGCAAGAGCAACACCCCCTGCCGTCGCCGATGTGGCTGTGGGGCCTGTGATGGGTGGAAGACTCACACCAAGTGTTTTACTGGTTGAAGGTGATGGGTTTTCCGGTGGCGGGATCCACCACTCCCTGAGCAGCCAGTAGATCAGCGATCTCACCACCGAAGGTGGCCAGCATGTCAGGCCTCATGGTGGGTTGGGTGCTCTGCCCCAGAAACGCCACATGCGCCACCGCAGGCTCAACCGACAACATGGAAGCTTCCATACGGCCCGACAGGCAGTAGGCCGGCACCAGGGCAAACACCTCATCCGCGGCGAGTGTCCCGAACCGTTCAAACCCGACATCCACCAACGACCGGCCCGTCACATCATCCTCCACACCACCATCCTCCGAAGGGATGAGCAGGTCATTGCAGCCCATGCGTTCCCGCATCACTGGATCAGCCATGTCCCGCTGCACCGACCCATTCGGCCAGAGTGACCCCAACACCGCGCTAACCTCCAGCGCGGGTCCTGAGACCTCCCCCCACAGTTGCATGCTGCCCATGGGGGTGCGGGTGATGCACCACCACCGCTGGTCCGGGAAGGGCAGGTCCACTCCCTCCAGCCAGGACTCCACCGCCGGTGCCCACTCCAGCGGATTCGTGATCCAGTTCCTCCCGTGGGCGAGACCATCGAACCCGATGGTCCGCCAGATCTGCAATGTCGAGGCCGGGAAGATTCCCTCGAAGTACTCCAACACCTCCGGGGAAGCGGCCTCCCCCACCCCCAGCGGACCACCCCGATACTCAAACGACTCCGCCAGCCTCTCCTCCACCCAGCCCGGGTCACACCGTAGTTCAACCATGACCACACGCTACCGGCCACGAACAACGGAGCGCTCACGTAGCACTCCACGCGGGTGGCGAAAACAGATTTAATCGAACATGTGGGGTATGAATCTGTGTCGTATTGGACTCAGGGGTTCCGTGAAGGGTGCAAGCAGCAGGTTGTGGCGGGGGGCGATGAACAGTCTTGCGCGTCGGCGAGGCCGTGGAATCGGCAGCCTGGTGGCGTAGGCAGCGGGGGTGCTGGATGAGCAGGCAGCGGAAACGTCGTCTTGGGCCGGGAGCGGATGGGTCGATACTCGAGCAAATTGCGGAGAATAAACACTCGAGGCTTATTCACAGGCAGCGCGTCCGCTGGTAAAACTTCTAGTCGGGGCGCATCTGAAGATGGTCGTGAATAAGCCTCCTGGTGTCAGCTGTTTTGGTTGATGTATCCCGGCCGGCCCATCTGGATGATTTGCTCCACTAGTTCGGTAGCTGACTTTCGAGTGCGTGGCGCAAGGGCTTCCCAATCTATGACCTGCTGCTCAGCGATGTGCCGGTCCGCTTGGATCTCAACGACTTTCCAGCCTGTGTTTTCCAGAGTGGAAATAGCTGCCTGCTTGCGTTTCTTGTCGATGCGGTACCAAGGACTGTGTGTACCGACGAATATGACCCGTTCGTGTAGACTGGCATGTCCGCTCGCCTCGAGATCAATAAGCATTTCCTGGGCTCGGTTCAAAGTGTCAGGATCCCACTGGACCGGGATCAAGATCGGGTGAGAATACTTGATGGCTGCTTGCCATGCGTTGTCTTGAGCGTTGTTGCCAGTATCGAGCACGAGCAGTCGGCAAGTGCGATGCAGAACATCGACAAGCTGGTCGATGTCCGTTTCACTCAAAGGGCGATGAGCTTGGCCGTGATGGTCTCGAGTGCCCGTTGGTGCCATGATGGTAACCCAGCCACCCGGCTGCCAAGAAATCCAAGGATCAAGATCGCGTTGTGAGTCACCGACTTGGTTCTGCTGAATGGCTTGGGCCAAGTTCAAGATGTCGGTGTCGACAGCACGATTAGTGTGACGCGCGAGGTTGCCGGAAGGATTGAGGTCGGCCAGAGCGATGTCATGGTGTCCGGCCAAGTGTGCGGCTGCTGCGGCAACGAGAATCGAAATGGTTGTCTTGCCGGCCCCGCCTTTCGTGTTGATGACAGCAACGGTCAGATCCGAAGGAAGTCCAAGGATCCGCTTCGGCGCTACAGGAGAGGCCCCGAGACTCCCAAGCAGGGCGGTCAAGCCGCCCCGGCGGGGGGTGGGACTGACGTCGAACTTCGGAAGGGCCGAAGAAGTTGAGAAACTGGCGGGGGGAGACACCGCGTATCCCGGTGGAGGAGGCGGGGCCGAGACGGGGGGCGGTTCTGAAGTCGATTGCTGAGCCTCGGGAGGTGCTGGCAGGACGGAAGACTCTGGTGCCGCAGCCCAAGTCGGCTGGGGTGGTGGTTCTGCATGATCCGGTCCGGGTGTGGCAGCCCAGGTCGGCTGGGGTGGTGGTTCTGCATGATCCGGTCCGGGTGTGGCAGCCCAGGTCGGCTGGGGTGGTGGTTCTGCATGATCCAGTCCGGGCGTGGCAGGGGCGACGCGGGCCGGAGACGCTGCTACTTGGGCGAGGGCACTGGCCCAAGTAGCCGGATCGGCGGGTGTGAAGACCAGTGAACCAGTGCGATCCGCCGTAATGAGGGTGAACGCATCGGGCTGGTGCGACCCACGCTCTCCCATGTCACGGACCAAAGCTCGAACGACGCCATCAGGCCGGTAGGGAGCGTTGTCGCGAAGCTGTTCACCGAGTTCGATGACGGTAAGGGTCGTTGGCGGCAGCTCGGTACCGCGGTGGTCGCACCACTGGATGGAAGCATTCCCGGAAGGACCGAGCTGAGCTACTGCCAAGTAATCAGTCATGAAGCAATCTCTCACTGAGTCGTAAACGAACCTTCCCGCACCTCCCAAGGCCCCACGTCTACACAGCAGTGCTGGAAGCCGTCAACCAGTCCTGGCGTCAATGCAGTCCCAACTTCCCCATCATGACGGCAAGGGTGGCAGATAGTCAACAGTTAAGGTTGCTGTAGCCCTGCCCACACGTGGAACGAGGGCAAAAGCCCTAGTCAGAAGCACTTCGCCTGTAATTGTGAATTAAATTACAACGGGGTGTTGACAAGCTCACCCCCGAGCGACAAACTAAAGGCCGTGAACCAAAGTCAGGAAGCCGTGTTATTCTCTCGCATGCATACAACTCATCGACCAGCAATGCGGGCCGAAGAAGTTGCTATCGCGAACTGTGGTGAGCGTGACAATGGCAAGTCCTCTATGAACAGTGAAACGTTGCGCGGGTATCCTGTCACATCTCGGCTGTAACCGCTCGGCTCAGTGGCTCGTAGGAAAGCTGGTTTCGTAAAGTTCCGCTCAAACGTCGTTGGCGAGTTTGAGGATGGAAGCATCTTGAATGTGATGCGGTAAAAATTTGACTTGGTTCTCGATGGTCATGTGGTTCGGAAGGAAATAAGAAGGTCATTTCATGGACGCTTTGAAACAGTTTTTGAAAGAAGCATCATCGCTGGTCACGATCTTGGGTGGCGCATGGCTGGCGTTCTCGCTGATTGTGGCGGGCGTGTCATTCAAAGACGAGAATGGCGCTGGTATCAGGAATGGCTTGTTGATGGCGGCAGGTGCGGCACTGGTGACGGCTGGGGGAATTTACTTGGGTTCCGCCAGCGGCGCCGGGAATCCGTAATGTCGTTTGCCGAGGATTTGTTGAAACCACTTGTGGAGGAGATGTCCAGTGGTTTGGGGAGTCTGTGGGGTCTGAGTTTAACTGACGTATTGAAATCTCCGAGTGAATATTCGACTGCAGGCGACAACTTTATGAATACGGTCTCGTCGACGGTTGTTCAGCCGGTGGCAGCGGTTGTTCTGACCGTATTGTTCATGCTGGAGCTGAATCGGGTGCTGCTAGTCACTGACGGGGACGGTGACACCCGGTTGCGGATGTCGTTATTCACTCTTCTCAAATTCGGGGTAATAAAAGTATTCTTTGACATGGCGCCAACCGTGATGAAAGCTATCTACGGGATCCTATCCGATATAGCCACGCAGGCGAATAACTTGTTGACTCCCCCCGAAGGAGTCGGTAATCCGGCGGTGGATGCATTTTTTGAGTCAGCTAACAAACTGGATTGGCTGGGGCAAACCATACTAGTTGTGATCATGTTGTTCGCTTGGCTGGTTCACAAGGGGGCTGTACTGCTTGCCTTGGGGCTGGTAGTCATGCGCTTCATAAAAATCTATATTTATGGATCCTTTGCCCCGATGCCGATGGCCTTTCTTGCGTCACAGGAAACCCGTCCTTGGGGATTGAATTTCTTGCGCAGTTATGGCGCTGCGGTTCTGCAGGGGTTCGTATTGGTGATGGCTTTTGGAATCTATCAACATGTCTCCAGTGGTTGGGCAGCCAATGCTTTGTCAACCCTGAGTGACCATTCCATGACAGCGGCGTTGTCAATTGGCTCGTTCTACATGTTCATGGGCGTTGCCTTGGGGATGACGATTGCGGGATCAGGAAAGATTGCGAACGAACTCCTCGGTGCTTGATGCAGATTGGAATGTTGCATGAGTATTTTGTTATTCAAAGCTTGCTGCGGTAGCGATGGTTTCAATGATGGGTTGCGGGGCTGCTGGCCTTGATGATGCTCTGGAATGCGAGCGTGCCGAGGTGCTATTGCGGGTTGACGGGTTGGTAAGATGGGCGTTCATTTGTTTTTGACCACCGTTGATGAAGTCATGGACGGGACGGGAGTTTTGAAACTTCGAGGCAGGCGGTGCAGCGATGCCTACTTCCCAGGAGGCGTATCCGCCAGGAAAACCCTAGTCAGAGCACAGTTGAGGATGATCGTGGATAAGCTTCAACGCCAGAGTGAAAATCAGCGACGGTGTCGTGTTGGTTGAGAGCAAGGAACCCTGATGGCTTTGGAGATGCGGGTCTATGAAGAGTTGTCTGATATTGACCCCAAGGTGATTGCTGGACTGACGTGGCGTCAGCTGGGGGCGGTCGGATTGATGGTGGTGCTCGGTGGAGGCCTTGTGGCCTTAATGTGGTTCAGTGGAGTTCGCTCCGGGATTTCGTGGGCATTGCTACCGGTGGTTGTGCCGATTGCTGCATGGGCGTGGTTCAAGCCAATGGGTTTGCGGTTCGAGGTGTGGGCAGGCCACGTAATGGCTTATAAGCGTCGAGCGCAGCAACTCAGATACAGCAACGAGGCAATTTGGCAACACCAATCTGCCACTTGGGGCGATATTGTAAAGGGACAAAGAAGTAATGCTGCGCAAAAAGATCGAAAACATGAAGAAATCATCCAAGAAGCTGGACAGTAGTCTCGAGGAATCCAAAGGAACCACCGAGAAGCGGGGCAAGGTGGATTCCAGGAAGAAGCGTGACGAGCAACGTCGTAGGTTGCAGGCTGCAAAGCGGTCTCAGTCTTTGTTGTGGTATGACGCTTTGCTGGAGTCGGGTGTTTGCTGCCTGGGCGGTAATCTGTATTCGATTACGCTGCGGCTATCGGATATCAACTACCAGATGGCAACGGAGGAGCATCAAGCCAAGCTGTTGGAGTCCTATGCTAGGTTTTTCAACAAGTTCAATCAGAATGAGCACTTGACGATCACGATCGTAAACCGCAGAATTGAGCGGGACGTTCTCGCTGCGAAGGTGCTGTTTCCCGAGCCCCGATATGGGGATGAGCTGACGCCCTTCCGGGAAGATCACAACCGGATTGTCCGGGGGAAGCTCGGGAATCGGCGTTATCGGATTGTTGCAGAGAAGTTCGTGACGTTGACGGTTGATTCGCCGTCGTTGGAGCAGGCGAAGGCCTCATTGGACAGGTTGGCGTCGACGGTGATCAATCAAATGTGGTCGCTGTTGGAATGCCAAGCGACCCGAATGAATGGAGTCGAGCGGATCGAGCTGCTGCGAGAGCTCACAAGAGGTTGCTACCGGACAGGTTTTGACTACGCGGCGATGGCGGTCTCGGGGGCAACCACCAAGGATGAACTAGCACCGATGGATGTGGATTTGAAAGATCCCAACCGGCTGGTGCTGGGTGGGGATTCCGGGGATTTGTACTATCAGTGCTTGGTGCTGCGGGATTATCCGTCGTGGATGTCGGACACGTTGTTCACTCGGCTGTCGGAGGTGCAGACCGATCTGGTGATCTCGTTCCACGCCACCCCGATCGACCGTACCGAATCGCGTCAATTGGTGATGAAACGCAAGACTGCCCTGGACATGGAACGCACCGCTGTGCGGCGAAGGTTGTTGAAGTCCGGCATGGATCCGGAGTACGACATGCCGTTGGGCATGGTGAACGCCCAAGAGGAGGTCAGGGAGCTTCTGGAGGACATCGACAAGTCGGATCAGCGCCTGTTCACCACAACTTTGGTTGTGATGGTCCAAGCGGAATCCGAAACTGAATTGGCTGAACGTGTTGATGAGGTTCGCAAGGTTGCAAAAGGGGAGTCTTGTGAACTCTCTTTCTTGAAGAACTTTCAAGAACCTGCATTCAACACGGCCCTTCCATTGGGAGCGGACAGACTTCCCTTCCACCGAACCTTGACCACCGCTGCGGTGGCGGTGATGGTTCCATTCACCTCACAAGAGATTCTGGATGACAACGGGTTGTTCTATGGCACCAATGCCAGCACCGGTAATGCGATCATCATGGACCGCCGCAAACAACGCAACGGGAACGCCTTCATCTTGGGTACCTCGGGTAGTGGTAAGTCTCACTTCGCGAAATGGGAAATGTCCGAGGTGTTGGTCGGTCGGCCGAATGATGATGTGATCATCATCGATCCGGAACGGGAGTACCGGCCGCTGTCAGAGGCGTTTGGTGCGACGATCGTGGAGGTACATGCCGGATCCAGTCAAGTGGTTAATCCTTTCGATCTCGCCATGTCAAGCCTCGAGGGGGATCCTGTACGTCTCAAGATCGAGGCGCTGCTTGGGATGCTCCGGGTACTTCTCGGTGGCCATACCGGGTTGTCCAAACCCGAAGAGTCCGTGCTGGACCGGTGCATGACCACCCTGTATGCCAAGTGGCGTGATCGAGGCGGCTTGACCCCAACATTCCAGGATCTGTACCAAGAGTTGCTGCTGCAACCGGAGGAACATGCCCGCTCGGCCGCGGCGGCTCTGGAGCTGTACGCCACTGGATCCTTCTCAGGGTTTGCACAACAAACCAATGTCGACACGTCAAATCGGTTCGTGTGTTATGACACGTCGCGTCTGGGGCCATCGTTGCAGACCTTCGGGTTGATGGTTGTTCTGGACCAGGTGTGGCAGCGGGTCCAAGCCAACTACGGCAAGGGAATCCGTACGTGGCTTTACATTGATGAGTTCACGCTCATGTTCACCAATCCGCATGCCATGCAGATGCTGACCTCCTTCTACCAGCGGTTCCGGAAGTACGGTGGTTTGCCGACTGGGATCTTGCAGAATGTGGTGGCGCTGTTGGAGGTTCCTGAGGCTCGCAGGATGCTGTTGAACTCCGAGGTGCTGTTTCTGCTGGGGCAGAAGGAAAAAGACGCCGACGAGTTGGCGGAGATGCTGGAACTCTCCGAGGACGAGATTCGTGCATTCACCATGGTGGAGCCCGGCTGCGGACTGATCAGAGTGGGGCCGAAGACCCTGCCATTCAACGGGCGTAAGCCCCTCGACGGGCCACTACACGCCTTGTTCAACACCACCTTCGAAGAAGCAGAAGCGGGTTGATGTCGTGTGGTCCAGGCATATGCGGAGCAAGATCCGCGGAGAACTGACCAAGGGCAGGTGTGACAACCTAACGGAACGCTCCTTGGGTGTGAGAACCATAACGGCTGCGGGCCGGGCCGCGGGCCACAGTGCCGCCAGACAAGTCGGGAACTTGAAGGCCGGCATAGAAGATGGCGGACAACGAGACCTGGACGAACAGCTGGTGAACGCTACCACGGCCCGGCTACGAAACACCCCCTCGCGGATACGTCACGGTTTCAAACGATGGCGGCACAAACGGAAATGGAAAAAGGCCTGGGAAAAAGAATGGCCCAAGGTCAAGGGGTATTTCCGGAAGATCCCGAAAGCCCCGCCTCCGCCCCGGATGCGCACGAAAGCAACCCGGAAACGCTTCAAAGCGGACATGAAACGGGCGTGGCGCAGCGGCGGCCAGGAAGACCTCGACCAAAACATGGTCAATCTGACCCGATTCGCTGGCCGGGAAGCTTTGCGGCCAGCAGGACGACTGACCTCCAAACTCGCTCGACGAGGCACTAAACGCCTCGGACGAGGCGCCAAGCGACTCGGACGGGCCGCGCGGCACGCCGCTCAGCGTGGCGCAAGGGCAGTGGCACAACGTGCCGCCTTGGCGGCAATCCAAGCATCTTTACGGATCGCTTCGGCCATGCAGACGACGGTTGCCGCGGTCGGCGCTGCGATCGGTGCGGTAGGAGCGATGCTACCCGGAATCGTGGCAGTCATCGCTGTGGTGATGGCGCTGTGCGCAATCCTGCCGTCATTCATCACCGGTGTTGGCGCCGACCATGAACGCCGGCAGCAGGGAGCGCAGCCGACGTGCGTGGGTGGGGCCACTCCGGGGTATGCGGTCACGGCCGCTGAGGTCGCCAAGTTCTTGCCGAATCCGAGTGGGGCGGATGGCTCTTCGGTGCTCACTGCTGAGCAGCGTAATGTTGCTACGGCGATTGTGGAGGAAGGACAGAAGGCTGGAATCCCGGCCAAGGGCTGGGCAATCGCGTTGATGACTGCGATACAGGAATCAACAATGGGTGCCAACCAGTCGACGAAGAGACCGAATGGTGATGTTGATGTGGGGGTTTTCCAGCAGCGGGCGAAGGTCGGCTGGTATGCCGACGGCGCGACGGTAGAAGAGAACACCAAGATTCTCAATGATGTGCGCTACGCAGCGCGGACTTTCTACCTCGGCCATGACGTCGGAGTGAGTGCTCCCGGGGCTGCTGGGGCTATAGGTTATCACATTCCTGGCCTGGTGGATGTCAAGGGTTGGGAAAATGAAAAGGATTTGGGGAAATCGGCCCAAGCAGTGCAGCGGTCGGCTTATCCGAGCTACTACTCGCATCATGAAGCGACGGTGGCCTCGCTGCTGCCCACTATTCAAACCCAGGGCTGCACAGCGGTCGCGGCCGGTAGCAGCCCTGTGGCAGGTGTGGACGACTATGGCCCCTACTGGGCTTCCAAGGGGAAGTACGAAGGACTCGACGAATGGGCATTCTATTGGGGCGAATGCGTGTCGTATGCCGCTTTTGCGGTCCGCACATACACCTCACACAAAGATTTCGTCAATAATTGGCGCGGCGTGCATTTCGGTAATGCAAAGGAGTGGGACGAAGCTGCGCGTAAACTTGGCATTCGGGTTGACCAGACCCCAACCGTCGGGGCTGTTGTGCAACACAGCCGCAATGCTTATGGACACGTGGCTTATATCGTTGCTGTTCATGCGGATGGCACTTTCGACATAAATGAGTACAACCATGGGCCACGGCACAAGTTCGGTACTCGCAGCCACGTATCTATTCCCAAGGACTTTGACGTCGTCATTCATTTCGAGGAGCCACTAAAGTCATGAGGTACCTGAAGATCTTGGCCGCCGTTTCACTTGGAATGGTTCTTCTCGGGGCCTGCGGCGGGCCGGCCGAGGATCCAGCGGGGGAGGGCTCGTCAGAGTCGAGCGAAGCCGCGGTTTCTCGAGGAGCAGCGGAGAGCTCGATTCCGGAGTTCGCCACCACCCCGGCCCGGCGCGCCGCAGCGGAGTTCGTGCGAGCGGCGGCAACGCCGGACGCCCGACTGGACACCACCCCTACCGAAGCGTGGAGACGAGCCGCGCCCTATGCAACCAGCGAACTTGCACCACTCCTCACCGAGGCCAAGGACTCCGGCACCACGCCTGGGTGGTGGCGACGCCTGACCGAGACCGACGGCTACATATCCATCGAAATCACAAACATTGCAGGCGATGAACCTCAGGCCGCGCCACCTCCGGGTAGCCCCACCACACCAACTGCCGCTCCGGGTGAGGAACTGCCGCTGGAGGTGATGTTTACCCGCACAACCCACATTCCCGGCCGTGTCCCCGGGTTAGGGGGGAACACCCGCACCTGGGTTGTGATGGTACGCGACGGCAAAGTCGTCAACTTCAAGCCGGACCCTTCCGAATGAGAACAGTGGATATGATATGATCCCATTGAACGGCGCGTTTTCTAAATAACTGAATTGGCAATTTGGCGAAGAGGTCTGTCCCAAGCAGAAGGTCATGCCGCGGCAACACAAGAAGAAGCGAGAAATCCAAAGAAGACTCACTCTTGGATTAATCTTGATTTGGCCGAGATTTCGGCGGCCACTCTTCTCTCGGGAAGAAGACCTCTTGAGCAATGGCTTCTATCATTGGATAAGAGGAAGTAATGAATCGCGGTAGGCGAATAACAAAGATCGTCTTTGTCCTGCTTGTGGGAATCCTGCTTTTCTGGGCGGTAAATACCGCCAGTCGCGGTTTCAGGGAGTCGGGTAGCGCCAATGCACTTTTCGGTCTCCAAGGCGCGATGAGTGCCGTAGCAGCTCTGCAACCCGTGATTTCACTAAATCTGGTGGACATCACGGCGGGTGTGGTGGCAGTCGTGATTGTTCTGCTGATCTCGCTGTATCGTCGCTTCAGCAAACCTGAACGCGTTGGCGAGGAACATGGATCGGCGAGGTGGGGGCGACCATCAGACATCAAACCGTTCATGAATCGAGACCCCAAGCGGAATCTTTGGCTGGCCAAGGATATCGGGTTGAACTTGGAAAGAGCGGCGAAGCCGGAGCACCAGAGAAACTTGAATGTGACGGTGCTCGGTGCTTCCGGGTCTGGAAAATCCAGATTCTTCGTGGTCCCCAACCTGATACGCGGACTGTCATCGGGCTTGGTCGTGGACCCAAAAGGTGAACTGCTGAAGATGACAGGTACAGCTCTCGCCGAAGCCGGATACCGAATTCGGGTGCTGAATCTGATTGACTTTGCTTCCAGTGACGGTTTCAATCCTCTGCAATACCTACGGCCCGGTCATGAACCGGAAGACGTCGCCTTGCTGGTACGAAACATTATCACCAACACTTCTGTTGAGGGCCGTCAGACTGGTGGAGACCCCTTCTGGGAACGAGCGGAATCAGCCCTGCTGACGGCGCTGATCAGCTATGTGGCTGCGGCCTGCCCGATCGGTGAGCGGCACATGGGAACAGTGATAGATCTGCTCGGCAAGATGCAGGCGGCGGAGGCTGGAAGCGTCAATGAGATTGACGATATTTTTGCGGCAGTAGCGATGGGAGGGGCCGGAGGAAACGAATTGCTGCAATTTGCTGCCTCGCAGTATGGAATCTATACGCAGGCGGCGACCGAAACCGCGGCATCAATCATAGTCACGGCAGGAGTGCGGTTGGCCCCGCTCTATATTCCTGCGGTGCGCCGTCTGCTGACAGTGGACACCTTGAAACTTGACACGGTTGGCTTTGAACCGACAATGTTGTTCCTCATCATATCGGACGCTGACAAGCAATTTTCTTGGCTTGCATCAACAGTTTTCACCACTTTTTTCCAACGTTCGATATACTTGGCTGACCGACAGCCAGATCGTCAACTGCCAATTCCTGTCATGTGCTGGATGGACGAATTTGCAAACATCGGGAAAATCCCTGATTTTGAAGTGCTGGCGGCGACAATCCGCTCACGAAGAATCAGTTTTGCTGCGGTGGTGCAGGATATCGGCCAAGGTAAACGTGTCTACAAGGAAGGATGGAACAGTATCATTGGCAACTGTGACACTGTGCTGTTCTTGGGGTCTGCGGATGCCGAGACGAAGAAATGGGTTTCAGAACACTTGGGAAAGCAGACGATTCGGACAATCGACACCTCGACTTCGCATGGGCGAAACGCGAGTTCTTCGCAGCAGCGCAAAACGATCGGTAGAGAACTGTTGTCGGCTGATGAAATAGGAAGAATCCCGGGAAATCAAGCACTCGTTTTGATCCGCGGCCTGCCTCCGTTCCGAGCGCAAAAATTGCCCCCTGTTCCTGAGGGCAGGCCATATGTCCATGCAAATAACATGCCGTAAACATAGGTTGTTGCAGGTAGTGATTGTGATTTCAGGCAAGCCTGTGGGAACATTCTTGCAGAAGTGAATCTATAGAAAAGATGGGAAGAATGAGCTATCCCGCTGGAGATCGATGGTCACCCTATACATCGAGACCGGGAACTAGGCCCAACGCTTCAGGCCTACCTGGACGCGATGCGTTTCTGGAAAGCTTTTCTGGGCATCTCAGAGAGGTTAATTCCGGTCTACTTCCTACCCATGTGGTTGTTACTGGGACGCGTGGAATTGGTAAGACGGTTCTGCTTGACGCTTGTGTGGAAGCCGCACAACGGCAGAATTATGCTGTTCTCAGGCTGCGGCCAAACGGGGCGTCATTGGAAGTTTCTCTGCGAGAACAGATGGCAGGACTTACATCCCGGGCGGCTAAATCTTTCAGAGCGGTTGGCCAGCGGCTCTCCGGTGGTAGCATAAATTTTCTAGGAATTGTCAGCGCAAATGTTGGGGTGAATGAGCGTGATTCCTCCCAGAATCTTGGTGTCGATGCCTTGGCTTCCGCTCTCGCAGACTTTGCGAACAAACAAAGCCGTAAGGGAGGTGGTGTCCTCATCTGTATCGATGATCTACACGACATGAGTCGGGAGGATCTCACCCATCTAGAAGACGCCCTACATTGCTTAAATGAGCGACAGATGCGTTCTCCTGTACTTGCTGTTGCCACTGCGCATGCAGGTATGAAAATGCTGGCAACAAAACAGAGTGATGCGATGCTTAGGTTCGTTCCGCTCTCCGAAAGGCTTAGTCTCAATGAGACGGAAAACATTCTCCAGTATCCAATCTGGAGTTCGGGGAGAACGTGGACACCTGAAGCCGTGGTGCATCTTCATGAAATTTCCGGAGGGCATCCAGCATACGTGCAACTATTGGCAGACCAGACGTGGCAGGTCGCGCGACAAGCCAATATCACCAAGGCTGATGTAGAAGTTGCTTTTCCTCGAGCCAATGAGCTTTTTGTAGACCAATACCTGCTGCCGCAATGGCGAGCTTTGACGGTTGAGCAACAGGGGTACTTGTCTGTGATTGCGGTGCATGGAGGATGGAGCAATAATCTCGCAGTCGCTCAGGGACTGGCTGTCGAACCTGCCGGTGCGGCGAAGACGTGCAGACAGCTGGAAGAGAAAGGACTGGTGAGATGCGATTCCAATGGCAAGATACAACTTTTCAATTCGCACTTGGGAAACTATGCTCTCGAGAATTTGCCGCGCCAGCAAATGGAGTGCGGGCTGCCGTCCGTAGAACTTCTGAGATCCTCTGCTCCTAGCCGATCGAATGATCTTTTTGTTGCGAAGGGTAACCAGAAGAGAGCAGCGCAAAGAGCTGGTGAGTCGACGCCGCAGCCGAGGCGGCCCGTCGGTCCAGAGACCACGCTCCAAGGCCTCCGGACGACACCTGGGATGGATGTCGGCAAAGTGACGGTAAACTCACCGCCTGCCCAACGTCCGTTCAACAGGCCGCCAAGGCCTGACACGGGAGGCCGGAAACGAGGAAGGTGATATTTTGTCATGCCGCTGATCGACTTGGTGCTCGGTGCCGCAGGACCTGAGCGTACGCAGCTTTTGAGAGCGAAGCAAGATGCTGCACGTCAAGAGGGTTACTTGCTGTTGGTCACCCGTCCTGAACCTGGCCTCCCCATTGCGCACGCCATGCACTTGGCGAGCATGAGGATGGAGAGCCAGGTGTCTGAAAGGGAATGGAAAGCTATCACCCACACGATGGAGAAACGCCGAAGATGGCTGGTGGAGACCACGCCGGGGCGGGGGCACCTGTCCAAAGAGCAAAAACGAGCCCCCTTTTTGGTGACTCATCCGCGAACCCAGGACGGTACGGCTTTCGAATGGGCGACCTTGTCAAAACTTGTGCTTGATGTTACTGGGCGGGGTGGGCTCTGTATCTCTATCGATGACATCGACAGGGCCTCCGAAGAGGATATGAAATATATCGCTGGAGCAGCTGAGTGTATGATTAGCACAGCCGATGATGCTCCAGTGCGGCTACTGGGAGCGGCGGTGGCGGTACCTGATCTGCTGGCAAAAATGTGTACTCCTGAGTCTTTCCCCCGCGATCAAACCCGCCGCGTTTCTCCGCCTTCGAGTCTTCCCTTCTTGGAATCTTCTGAACAGATAATTCCTTGGTAGCCCATCACTCACCCCAGCGGGCTGCTGCGGTCGATTGCCGTTCTTGTGGGGTGGGGGTGAGCCACACCAGGACCTGGTGCCCGTCATCGGTGGGGGTGAGATGGAAACCATCGGTGGCCACCAAGCCCGGGCCGGTTCCGTATATCACGGATGTTGCTGTCGTTTTGGGGGCTGCGACAGCCCGCACCGGCTCCTGCTGTGGATTCTGTGTTTGTTCTTGTGTGTGGGGGTCGGTCATGGCAGTGTCTCTTGATCACTGCCCAGGCTCGGTGGGGGGCTGGTTGTCCTGGTTGTCCTGGGTGACGATTTGTTCGACGAGTGCATCACCGATGGAGGCCATCAGATCGGGTCGCATCTCTGGTTCGGTGCTTTGTCCCAGGAAGGCCACGTGTGCTACTGCGGGTTCCTTGGCGAGAAGTGATGCGTCCAGGCGGCCTGCCAGGCAGT
>ERZ772874.658-NODE-658-length-18582-cov-5.306364_pt1 | contig 18582 bp, 12 predicted proteins | sample MGYA00580586_ERZ772874 | MGnify/ENA primary metagenome ERZ772874 (study PRJEB29015, sample SAMEA2737952) | human oral metagenome | biome: human oral; feature: human-associated habitat; material: dental | place: China | collected 2154 ... | reverse complement strand
GATCAGGTCGGGCACCGCGGCCAGGTCCTCCGCGCAGCCGAGGAATTCGGCGGCGGGCTCGATCCACGCGAGCAGGTCGGGAAGGGTCTTGGCGAGCGGCGCGCATTCGCCGTCGGCGGACTCGACGAGCTCGGCGTGCGCCCCGTAGCGGGCCCCCCTCCACTTGTTGGTCTCCAGGAAGTGGAAGGGCAGGGAGAGAAGCGGGCGCCCGGCGTCGAGCTCGCGCGAAGCCGTCTCGACCAAGGCGTGCACGAAGGCCGCTATGGCGCGGATTTCCGCGAGGTTCGTGGCCGAGTCGCAGGCGCGCACCTCGATCGTGCCGAAGCCGGGGGAGGGCCGGATGTCCCAGCGGATTTCGTTGTATTCGCGAATGGCGCCGACGTCGACGAGGCCCCCCGCGATTCTTTCGAGGTCGCCCCATGAGTTCAGATGCATCGGCAGGCCGGCCGTCGGAAGCTGCTGGAACATCATCGCCCGGTTGTCGGCGTACCCGGTGTCGACGCCGTCCCAGTAGGGCGAGGCCGCCGATATCCCCAGCAGATGGCCGATTTTGGCGCTGAGGAAGTTGTGGATGGGCGCGACCTTCCGGCGGTCCTCGACGCCGACGTGCACGTGCGTGCCGAAGATCACCATCTGCCGCCCCCAGTAGCGGGTGCGTTCCACGAGCTCCCTGTAGCGCGCCGTCTCGGAGACCGGTTGGTCGCTCGGGTGGGCGAAGGGGTGCGAGCCTCCGCCTGAAAGGCCGACGCCGAGCTCCTCCGCGTAGGGCATCGCGGCGTCGATCGCCTCCTCCATGTCGGCCGCGCATTCGGCCACGCTCACGCGCTTGCGGGAGACGAACTCGAGCATATTCTGGTGCATCTCGCCTTTGACGAGGCTGCATCCCCGGCGGCGGACCTCCGCCAGGATCCACTTGGCGTTGTGGCCCAGTTGCAACGTTTTCGGATCGACGATCTGGACTTCCCATTCGAGCCCGACCGTCGAGCGCTCGGAGTCGCGAAAAGCAATGGACATGCGATCACCGCCTGTATCTGGCTATGAACTGTATCTGGCTACGAACTTCGTGATCAATCGGTTGGATTCGTCAACCTCGGCGGCGTCGCAGCGGGCGATGACCGCCGCTCTCTCATCCGCCGGGTAGTAGGTGTCGCCGTAGGTGTTGATGCGGATGCGCATCCCTTCGCGGGTGATCTCGGGATGGAACTGGGTCCCGTAGACGTTCTCGCCCCAGCGCGCCATTTGCACGCGACAATAGTCGCCCGTGGCGAGCACGACGCCGCCGCCCGGCACGTCGCCCACCGCCTCGGCGTGGCCCGTGTACCCGTAGAAGACCTGGGGCATGTCGGCGGTCAGGGGGTCGGCGGCGGCCTCGGGCGTGAGGGTCATGCGCGGGGCCTGAAGGTCCTCGCCGTATCCCTCGACGAGCTCGCCGCCGAGCGCTTTGACGATCGCCTGGAGGCCGAAGCAGATCCCGAGGGTCGGGACGTCTTCTTCCACGAGACGTTTGCTAAGCGCAAGGATGCGGCGCTCCATGACCTGGTGTTCGCGGCTCTTGCGGTTCTCGTCCTGCCCGAATCCGAAAGGGGAGCCTGTGATGATCACTCCGGAATACCGTGAGAGATCGAGGCTTGCGGGGTCGACGGCGTCTTCGTCGACGAGGGATATCGCCTCGATGCCGCTGTTCGGGTCGAGGCGGCCCCAGTCGATGATGGTTTCAAGCTCGTCGTCCGCGATGGCGCCGGGCATCCGGCAGACCGCCAGCAGGAAGGGCTGCGCGGTCTGGATGATGCTCGGCGTATTGGTCATTCCGTTAGTTTAGACGGCCGACGGCGAAACGGGGAAAAGTGTCCGACGCCAGGGCACTTGCCAAGCAGTCGAAAGTTAAGAAGTACGGTGCCCAAGTTTGGATATAGCATTTCCAGGGAACTCTTTTGGATAGAGTACGTGTTGGGGCGGTAAACGACGCGTAGTTTCATTCAGTCTCTATAAGTCTCTGGCTGCTTCTGAGCTTTTGGATGGACATCTCGCAGGATTTTGCCACGCTATCACGCATGTGGTACACTTGCGAGACAGGTACAATTCGAAAGTATAGAGCGCTTTCGAATCGTTTTCCATCATGCAACCCTAATAAAGGAGTCAAAGATGAGCGCTGATTACGCGAACCTTTCTGGCGAAATCGAGGATCTCAAGATCTCCGCTTTCGATGCCTATATGTGTGAGGTGGTCCATAACTCAAAGAATAAATATGATTTCGATATAAGAGACGATTCGTACCTCATTACGTATCAAAAGCTAATCGGGCCGGGAGACGAAACTGGAAGTCTCACGATCAGCCGCCCAACGAAGTCTGAGGACGAAGCGTCGGGTGGTGGAAATATCGTGAGTCAAGAAGGGCGAGGCGACAAGATTGTTGAAGATCTGAATAGGGACTTTTCCGTCGCGTTTGAGGAAGTCTGCGATCGCATTGAACGAGCGATGAAGTCATGGCGCCATCTTCCGGACCCCGATAAGATATCAGAAGTATACACGCATATCTTTAAGAACATAAGTGCAATGCTTGCGGTTCCCGATGGGTCTGTAGGCCCAACTGGTAATAGCAATATTAAAACTGCTTTCGACTTGGTCCCAACGCCAGCGTCTGTTATGTCCGGAACAACTTGGGACGCCTTCTGTATGAAGTTTTATCTAAAACTGCCATCAGCAATTAATGGAACAAATGGCCTCGCTCACTATCTCGCTTCCATAATTCAAGGTGAAAGTACGATGTTTGAGGAGGCGCGTAACAACATTACTAGTTTAGTTGTTAATGCGCGCACGGCGTTTGATTCAGTTGCCACCAGTTGGAAGAGGGAAGTTAACTGGGAAAATGTTATCAAAGTTTTGGCGGTTGTGGCTGAGGCGGCGACATCAGTTGTGACGGGGGTTGCCTCCGGTGCGGCCAGAGCCGCTAAAACGGTAGTGGGCGGGTTGAAAACGTTGAAGCAAACCATGGAGAACGCGGAGGAGGACAAAGAGACAAAGACTGGAAACGATTATGATTCTGTGATGAAGGCGTTTGAGGAGTCGATAACCTCGCTTGGTGAAAAAATTCGTGAAACCGAGAGAGGGATGGCTAAGAATCTTGATGATAACAGGCAAGCGGCTATAGATGAACCTGGACATTATGATCTGACACTAGAATCTATTACAACAGGTTCTTCAGATCAACTTGCGATTAAGAGTCGTGAAGATGTTACTAAAGTTATTAAATCGCAGATGCCTACGATTAGTGATGAACTTAAGGAAGCTATGAGCGCAGTTGATCAGTTAGCTGTAGCATTTGGCTCCGTCGTTGGTAGACCTGATGACATAGGCGTGGGGCGATCGGGGCCTCTTGCATCATTTACCGGCTTGGCACAGTTGGTCCGTCGTTATCTTGGCGAGCTTTCGGACGAAGCTGCGTTGGCAGGGAAGAACCTCGAGGCGGCCGTCAACGACATCGACGCTCATGATCAAGCGTCTGCGCAGAAACTTAAGGAAGCGCAGAAGAATGTTGACGATCATAAGGCAAAATATGACTAAGATTCTTAAGGGTCATTTGACGGACGCTCTATTTTCACCATTGTAAGCGCTGCTAGTTCTCTGCTTCAGGCTGAAGAATTGATTGAGATAAGTGAAATTACAAGAGCAGTTCGAGGGCGAGGCCGTCGGCGTCGACGCCTGTGGTGACGGCGTCGGCGGCCTGCTTGACCGATGGTTGGCGTCGCCCATTGCCACGCCGAGGCCGGCCCAGCCGAGCATTTCGACGTCGTTGCGGCAGTCGCCCATCGCAAGCGTGGCAGACGGTGCGGCGCCGAGGGCTCGCCGTCCTTATCCGGCTGAAGGTTGTCGACTGTCATAGGCCGACGCCTGGTGGCTAGCCAGCCCCGCAGCCCGGAGTCGGTCCCTGACCGGCGCTGTCTCCGACAGTCGATTGCGGATCGCCTCTACACATCTCGCCAGGCGCGCCAATGTGTGCAAGAAGCCCGCGGAAACCTTTTCAAGCCATGGAAGCCGCCTCGTCCTGGACCACGACGCCTGACCGCGCCGCTTCGGCGTCCTGACACGCGAAACCCCGCCGTCAAAGCCTCACAGGGCACCCCCACACACACAAGCCCGCGGCGACGCGCCGTCGCCTGGATCGCCCGCCACGCTCTCCGCGCGGCACCGCCCATTCTGCGGACGCTCCCAACAATCTGCGAGAAAACGACCACCGCCAAACTCGCAGCCTAATACCACCCGGCCTCCGCAACACAGGGACAAGACCCGATCGCTGTGTTCGAGCGACGTGTGTGGCGCCCATGTCCATGCTACGGAAGCGGAGCTGGTTGGGAGTGTCCCAGACGTAGCGGTTGAGCCTGTTGTTTCCGGGGGCAGGCAGAAAGAAGGATCCCCGTGGCTGCGTTGTCGGCGCAGATTCCGACGGCTCCCACGGAGGAAACCAAACCGCGGGTTTTGATCATAGCCGTGAAAGCCGCTGAGCGGAACTGGGATCCACAATCGGAGTGAACGATTGCGCTTGTAGGACGGCCTCGGTGGGTCAAGGCCATCGACAGCGCGTGGCTGACAAGCCTGAAGCCGCCGACCGGCCGATGCTGTAGCGGGTCTAGAGCAAGCTTAATTTATGGTTGCTTTGCGTGATCCTGTGCCGCGCTAAGAGAGGCAGTCATTACTGGCCCGTCAGCGTATTGAACGGTTGAAGCGGGATGTTGTGGCGCTGGTCAAGTCTGAAAGTTTCCATAGCGGTAGGTTGTCACTAATCTGGAAGCATTCGGTTCGATTCTGGGCAACTCCGTCGATTATATCGATGTGGATGGTGAAAAGTGATAGTATTACTACTGTAAATCGCGTGATCGCAGCGGGCGGTCATCTTCAATCAATCGTCTCAGGGGGAAACGATGAGCGTTGACGGTCTTGAAGCTATGCGAACCGACAATCATGACTATAACGGGTTGTCTGTCGCCAATAATGCTACTGGGTTCACTCCTATCGCTGACCTTAAACGAGCTGCCATAGATGCCTATGTCTGGCAGGTGCTTAAAGACCATGTTAGCGAAGTCACTTATACTAGAGATGGTAGCGGTTATTCTTTTGAAAGGAAGTTTGCTCCGCAGTACGGGACTCCTTATGGGCCCGACCCGAATATCTCAATAATGCCTCGCACTTACAAGCTCACGCCCCCCACTTTCGAGGGGAACAACTTGAAAGGAGGTGGAGATCTGACACCGGAACAAGAAAAAGGTGTCAAGTACTCCCCTGATAACAGTGATGACAGATTCATTTGTCAACATAATTTTGCGGACGGATTCCAGCAGGTCAACAATAGGGTTGATCGAGCTCTGGAACCGTGGTTGAGTTTGCCTGATCCAAATCCGATAGTGGATGAGCTCGCAGGGAGTGGCGGTCATTTTAAAAAGGCATACGATTTGCTTGCGGTTGCAGGCAGCGATACGGGTGTTACGGGGGCTAGCGAACTCGCTTTTTATCTTCGTACCTTAATAGTGGATCACAGTGAGGCTATGGCAGGTGCTTCTTGGTACGCATTTAGGACGAACTATGCGCATGCGATGCCTGGCGCTGTTAACGGGAATTTTCAGTTGTTATGTGCCGGTGGAAGCGCTTTGGCCGGAGAGCAACAGGTCTTTGTGAAGGCTCGACAAGGAGTCGTTAACATAGTCTCCAGCGCAACAGATGTATTTCGCAAGGCCGCTACCCCTTCGACAGCTCAACCTGGGCTCAAAGTCTCGACAGTGGCCGCCATAGGTGCGGCGGTGGTTGCGGCTGTGGCGACCATCGCGACGGGGGTCGGTCCGGCGGGGGTAGCGCTTGCAGTCGGAGGTGCGGGCCTGCAAATTGTGGAAAAGGTGGCTGGTGACAGGGAAGAGGTTAGTAAAACTAACGATAATGGAAACTATGATGGCGCAATGGCGGCATTTGAGGGATGCCTGGCAGATCTTAATGAAGAGATTAAAAAAAGCGAAACAGAGCTAAAAGCTAAATTGGACTTTAACGTCGCGAACGTTACTGGTGTAAATGCTACCGGTGGCAAAGGTGCGCCTACTGAGGAACAGCGTCTTGCGGCCGAGAAGCCGTATGGCGTGAATTTCTCGGCTATAGATCCGGAAAATGGCGGAACGTTGTCTGTCAAAAAGGACGATAGTGGTAATGGGACTGAGGTGAAGGAAGGTGTGATAGGCAATGATCTGCCGGGAATAGAGAGAAATCTTCTCGATGCGGTTGAAGCGGTGAAGCAACACGGTCAATTGTGTGGAGGCTTGATTAAGAAGGATTCAAGAATAGGTATTGGAGCCGATGGTGCTAATAATAATACTTTGATGGTTTTTTTGAGCAAGTTCGTTAACGAACTTGCGACGGAAACCAATCTTGTTAAGCAGAATTTGAACTTGACTGTCGAATCTTTGGAAACTCAGGATGCGGCTTCTGCGGCCGAACTTAGGAGGATTATTGCAGATATAAACGAGCGCGAAAAGAGGAGTGTTTTGCCTGAGTAAACATTCTTAAACAGGACTGATGTGTATTTTCTTAAAATAGATCTTCAGGGCCTGTTGTTTATCTAAAAACATAGTTGCCTTGTTTAAATCCACTAAAGGTAACTAAACATATTTTGTAGCGTTTAATCCCATACGCTACAGCAGAAGCTCGAGGACGAGGGCGAGGCCGTCGGCGTCGACGCCTGTGGTGACGGCGTCGGCGGCCTGTTTGACCGACGGGCCGGCGTCGCCCATTGCCACGCCGAGGCCGGCCCAGCCGAGCATCTCGACGTCGTTGCCGCCGTCGCCCACCGCAAGCGTGGAAGACGGCGCGGCGCCGAGGGCTCGCCGTCGTTATCCGGTTGAGGGGTGTCGACTGTCATAGGCAGACGCCTGGTGGCTGTCTGTCCGGTGCTCATGTGCACCGGTGTGGCGGCGGCGGGGTTGGCCAGGCCCGAAGCTCGGAGTCGGTCAGGGACCGGCGCTGTCTCCGACACTCGATTGCGGATCGTCTTGTCTTCTGTCGCCGTCGCAGACTGTTCCGACCCTGGCCGGGGCGGCCTCTTGCACTCTGGCCTGCTCATAGGCGAGCCCGCAGCTGCGGGCCCCGACACGGTCTCTGCGACCGGCGCCGATCGCCCTGCCCGGTCGGGAAAAGTCTCTGTGTGCGCGGTCAACAACCTGGACGGCAAGGCCGGCTACAGCATCGGCCAATCGATGGCTTCAGTCTTGTCGGCCACGCGTTGTCAACAGCCCGACCGTCGGTGCCATCGACGGTCGTGATCGTTCACTTGCCGTCGCGGCCCGGCTTCGCCCGGTGGCTTTCACGTCTGTGATCAAGGCCCACGGACCCGGCCTTTTCCATGGAAGCCGTCGGTGGCTGCGCCCTCGGCGCAGCCACCGGGTCTGCTCTTTCAGCGTGCCCCGGAACAAGGTGCTTGACCGCCGTGTCTGAGGCTTATCCCAGTCGGCTCCGCCAGGCTGTCGTCGTCTGGATTGAAGGCAACCGTTTGCTGCAAACGCCGACAGCGAACCCTCGGCACACTCACACCCGTCAAACATAACTTTCCACAATCAAAACAACAGCAGGCCGAACTGGGGTCCGTAGACGTTTTCGCCCCCAGCACACCATTTGGACCTGACAATAGTCTCCCGTGGCGAGGACGGCGCGATGGCACCGCCGCCGGGCGCGTCGCTTACGGCGATCGAAAGAGGGCCGCCCGCGGCGCTCAAACCGGTCTGCAACGCCGCCGGCGAGCAGGCGGACGCCAGTGCTCTAGCCGATTATGCCGACTCGCCGCCGGGACGCGCCATTCCCTGCAATCGCCGCTGCGTTGACAAGCGCTTGGGACAAGCCCGCCCCTTGTTTCTCGCGTTCCCCCTGCCCTCAGACAGATCACTTGACACGAGGCGTGCGACCGGTGTCGCTGACCTGCCGGTTAGACAAAGTCATGAACAATACGAGGGCATTTCCCCAACGGAAAAACAGCTGTGGGCTGTTGTGGTTGACCATCCGCGCCATTGAAAACAAACGCGGACGCTAACGCAAGAAAGACCCCGAAAACTTCCGCCGCCAACGCACATCCAAAAGGCACCTCATCTAAAAGCAAACCACAACCAAACAAGCCCCTGCCCAACTGGCCGTCGCTTACCTCGAGCCAATCATCCCCTGCCTACAAACCCAACCCACCCACGCAAACAACCTGACAAGCCCGGCCGAGAACGTCCTATCGGCTGGCGAGCGCGACTTTCCGTCTCACGTGTCTGTATGTTTCGCCCGATGGGCGGTCGGCCCGGCCGCTGGACAAGCCGAGACGTTTGCCGAGCGTGTCCGCTGCCCCCCCAAGCTAGCGGTTGTCGGCCTCGGGTCGGCCAATCCGCTTCGCCTCGCTCAGCCTCGGACCGGGACACGTTCGAGCGTCGACGTCGGCTTGCCGCACCCATCTACGCAAAGCTCCGCAAATTTGACGTTAAGCTTTTCTCCGGCCTGCCCCGCGAATAGCCTTTTGCTTGATCCGGGCCCTTCAATGTCCTCACACACAAAACCGATCGTACGGGCCGCCAACCCCTCATGGTATCTCCTCGATGCAGGCGCGACAGTGATCCTTCCAAATCACCACCGTCTCCACCAAACCCGGAGCAACTCAACAGTGACCAGGAGGTCGGGGCCAGCATTCGCGGTAAGTGGGTTTCCCCCAGCGGCAACAAAAGACTTAAACGAGCCATGTTTCTGTCCCGCTTGGCCTCCCTCCGAACCTGACGCCGTCAGGCGCGCCTCCTGCCAGCGTCCTCGCCCTGGCCCACCGCCACGTTCTGACCCTATACGCCATGATCCGAGGAAGTGCCCTCTACATCCCGCAATCAACATAACGACCACCCGCCGCTGCTTGATACACCACATAGAATTCCCCCCCCAGAATCGAGTCTTTCGAGAAAATTTTCGTGCCACCGCGGCGGCAAGCTCTTCCCTTTGCGCCTAAAACCTCTAATCAGCGTCCCCAATAATGTTCAAACTGCTCGCCTAAGATTTTGTGCTGTTCATCACTTTAACCCGCCTTGTGTTTGAAGTATGATAAAAAAACCTGGATACACCAACTAGCACAAGATTTCGGTCCTGTGTAAATCAAGGAGTGAAGAAAAATGTCTGACTACAAAGATATAAATAATCGTATCAGTAATCTCAAGCTTGCAGCTATTGATGCGAAAATGGCTGACTTGCAGTTCCATTTGAAAGCTGATCATTCAGTCTATTGTCAAGGCGATCTGCCGGATGATGCCTCTAGCGGCGGCGATCCGTACTCCTACAGACTGGATGTGGAGCGACCTAAGTGGGACGATGGTGCTGGAGATTATGTGGGTGGAGGTGCCATAAGCGGAATCTTCCCTGCGGACTCGAGTGGAACGCTACCCGATCTTTATAAAAACTCTGATCAGTATGTGAAGCTCTTCGACCAGGTGCGGAAAGATATAGACGATAGAGTGAATCGGTGGAAGGGGCTGCCGGACCCAGCGAAGATTAGCGAGTCGATTAAAGGTTATATGGACGGAGTGGTGATGAAGATATCGACGGGAAAATCTGAGGTATCTATGCAAGATCCTGACGTCCTGGCTGCAGGACAATTGGCTAATGGAAGTAGCAGCACTTACAAAAGCTCTACAGGGGATGAGGGAATGTCTTACTATATAAGAGAGATCGAGTATAACAGTTCTGCTGATGATCTTAAAGGAGATACTATGCGCGCATTTAAGTCGCGATTCATAAACAAGATGCCAGTCATTGTCGATAATTTATGTTTCGCCTCCAGAATTAATCTGAGTGCTTTGTACGCAGAGCTCGATTTTATAGTTGCAACAAGAACTTCGGTGATGGACGCGATTGAACAAGCCGCTAGTGCTTTTGTTTCTATTCGAGACGCCAAAAAAGGGAGTTTCAAAACGGAACTTGACATTTTATCTTGGGGTTTGGATGCGTTATCGATAGCGGGAACTGCTGCGAGTGGCAGTTCCGTGCTTATTCCGCTTAGTAAGTTGGCTGTGAGTGTCACTAAAACCGTAACTAGTCAGAATGATGATGTGTCAAAGTACGAAGATGTGCTTTCATCTTTTGACAAAGCTCTAGATGAGATTAATTCTCAGTTGCAAAAAGGTGAAAAAGGGCTGTGGGACGCTCTGGGGAGCTCAATGTCCGAGATGCGAAAAGATAAAGACAAGCCTCTCGAAACGGCAGAGCTACATTTGCCAGGATATATTCTTACAGATACAAAGGGTACCGATATGGAAGTTAGTGTCGACAGCGATGTTGTAGAGGTCTTGACAGGTAACATGGCGCATGTAGCAAACATTTTAGAGCATGCGTATGGAAATCTGACAAGTAACAGTTATGGCGTTCATGACGCCTTAAAAAGGAAAAGTACCATAGGTTACACTGGAACTTTTGGTATAGCGAATCGCTACACTGAGTTTCAGCTACTTTTATACGAACTTATGGTGGACCTTGAATGGCAAATTGAAGAAGGTGCAGTTAACCTTCGACTTGCTAGTGCTGATTTGTACGCCCAGGACGAAGAATCGCAAGCGAAGCTAGATCGGCTTACTGAGGAGGCAAACCGGGGAAGTGGTGTAAATCCCTGGAATGGGGGATCGATTGAATATGCTGAAAAAGATCCTAGTAAACGCCCTCTTGGAAATCCGGAGTATCAGAGTTAGTTTTCGATTAACAGGCCATCTTCGGTTTTGCAGCGACTCACAGCAGGAGTTCGAGGACGACGGCCTCTTTGGCTGGGTTGGTCTCGGCGTCGCCTATTGCCACGCCTAGGCCAACTCTGCCGAGCATTTCGACGTCGTTGCCGTCGTCGCCTCCTGCCGGCGTGGTGGACACGGTGCCGTTTACTCTGACTTTCCTCTTGGAGTCTGGTCCAGGTTATCCGACACGTTACCCTCTAGTTTTCGATATTCGAAGAGGAGGCAGTGCGTCTTTGACGGTCAGAAGCAATTCTGGGGGAGACGACGTCAGTTGGTCGTTTAGTTGTGAAAGCCCTTAAGTTGCGACGCTTCGTTCAATTACGGACGGCCTCGGATTTCTTTGGCGTGAAAACCTGCACAATGGAAATGCTTGGATCAGTTCTTTGCGCTACTACCGCATTATTCGCATTATCGCTCGTTTGAAATGTGTCAAATTGACATCCCGACGCTTATCAGTATCCATGATGACGCGGCACAGGGCTGATTCACTGATGTCGGCCTTGTGCTGCCACTTAGTCGGATGGTCCTCGTGCTATAGCGGGTCTTGCGCAAGAGCCCGATGACCTTTCTCCGCACATCGGCAGACTTTTAAGGCCGCGTTGTCGAGTCCGAGTCGCTCAAGCCTCTCCCGCAGCTTGGTCCGCTCGCGTTCAAAAGTCCTTTTCCCGGAGCCACAAGACGCGCTTTCAACCGTTCGAAGCGCGTTCCGTCGATGTTGCTTTGGTGCCCAATACCGTGCTAAGCGATTGTCGCCGCCGGCGGCAGGGCGATTGGTGGGTGCCATGATCTCCGTTGTAGTGCGGGGACTGTCCTTTCGGCTAGGAGGTCCCCGCACAAAAGCTCTCCACCGGCCGCGGCATCGCCGAACGAATCTCTTCTCCCTCAACCACGCACTCTTCGGTCCCATGACAGATCGACATGCTCCACCGTCATTCCTGTTGTTTTCGACGTTGAATACCGATACACCATGAAAATCCCGTCCTGAAAAGAACCAGAACTGACTCATAACCAACCTGACACAAAGACAATAAAGGGAAATGCCTATAGATTGACACTTATAAGTATGTACCGTCCCGTTCCGTGAGATGTGTCTCTGAACTGTTGACCGTGCTGAAGATCGGCATACGATTTAAATGCGCAATTCTAAAACCGGAATACTTGGATGTTCCATAATCAGTATTGGAGAATCGCAATGTATGGAATAAAGCCGATTGAATGCTCGACAAATAATTAAAGCATTAACTAGGGTATCTATCGATGCCTACGTGTGCCATAACTTAAGTTATGCTCAAACCAATTATTCAAAAGAGGAAGATGTTTATAGATTCACCACGGCCTTAACGCCTTTGGAAGAGGGCCGGGCTGGTCGAGGGGTGATCGGTGGACCGAAAATTGTCGCCCCTAGGTACACACTTTCCCGTCCCAATTCAGAAGGTCACGGCGGTGGCGTACTAACTCGGGTGGACGTGCCCCAAACGGGTACTACTGGGACGAAAACGGTCAAAGGTGCTTCGGCGAGTGCAATCGAAGATACTGACTGGGCGTAACGATTTGACGAAGTGCGCAGTAGAATCGACGGAGCTATCAAAGAGTGGAAAGAGTTTCCCACGGGAGCTGGTCTAGCGTCGCTGAAATGGATGAAGAACACCGCGCTCAGCGACGTAGGTGTAAAACTGGCGGTGACTTCGGACGACAGCGGCCGCCAAGGAAACTCTGGAAACCCGACGAGGGGGAGCCGCCCCACAGGGCAAAGCAATATGGATGCAGCTATTTTTTAGAAGCGAATCAAAACTGCATGAGCGGAATTACTTGGGGATATTTCAGCAAAACTATATCGCTAAAGCACGTACCGTTGTTAGCTATAACCATGCTCCTCTCGGCCCAACAGGAAGCGTTGTAGGAGCTGAATATGCGTTATTTTCAGATGCCCGAATGGTGGTCATCGAGATTCTGCGTAAAACTAAGAAAGCCTTCAATGATGTTTCCATTGGAAGAACTGGGGACATAGTAGTTGCGGCAAAAATAGGGTCTGCTGCGGTTGACGCGGCTACAGGCATTGCAAAGGAGGAGCCTGCTTGGCATTGGAGGGGGCCGTAGTCGACTTTGGCGTGGCGGTTATTGACGCAAAGCCTGAAAAAACTGATATCTCGAAAATGGAAAGCACTTGCGGCGATGTCATGCAGGGTTTCGAAGATGCGTTGAGTGATTTGAACACCCGTTTATGTAACACAGAAGATGATCTCAATCAGAAACCTCAAAGTAACCTTGGACAAATAAATAATCATGGGTCTGACTGCGGAATCGTGTTCGAGGGCTTTGACACCATTTCTAATGATGAACTGAAAATTAAAAAAGATGGCGATGGCACTGACGATCTGACTGACAACAATGTTACCAACACAAGCTTGCCAAATATAGCGGACAAGCTTTCTGATGTAATCCCAGATTTGACGACGATAAAAGATGCGTTTCCAAAGATTATTTACCGTCCCAAATCTATTGGGCTTGGGGTGACGGGGCCTACTGCCAATTTTTGTAGCTCAATGGACAAGCAGATTAATTTTATTAAAGAACTTAGAAGCGAAACTTTGCTTGCTAAACGTAATCTAGAGCTCGCCGCTGAAAACTTAAGCACACAAGATGGGTCTAATAAAGTACTCTAGAAAAAGAGCAAGAGCAAGAACATTGTGAAAATGATCCAGATAGGAAGTGGCTAGACTGCGGAAGGCTCCATAATCTGGTCAGCACTGATGTGTTTTGAAGACCAAAGGATTGCATTTATAACAGCAGTTCGAGGACGAGGGCCAGGCCGTCGGCGTCGACGCCTGTGGTGACGGCATCGGCGGCCTGCTTGACCGACGGGCCGGCATCGCCCATTGCCACGCCGAGGGCGGCCCAGCCAAGCATTTCGACGTCGTTGCCGCCGTCGCCCACCGCAAGTGTGGAAGACGGCGCGGCACCGCAGCTTTGCCTGACGTCCTCCAACGCGGCGGCCTTTGAGACGCCCTCGGGGGAGACGTCGAGCCAGGCCGTCCAGCCGATCGCGTACTCGGCGCCGCGCAAGCCCGCCGCGTGCACTGCGTCCATGAGCTCGCCCGCGCCCATGCCCGGATAGCGAACCGTCAAGCGGGTAGCGTCGGGAATGGCCAGTTCGTCGATCGGCACGACGACGGACGGCCCCGTCAGCTCGCCGTCCGGGAAATGCGCGGTCAGGCGCCGCGGCTCGTGAAGCGACTCCACCGCGTACAGCGCCTCGGGAAGCTCGGCGTGCAAAGCAGCAACCTGCCGGGAAGGATCGAAGGTGTGGACGTTGAATGCCTCGCCCCGCCCTACATCCAGCGTGATCGCCCCGTTGGAGCACACGGCCAGCCCGTCGGCGACGTCGATCTTCTCCAAAGCCTCGCGAGTGCCGTAGATGCCCCTGCCGGTGGCCAGGCAAATCCGCGTCCCTGCCCGCATGTGCGCCGCGATCGCCTCGCCCACCCGCGGCGAAAGCGTGTTGTTGTGCCGAAGAACCGTGCCGTCGATGTCGAGGGCCACAAACAGATCCGGCCCCGCCCCGGGCAAGCCGGATTGCTCAACCGCCTCAGCGAGAGTCTTCCGCTCGGCGAGGGACTTCCGTGTCGCTTCGAACGAGGGTTTGGCGGCCGAAGGCTGCTGAGCCGATTTCGAAGCCGAGCCTTTCCGCGAAGCACTCGACGCAAGGCAAGGGCCTTCGCGCTCGTCCGACGAACCGTTGTGGCCGCGGGAAAGGCTTACTCGATCGCGGGGAGCGGGGCCGTGCTCGGAACCTAGGCGCTCGTCAGGCAACGGGCTCGAAGCTCTCGCGCCCGCCAAGGTATGGCCGCAGCGCCTCGGGGATGTACAGCGAGCCGTCGGAGCGCTGGTGGTTTTCGAACAGGGCGACCAGCCAGCGCGTGGTCGCGAGGGTCCCGTTCAGCGTGGCCGCCGTGCGGGTCTCGCCGTCGAACCTCTCCCGGATTCCGAGCCGCCGCGCCTGGAATGTGGTGCAATTCGACGTCGACGTGACCTCCATGAAGCGATTCTGAGTGGGGAGCCAGGCCTCGCAGTCGAACTTCTGCGCGGCCGAGGAACCCAGGTCGCCGGCAGCGGTGTTGATGACGCGGTAGGGCAGCTCGACCTTCGCGAGCATCTCCTCCTCCCACGCGAGGAAGCGGCGATGCTCCTCCTCGGCCTCTTCCACGCGGCAGTAGGAGAACATCTCCACCTTGTTGAACTGGTGGACGCGGATGATCCCGCGCGTGTCCTTGCCGTAGGAGCCGGCCTCGCGGCGATAGCAGGAGGACCATCCGGCGTAGCGCAGCGGACCGTTCGAAAGGTCGACGATCTCGTCCTTGTGGTATCCGGCCAGGGCCACCTCCGAGGTGCCCACAAGGTACTGGTCGTCCGCGGGAAGGTAGTAGATCTCGTCCGAGTGCGCGCCCAGGAAACCGGTTCCGGCCATAATGTCGGGATTGACGAGGGTCGGCGTGGTCATCATCGTGAAGCCGGCGGCCTCCGCCTGGTCCACGGCCATCGTCAGCAGCGCGAGCTCGAGCCGCGCGCCCACGCCCTTGAGGTAGTAGAAGCGCGAGCCGGAGACCTTCGTGCCGCGCGCCATGTCGATCGCGTCAAGCGCCTCGGCGACGTCGAGGTGGTCCTTCGGCTCGAAATCAAAGACCCGGGGCTCGCCCACGTGCTTGAGGACCTCGTAATCCTCCTCGCCGCCGGCCGGAACGCCGTCCAGCACGATGTTCTGGATTGCCGCATTGGCCTGAAGGCAGGCCTGCTCGGCCTCGTTCGCCGCGGCCTCCAGCTGCTTGACCCGCTCGGCCAGCGCCTTCGCCTCGGCCAAAATCGCCTGGCGCTCCTCGGGGCTCGCCTTTCCGATCGAACGCGAGAGCTCCTTCTGCGAGGCGCGGGCGGTCTCGAAGGCCTGGAGGGCCGACCTGCGGGCCTCGTCGGCGGCCAGCAGCGCATCCACCGAGGCCTCGTCGTTGCCGCGGCGGCGCTGGGACTCGCGCACCGCGTCGGGATTCTCACGTACAAAGCGGATGTCGATCATGTGGCAATTCTACGTCGTTGCGCGCAGTGCTCGCAGATGACTCCTCTTACTCTTCGATCGCATTAACCTTAGAGCATGACTTGGCATTGGTGGCTGACGTTCACACTGGCTCTTGCGGCTCTCGGCCTCTCGCTGCACAATCGCGCCTCGATCGGCGCCCTGAGGAGCCGGCTCGTGCACGCCAACGCGGCGTCGGCGGGGATCCTGCCGCAGGAAACCGAGGGGACGGGCGAGAGAACGGTGGCCGTCGTCGTCAACCCCACGAAGATCGGGGACATGGGGGACCTCAAGGCGGTGGTCGAACAGGCCGCGGCCGACGCCGGGTATTCCGCCACCCGCTGGTACGGCACGACCCCCGACGATCCGGGAGCGGGCCAAACCCGCGCCGCCTTGGCGGAGGGGCCGGCCGTGGTGATTGCCGCGGGCGGGGACGGGACGGTGCGCGCCGTCGCCGGGCAGCTCGCCGGAACCGACATTCCGCTCGGCATCCTTCCGCTCGGAACGGGAAATCTGCTGGCCCGCAACCTCAACCTGCCGCTCGGCTCCTCGCTGAGCAACCTCGCCATGGTGGCCTTGACCGGAAGGCTGCAGCGGATCGACGTCGGACGGATCAGCGCCCCGGAGCCCACAGAAAACGAGCTGGCGAAGATCGCCGACATGGGGCCGGACGCGCGGCCCTTCGCCGGGAGTGAGCCGTTCCTGGTGATCGCCGGAATGGGCTTCGACGCCGACGTCATGAACGACGCCGACCACGGGCTCAAGCACGCCATGGGCTGGGGCGCCTACCTTATTTCCGGCTTCAAGTTCATGCGGCGTTCGCGCGTGAACGCGACGGTGGTGGCCGGCGACGGCTCAAACAGCTTCGGGGTTGAGGCCAGGTCGATCCTTTTCGCCAATTGCGCGCGGCTTCCCGCGGGTTTCGTGCTCGCTCCGGACGCCCGCATCGACGACGGCTGGCTCGACCTCGTGCTGCTGGACACCAAGGGCTGGATCTTCGGCTGGGGCGACGTCATGCGGCGGATGGGCCTGCAGGGGATCGGCGTGCGCCGGACGATTCTGCCCTCGGCGGGCACGATCGACCTGCGGCGCATGCGCTCGGCGACGGTTGCCACCGACCGGCCCGAGTTCGTCGAGGCCGACGGCGACGCCCTCGGATACGCCACGAAAGTCACAGCAGAAATCGACCCGCTGGCGCTCACCGTCCACGTGCTGTGAGGGGTTTACGCCCGCCCGTCCAGCAGCCTCTCGACGAACTCGCGCCCTGCCCGGAAGTCGGCGTCGGACGTTCCGGGGCGCGGCCTGATCCTCTCGCCGCTGGCAGAAGGGTAGGAGCCGAGGAAGACGATCTGCGGGCACACGCGGTGCAAACCTATGAGAACGGCCTGGATGCGCTCGTCGCACAGGTGGCCCTCGGCGTCGATCGAGAAGGCGTAGCGGCCCAGCGAGTCGCCGATCGGCCGCGATTCGATCCGCGAGAGGTTGATCCCGCGGGCGCTGAACTGCTCGAGCATGCTCAGCAGCGCGCCAGCCTCGTCGTGCGGGAGCTGGACCAGCAGGGTGGTTTTGTCCGCGCCCGTCCTCTCCGGCTGCGGCCCGGGAAGGCCCACCATGATGAACCGGGTGACGGCGCCGGGTTTGTCGGCGACGTCGTCGGAAAGCGACTCGAGGCCCATGAGCTCGACGGTGGCGGGCGGGCAGAGGGCCGCCTCGAAGCCGGGATTGTCCGATTCGGCGAGGGTTTTCGCGCCGGCCGCCGTCGACGTCGCCGGCACGTGGACCACCGCGCCGAGGCGCTCGGCTATCCATCCGCGGCATTGCGCCCACGCGTGCGAGTGGGTCGAAATGGCGCGGATGTCCTCGCGGCGCGTGCCCGGCCTGACCGCGAGCGAGAACGCGATCGGCACAAGCATCTCCGCCTTGATCTGCAGCGCGGAGCCGTCCGTCAGCGCGTCGAGCGTTGCGTTGACCCCGCCCTCGACGGAGTTTTCGATTGGGACGACGGCGTAGTCCGCCTCTCCCGAGCGCACGAGCCTGAGCGCCATCGGGACGTCGAGCGCCGGAATCTCGACCGAATCCGGCGAGGCCACCTGTCTCAACGCCGCGTATGTGAACGTTCCGGCCGGTCCCAGGAATGAAAAGCGCAGGGGGGCTTGCTCTGACGCGCTCATCGGTCTCCTTCTGCTCGCTCGCGCACCTTGTTCTCGCTCGCACACTTTACCTGCCGGTTTCCGCGCGGACGGGCCAACCCTCCGAAATGTGGGCGATGGCTTGGCCCGGCCGCGGCACGCCGCACGCCGGCTCTCTCCGCGGTTTCGCGTGTCCGCGGGAGGCTCTGAGACTCGGCGCAAGCCGCCGATTCGCCGGGCGGTCTCACAGATTTGTGGGGTACGCGCGCTTGGCCGCAGTGCATGCCGTTTGCGTCGCTTCCGATAGGCTGGTCTCATGGTCCTTCGCTCCGCTCGCCAAACGATCCTCTTCGTAGTGGCATTGCTCGCGGTTTTCGCCGGGGTGTGTGCGCCAGCTCGGGCGGGGGGAACGGCTCGTGCGGGGAAGCCCACGGCCGAGGGCGGCGGGAGAGGGCCCGTCGTCGTCGTCGGATTCTCGGGCGTCAGCTGGACGGACGTGACCCGGAAGACCGCCCCTCACCTGTACGAATTCGGCAAGAAAGCGGCGGTTTCGAATATCGTGGTGCGCACGGTCCGCGAGACCGCGTGCCCGGTGGAAGGGTGGACTGCCCTTGGGTCCGGGCAGCGCACGATCGACGAC
>ERZ772874.657-NODE-657-length-18589-cov-19.808082_pt1 | contig 18589 bp, 17 predicted proteins | sample MGYA00580586_ERZ772874 | MGnify/ENA primary metagenome ERZ772874 (study PRJEB29015, sample SAMEA2737952) | human oral metagenome | biome: human oral; feature: human-associated habitat; material: dental | place: China | collected 2154 ... | reverse complement strand
TGATGATCTTGGTGAAAATCGTGCTCATGGCCCCATTGTCCCCCAGCCGCGCCCGAATCCGTCCAGGTTCGTCGGCAGACGAGTAGCCGCTCGCGGGCACGAGTCGCGGCGACGTACACGAGATTGAGCCGCATACGAGGATCTGTCTGTCGTCCGCCATATGTCTCCGAGCCCTTCCGCTTCTCGGACTCGCGTCTCTAACGGCAACGGCTCGGTACTCCAGCCCCTTGGCACGGTGCATCGTCATGACTCTGATGCCGCCCGGGAAAGCGGACTCGCTGGTGCGATCATCCACTTTCACCGCGGCCAATCCGGCCTCTCTCAAACGCGCCAGCGTCTCATCAACACCGTTCCGGGTAGCACGTACGACGGCGATAGACGATAGGTTGGCTTCTCCCCCGCCGGACGAAGACGTCAACTCGCCGCCCTGCTCGGCGTCGATGCGCATGTCCTCTCGTACCCGCCTGATCCAGGTAAGAAGGGCCTCATCCGGGTCCTCAGGTAAACCATCGAATCCGGGTCTTTCCACCGCGTGGCCTGAGAAAACAGACCGAGCGCCCGGCATAGAATCAGTGCCCTCATCTAAATAAGCAACCTTCTGATTGACAACTCCGAGCGACCACGCAAAAATTTGCCGAGAGGTGCGGTAATTGATGATCAGTCGCTTAGATCGTCCACGGGGCTCAATCCCAAACCGGGGATAGGGGCACGGGGCGACCGTAGATGCGTTGGTGAGAATCGCCGACGATGAGGATGCGCAGGCGCAACTGTCAACCATCGTCGTCACCGGACGCAGCTGGAAGTCAAGGCGATCCAGGAGTGCACGACGCCCAGCAACAACCCAATCCTCAACGATCAAGATCGGCGAGCGCCGCAAGACCGAATCGAGCCACAGGAGAGTGGGCAAATACCGAGCCGACTAATCCGGAACGAACTGGACCTGGGCAGGATCGAGCCATTCAACATGATCGACGACTGTGAAAAAGACGGCTTCCTAGTCGCGAACCAAGGCCGAGACACCCGTCACCTCCTGCGAAGAAACGGTGTCGTCAGGAACTGTCTGTTACTGCCCCACGAGCCACTTCGACAACAATCATCCGACTCTAGCATCACAAACCTACGCTGCGCATTAGGTGATCTAAAATTTCCAAAGACCGTTTTGCTTCCACTCTTTAGGAGCGCCAGTATCACGCAAACTAACTATCGCACCATCCGGAAAATCCACCAAAGTCGCTGGCAACAATCTGATACTACCAACATTCAACACCTTCAGTAAATACTGAACGAGCGTCAACTGCCCAAAAACTCGATTCATCACGGCTTCACACTCCAGCAACCCATCACACCGTCCCATTCTCGGCAATTTTGGGCGCTGACCATAGACTCGGTTATACATGCGTCCGTGATGAGCGGCAATATTTCTCACAATATTCAAAGCCTTTAGCCAAGATTCCAGCTGAGGGGATGTAAGATTAACCACATCGGCAACCTTATTCTGTGCAGCACGAGGTGACATTGAGTACAGATGCGCCAACATCCCCCAGTCCAGCACCTCAACCGCAGCCTACACAGGGAGAGTCCCGCCATACTTGTCCTTGTGGTGCCGCACGAAGTCCTCGCGAGAATCCTTCAACTTATCTTGATACCTTTTTAGCCACTTCGCGTATTTTGAATCGCGTTTCCCTCTTGCGACAGGGCCTAACAAATCTGCTTTAAGGTGGATACACGGGTCAATCTCACCCAACACATGACCAACAAGGGCCCGCATTGACAACTCAACTGGCACCAGCACAGCAAGGACTGCCACCCTGAGCCGCGCATCAAAATCATACAGAGAAACGACATCATCGAAAGTGGTACCAGCAAGAAAACGATCAGATCGACCATTCCCTCCCGGCTTACACATACGGAACGGATACCAATATCCAGAGAGGCGGTAGTAATTAACTCGACGCAGCTTCTCGACGGCCTCCTCGCGATCCGCAACATGCATTCCTCGTTTTATAAGGAGATCAATCTGCTCCTCATAAGTTTTGAAACTCTTAGGCTGTTCAATCATCGCTGCCACCTTGACTCGCCATCGAGATAAAATGAAGACCGGCCCTGGACCTCCTATAGCGGAAGCGGAACCGGTCGTGATGGATAAAACATAATGGATAAAACGCTCAACACCCAACTTAACTCGATGTGGCTTATGTTACATCTAGTTCAGACTTGGGTAGTGCCAACTTCAGGTCAGGCCAGTAGCCACAGGGAGCCGTCGGGGACGATAGCTTCCGGGACTGCCCCTGGCGCCGCGATGCGGGAGGCTTCCGAATCCAGTAGGGCGATGACGGTGGCCCGCCTGCGCTTACCGCCCTCTTTGGCCGGTGCCACGGTCCCTCGGTCGCGGATCCGCACCCGGCTGTCCAGTCCGATACCGGCCCGTCTGAGACGGCGCAGTGTCTCGGTGTCGTCCTGAATCCGGCCGACGACGCCGTCGGAACCCACCGGTCTGGTCTCCAGGCGCACCAGATCGGGCACGATGAGCCGGCCGTCCGCCGTGGGGATCGGGTCCCCATGCGGGTCCCTGGTGGGATGCCCCAGGACGGCGTCGAGCCGCTCCAGCAGCCGCTCGGAGACGGCGTGCTCGAGCTCCTCGGCCTCGGCGTGGACCTCGTCCCAGCCGAAGCCGAGTTGGGTAACCAGGTAGGTCTCCAGGATCCGGTGGCGGCGGATCATGCCCATGGCCCGGCGCCTGCCTTCCTCTGAGAGGGTGACGGACCGGTAGGGCTCGTGGACGAGAAGTCCCTCCTCCACCAGGCGGGCCACATTCTCCGAGGCGGTCGAGGGCGCCACCTCCATGCGCTTGGCCAGGCCGGTGATGGAGGCGCCCGCACCGCCCCACTCGCAGGCGGCCCATACGACCTTGAGGTAGTCCTGGGTGACGGTCGAGTCCCCCACCACCGATGGCTTCGAAGTGGACCGGGCCGAGGCCGCCCTGCTCGAAGGCGGCATTATCCGAACATCCTCGCCAGCTGGCTGCCGAAGGCGATGATGATGGTGAGGATCACCGCCAGGTACATCGCCGCCATGACCCACCAGCGGGACTTGAGCAGGTCGAGCGCCAGGTTATCGCGCAGTCCCAGATGCCCACCGGCTGCGGTCCAGGCCCAGGAGTGAGCGGCCACCGGAATGGTGACGGACCAGATGACCATGCAAAAGGGGCAGAGCTTGCCGAAGGTCACGATGGAGACGGTCAGGAACCAGATGACGAAGGCGATCCCGCCCAGGCTGCCAGCGCTCAGCCCCCACCACATCCACCGCGGCAGGCGCGCGCCACTGAGCAAGACCGCACCGATCGCTGCCAGGGCGCCGAAGGCGATGGCCCCGATGAAGGAGTTCGGCACACCCAGGAGGTTGCCCTGCCACACGTTGAGGGAGTCACCGCAGGACACCAGGGGGCTGACGTCGCAGACGAGCTGCGCATCCGAGTTGCGCAGCAGGTCGATCTGGGAACTGATGAGCTCCCAGCAGGCGACGATCCCGATGAGCCCGCACACGATGAGCAGCCAGCCGAAACCCCGCTCGGCTCCTGATCGGCGCAGCCAGTTGGGCCGGGCGGTGGAGGCCTCACCGGTATCGCGACGAGCGCGCCGGTCGAGCTCCTGACCGGGGGCGGAACCCAGATAGGCCTCGAGCTCGGCCTCGCTCATCTCATCGATCTCGGCATCTGTGGGCATGTGCGACATCGTCAGCCTCCTCACCAGTGGTGCGTCATCAGTTCTTCGGGGAGTCATGTGGCTATCAGGGTGAGAGCGTATGCCACAACGGGCGGCCCGCGCCCTACCCGTCCGAAAGATCGGCCTGGTCCTGGGGCTCGGCTCCCTCCTCGGACTCGGCCGGTACCTCCCCAGGCACCTCGGCCGGTGTCTGTTCCGGGTTGACCGATGCCGACGGATCCGGCGTCGAAGCCGTCGTCACCGTCTCCTGGCCCGGAGAGATGCCCGCAACCGGCCGCCAGGCCCCCACCGTCACCGAGGCGTCGGGGTGGAGGATGACCGCACGCCAGGACACAAGTGCGCCGGTGGAGTCGAAGGACAGGACGTGGAGGAAGGCGTCCTCCGTCACCGAGCCGAGCGAGGTGCCGCCCTTGCCGGCACCGGAGATGATCCCGCTCACGGGTCTACCGGTCTGGGGGCTGATGGCCGTCGTCATGCCGCGCTCGGCGTGGACGTGCCCGGCCAGGAGCAGCGGCGCGCACCCCTCGTTCATCAGTGGGTCGAAGGTGGCCGGCTGATGGATGAGGATGACGTCGACCGGCGTGCGCCCGCAGCTGACTTTGGCCAGACGAGCGGCGACCTGCTCGGTGGTCTCGCCGCTGCGCGGCTTGGTGCCCGCCGCCGTCGTGCGGTCGGCGTCGTCGTCCCCCAGAACGGTGATCCCGGCGACCTTCTGGACCGAGCCGTTGGTGACGGTCCATCCCTGGGAGCGCAGGCGGGCGGCCGTGGCATCGGAGTCGTGGTTGCCAACCGTGGCGACCTTTGCAGTCGAACTCGGGACCGCCTGGGTCAGTGCATCGACGCATACCCGCTCCGGGTCGGAGCCTGTCATGGTCAGATCCCCGTCATCCATGTGGATATCGGCGTCGGAGAGCTGGTCGAGAACCCCGGAGAAGGCGATGACGTCGAGATTGCAGTGCAAATCCGTGGTGAGCACGGCCGTCTTGCGGCCGCGCTCGGAAACCGAGCGGGCTCCTGTCGTTGGCGTAGCCGTGGTCGAAGGGGTTGCCTGGGCCGACGATGCCACGGTGGTCGCGGCGGCTGCAGCGGCTGCGGCGCCCTCGGTGGACTGCGGGGTCTCCTGCGGTGATGCAGATGATGCGGGTTCGGCCTCCACCACCGTCTTCGCGGAGGCCTCCTTGATCCGCGCCTGGAGATCCTCGGTGTCCACCTTTCCTTCGGCGGCCGTGACGTCCACCAGGCCATCGGTCTGCTCGGCGCTCTTCCAGGCGGCCCGCAAGTTGGTGTCTGCCTTGGCGTAGAAGTCTTTGTTGGCCTCCACGAAGGAGCGCGCCTTGGGACCGTAGGCAGTGACGATGTCGGCGATTCGCCCCGAGAAGCGGGCCCGGGCCATCGGGGTCCCCTCCAACGCCGACAGGGTGGAGCCGTGCACAGTGGCGGTACGCATCGCCGGGACCAGTAGGGAGGCCACAGCAGCCACCACCGCCGAGACCGCCACGGCCGCCGCCCAGCGGTGCGAGGCTCCGGCGCGGACCGTCTCGCGCAGGGGCTTGGTCGGCGCCAGGCTCCATGCGGCCACACAGCACAGGAAGATCGCCTCGATAACCCCGGCCCGGCGCAGGGCGTCGCTCGCCAGGCCGTAGAGTCCCTGCCGGATCGTCAGGCCCGGGTGGGAGATCAGCGAGAGGTAGGAGGCGGCGTCGGATGACAGCGACTGTCCCACGCTGGCGGCGTTGGCGGCATCGGGAGCCGGGTCACCGGGGATCTCTCCCAGAACCACCTTGACGCCGAGGAGCCCTGCGGGTGACTGCATCGAAGCGGTCCCCAGCGGTCCGAGGTCGAGCGTGACGGTGGAGTCGAGGGTTGTCGACCAGGTCGCCTCGTGCGGGCCGACCGGCGCTGAGGCCGTCGCCGTGGACAGGCCCAGGAGGAGGGAGACCAGGCTGGAGGTCAGGATCATCGCCGCCGTGCTGATCACCGCGCGGGTACCGGAACGCAGTCTTCTCCACCGTGTCCGCGCCGACAGCAGCACCGTGAGCACCAGGGCGCCGCAACGACGGGCGGCTGTCAGCGCACCGGTCCACAGGTCGGCGGCGCGACCGACGGTGCCAGTATCGACGTTGGTATCCGCTTCAGTGCCGGCATCCGTGTCAGTACGTGCCACGGCCCACCTCAGATACGGGCGCCCAGAGAAACCCTGGTGGCGTGGTCCTCACCGTTGTGCTCCTGGGAGGCGATGAGACCCGCCAGTGCGGTGACGTAGGTGACGGTGTCCTGCCATCCGCCCACGGCCTGGCAGGGAACGCCGAGGGCCTTGACCGGGTAGTCATTGCCCTCGGGGTCCAGGCGGTCGCCGATGAAGAGCATCTCCTCCAGCGCGATCCCGGTGACCTCGGCCAATCGTCTCATGCCGTAGGCCTTGTCGACCCCCTTGAGGGTGATGTCCACGCTCGTGGAGCCGCCAGAGCGGACCTCCAGCTCCGGCAGGAGCGGGGCGACGGCGTCGCGCAGGGCGGCCTTCTTCTGCCCCGTGGGGTCCCAGGCGCGTTTGGCCTCCAAAGGGGCGTCCTGCCCGAGGGCCGAGAAGGTGATCTGGCTGCCTCGGTCCTCCAGGATCTCCCCCCAGGTCCGTTCCTCCCACAGGCCGAGACGGCGCGCCTGGGCCTCGACGATCTCGAAGCCGGTACGGATCTGCTCGGGCGTGAGGTCGTTGGCGTAAACCAATTTCCAGGCATCACCGCCCCGGGCGGACTGCGAGGAGTCGTAGGTGTAGTACCGCGTACCGCAGGTGGGCATGAGGTGGAGCCGGGAGAGCTCGTCGGCGTCGGCGTCGAGACGGGCCAGGACCTGATCGCGGAACTGCCCCACCTGTCCTCCGGAGATGATGCAGACGGGGACCACATCGAGCAGCCGCCTCAGTGCCGTCGCCATCGCCGGCGGCATGGCCGACTTCGAGGGCGCCAGCGTGTCATCGAGGTCGAAGGCCACCAGACGGGGCAGCTCCTGCGGGCTCACATCAGTCTGAGTCATAGGCGTATTGTGACCCACCCGCCTGGAAACCGGCCGAACCGGGCTCCAGACGGGTGGTGGAGTCGGTCTCTCTTCACAGCAGTGGGCGGGGACGGATCAGTCAACCTTCTCGGGGTGGAGCATGTGCTCACGCGCCCGCGCCGAGGCCTCCGCCCGGGCATCACGATCCTCCCGGCGTCCGCGAGAGATGAGCGCGGTGATGGACACCGCCAAGCCGCCCCAGATAATGACGATGGCAAGAAGCATGATGAGTACAGCGACTCCAGTCATCTCAGCCCTCCTCCTTGGAATCGGTCTCAAGCTCGAGGGGCTCGAACTCATCCACCGGAGTCTTCCAGGGGATGAGGGTCATGATGGCAGTGCACAGGGCCACCATTAGGAGCATCCCCCAGCCGAAGACCATGACGAAGCCGTTCGAGTAGGTCTCGTAGCCCTCGGATAAATAGGTCCACAGGGTCTGGAGGAACATGTAGCCCAGCAGGACGGGGACGACCACGCCGACCAGGACGCGCCACCATAGACCGATCATCCGCGACTCGGAAACGGCGTTGAGATGATCCTGAAGCAGCCTAGTGCGGCGCAGACCCCAGACCACCGCCACGCACATGATGATGGCCGAGGCGACCACACCGATGTTGTTGATGAAGGCGTCGACGACGTCGAGATCCGGCAGGCCAGAACTGGTGGCGAATAGGACGAAGGACAGGACGGCGGCCGGAATGCCGACGACGAGCGAGGCAGGTTTGGGAGCCAGACCGAGCTTCTCCCCCACGCCAGCGGCCACCACCTGGATGATGGAGATGAAGGAGGTCAGTCCCGCCATGGCGAAGGATGCGAAGAAGAGCACTCCGAACAACGCGCCACCGGGCATCTGAGCGATGACCGTGGGGAAGGTAATGAAAGACAGGGAGGGTCCGGTGATCTTCATATCGCTCAAACCGACGCCCTGGGTGTGCGCCATGAAGCCGAGGGTGGCGAAGACTCCGATGCCGGCGAACAGCTCGAAGGAGGAGTTGGCGAAGCCGGCCACCAAGCCGGTGCCCACCAGGTTGGAGCGGCGGCGCTGGAGGTAGGAGGCGTAGGTGAGCATGATGCCGAAGCCCACGGACAGGGAGAAGAAGATCTGGCCGAGTGCCGCCATCCACACCTTGTAGTCCAGCAGGGCGGACCACTTGGGGGTGAACAGGGCATTGAGTCCCTCCCCCGCGCCGGGAAGCATGAGGGCCCGCACCACGAGGGCGGCAAACATGAGCACGAGCAACGGTAGGAAGACCTTGTTGGCCTTCTCCACACCGCCACTAACGCCCAGTGCGGTCACCACCAGGCCGAAGGCCCACACGAACAGCAGCGGAACGGCCACGCCCGCGATGACGGCCGGCGAGTAGCTGACCTCGGTCTCGAGCTGGTCGGCACCGATGTAGTGCATGAAGAAGCCTCCCGCGTCATCGCCCCAGGCGATGGTGAAGGAGAAGAACATGTAGCGCAGGGACCAGGCCACCACCACCGCGTAGTAGGTCATGATGACGAAGCAGATGAAGACCTGGAACCAGCCCAGCCACTCCAGCTTGGTGGACATGCGCCGGAACACCGCCGGCGGCGAGCCGCGGAAACGGTGTCCCAGGGCATAATCGAGGAAGAGAATCGGCAGTCCCGCCGCCAACAACGCAATGACGTAGGGGACGATGAAAGCACCACCACCGTTGGCGTAGGCCACGCCGGGGAAGCGCCAAATGTTGCCCAGCCCGATCGCCGAGCCGATGGCTGCCATGAGGAAGCCGAGCTGACCGCTCCACTGCTCACGCGGGGGCGCTTGAAGAGACTCGCTCTCCCCTGTCCTGGGGGTCATGAGTAACCTTCCGTGATCTCATGAACGAAGGCGACCCGGCGGCCGCCTTCTCCTGCGGAATGGTCGCAGGCTCTTTTGTCGTTGGACGCTAGCTCTAGCGACCACGATGTGTCGCTCAATGTCCAGCATGTGGACTGCATGTGCGAAGCCACCTTCCACCCTTTCTCACGCGATCTATGCCACACTGAAAGCAATTCCACCCGGCACTCAGCACTCCTTTCGAGAGGAATCCCATGGCCACCCCGCACATCGCCGCAGCTCCAGGTGACTTCGCCCCCGCGGTCCTCATGCCCGGCGACCCCAGGCGCGCCCAGCGCATTGCCGAGATACTCATGGCTGACGCCCGCATGATCACCGACGTGCGCGGGATGCTGGGCTTCACCGGAACCGTCAACGGCAAGCCGCTGAGCGTCATGGGCTCAGGCATGGGCCAGCCCTCCTTCACGATCTACGCCACCGAGCTGTTCAGCCAGTTCGGAGTGGAACGGATCATCCGTGTGGGCACCATCGGCGCTATCTCGCCTAAGGTCGAGGTCGGTGACGTCGTCGTGGCCACCGGCGCCCACACGGACTCCTCCATGAATCAGCTGCGCATTCCGGGGATCAACTTCTCCGCGGTCGCCGACTTCCATCTGGCCCAAGCCGCCTACGAGGCCTCACTGACCCCCCAGGCCGGCGTGGACGGAACGGTTCATCTGGGAACCGTCATCTCGCGCGACCACTTCTACTTCACCCCCCAAGGCCAGACCGAGGCACTGGCCGCCTACGGAGTCTTGGGCGTGGAGATGGAGGCGGCCGCCCTCTACGGCGTCGCCGCCGAGTACGGCAAGCAGGCGCTGGCGGTTCTGACAGTCTCCGACCATCTGCTGGATCACTCCGGCGACATGAGTGCCGCCGAGCGCGAGACGCGCTTCGCCGACTCCCTGCGCCTGGCCGTGGCGGCCGCCCACAGCTGATCCACACGCCGACCACGGGACACTCGGAGCCCTGGACGGCTCGGGGAGCGCAGATGCCCCTTCACCGGAGCACGGTTCGCACCCACCATGCCTTCACCCCATGAATGGAACCCTCCATGCGTAGGTGAATTCCTGACCGCACCGGTTCAGGAGTGCCTTACCTGCGAGGAATAACGAAAATTAACGGCACACAACCCCATATTTTTTCAAGCTCCCATCACTGACGGAAACAGCCCGATGAGAACCACCAAAACGTTGGAATCCCAACGTTCATGGACACGGAGCAAAGCAGGCCAGGCTGCCCTTCGTTGCCGGGGCGCGGGAACGGATTTACGTTATTCATGTCCGCAGCGCACATCCGCTCGAAAGGAATAGCATCATGTCCGTCACCAAGATCACCTCCTGCACCACCACCTCCTGCGCTTTCAACAACGGAGGCTGTACCGCTTTCGCCATCACCGTTGGCGGCGACAACGGCGCACCGGCCTGCGACACTTTCATCAGCCTCGATGCCCGCGGCGGCCTACCCGTGGCCGAGGGGCAGGTGGGCGCCTGCCAGCGCCTCGAGTGCGTCCACAACAAGGACCTCATGTGCACGGCCGAGGCCGTGACCGTCGGCGGCGACACCGCCTCCTGCAAGACCTACGAAGTTCGCTGACCGGAAGGCTCTCCAGCTCGAGCGGCTGGGGGCCGAACGGGGGATACCACCGCGCGGTGGTGTCCCCCGTTCCGGTCTCTGTGTCCGGAACGTTCAGAACCGCAACCGAGGTAGGCCACTCAGGGACGGGCCAGGCGCTGCGGGAGAGCCTGGGAGGCCAGCCCTTCGAGGACCGGCCCAACCTCGGAGGCACTAGCCAGGGCATCCGGGAAGGAGACCACCAGTGTGGAGACCTCTTCCCCGGTAATGGACATGAGTGTCACCCCGTGGGCGTCGACGTCGACGCACAGGGTCCGGTCCCACAGCGTAGGGCATACGCCGACAGCGGGGCGGGAGGAGCAGGTCCACCCGGCCATCTGCCCTTCTCGCACGGCCTCGCAGACGGCGCGCAGGCCCAACTGGCCGACCGCGCTGACCGCCTCATGGGCATCCATGACCTCCTGGGGGCTCCAAGAGGCGGATGGCACGGCTCCGGCATCGGCGGAGGCGATGTCGAGGATCTCCTCAATGTCGTGGCTGGAGACACCGGAGACGCAGTGGAGCATGACGCGTTCGCAGGCGACGACGCCCAGACGCCCTCCGGGACCCGAGGCGATCTCTCGGACCCGCTCGAGCGGATCCTCGCCGACGATGGCGCAGTGGCAGGCGGGAGTCCGCGAAGAGGACAGGACGAGGGCACGGTCCTCGCCATTGACCCAGGTCAGGTTGCCCAGCAGGTGGGCCGTGGCGGCCGTGATACGAACACCGGGCTCGGCGGCATCGAGAGTGACGTCGAGCCGGACATCGACGGCGACGTCGTCGGGAGCGATGGCCAGCGGAGTACCTTCCGACGGGCAGGCCGCCACGAGGATCCGGCCGTCGGCCCGCATAGCGTGAGCGACGAAGGCGGCGGGCGCGGAGGGGTCGATGCGGTAGGCCGTCACCGCGGCGCTTCCACTGCCGGTCAGGAGACGCCTGGCCATGCGCCTGGCGCGCTGCATGATGTCGGGAACCTGAACAGACGTCACACGATTACCTTCCTGCAATGTTGCTGCACGTGGGAGCGGGGCGCCCCCGACAACATCTGAAGGTGAGGCTACCCTCAGACTCCCCGAGGAGCCAGTTCCTCGGGGAAACCCACACGTGGAGCGCGTCTCAGCGAGCCAGCCCGGGGAAGAGGTGCTGGATCCCGACGACGATCATCTGTACCGCGATCGAGGCCAGGATCATGCCCATGAGGCGGGTCATGATGGTGCGCATCGTCATGGACAGACGCGCACCGATGCTGGCGGAGAAGTAGAGAACGATCCCGAGTGTCAGGAGGATGACTGCCAGCGCAGTCGCAACAGCCGCATGCCCGCCCAGCCCCCGAGCCTGGGACTGGATGACGATGATGGTCGCGATCGTTCCCGGCCCCACGAGGATGGGAAAGGTCATGGGGTAGAAGGCGACGTCGTTTCCGTTACCGGCAACGGCGTCGTGCTGCTCCTTCTCCTGCGTGCTTCCCTCGTGGGCGCTGGATCCACTGCCGTTGAGCATGGACAGGGAGATAATGAGCAGGACGATTCCGCCTGCGATCCGGAAGTCGTCGACGCCGATGTCGAAGAATCTCAGGATTGTCGCACCGAGGAGCAGGACAACGGCACACATGACGGTGGAGGAGATCGTTGTGCGAACCGCCGTGCGCCGCTGGGTCGCGGCATCCTGATCCTGGGTGAGACTCAGGAACAGGGGCAGGTTGACGAAGGGGTTCATGATCGCGAAGAAGGCCCCTAGGGCCTTGACCAGCACAGCGATAGCCATATCCGCATTGTGCCGCACACGCCGGCAGAGCAGAGAAACAAAACGGCCCTCGCCTGACGGCAGGGCCTGTTGCTGAAGACTTGTGGAGCTAGGGGGATTCGAACCCCCGACCTCTTCCATGCCATGGAAGCGCGCTACCAACTGCGCCATAGCCCCGACGTGGGTGCTCCACCCGGAGAAGAATTCCGAGCGGTTCGTGGAGCTAGGGGGATTCGAACCCCCGACCTCTTCCATGCCATGGAAGCGCGCTACCAACTGCGCCATAGCCCCGTTCGGACGTCGCTCGCGTGCGGCGACGCGGACAACTGTATGGATACCGGCACCGCCAGGGCAAATCCGTGGCGCGTGTACTACCTCACCCGATTACCCAAGAATCTTGCCCAATGGGCTCGGGTCCACCGGGGGACCAGCATTCCAAGACACCACGGACCAGCCCGGAGGCCGTCTGTTGGTGCGCATGAGCGCATAGCAGCAGTTGCTCATGCCGCGCAGGCCGAACCACTGTTGAGGGTCCATGCCCAGCAGATAGGTCGCCCCCAAATTGGTGGCTGCTCCGTGGGAGACTGCTACGACGACGTCATCCTCGCCGGCCCCTGCGACGAAGGCCTTGAGTGCCTCGCCCACTCGCTCGGCGGTCTCGCGACGCCCCTCGATCCGGAACTGGGGAAGATCGCCACCGGCGCGCCAGGTGGCGTAGTGCTCAGGCCACTGCGCCTTAATGTCGTCCGCTTTGAGTCCCTCCCAGTCGCCGAAGGACTTCTCCGCCAGGGCAGAATCGACCTCAACACTCTGCCCGATCAGCGACGCCAGCGTCTCGGCGGTGGCCCGTGCCCGCACCAGTGGCGAGGAGACGATCCGCGTGGGCTTAAGCACCGCGATGCTGTCGGCTGCGCGCCGGGCCTGCTCACGGCCGGTGCCGTTGAGGGGGATATCGACCCGCCCCTGGATGCGTCCTTGAAGGTTGTAGTCGGTCTGACCATGTCGCCACAGGATGAGGTCGGTCATGAGACGGCGCCCTTCTCGCCGCCTTCCTCGTCGTCGACCCGACGATCCGGTGCTGTCAGGTCCTCCGGCAGCTCGATGACGGGGCAGTCCTTCCACAGGCGCTCCAGCGAGTAGAACTCCCGGTCCTCGTTCTGCAGAACATGGACGACGACATCACCGTAGTCCACGAGTACCCAGTGGGCATCGGCGAAACCCTCCCGAGTCCGACGCTTGGCCCCGGCGCGTTGCATGGCCTCGTCGACCGCGTCGACGATGGCGTGGACGTGACGGTCGTTCGAGCCGGAGGCCAGCAGGAAGACATCGGTCAGGCCGAGTCGCTCGGAGACGTCGATGGCCGTGAGGTGCGCAGCCTTCTTATCGGCCGCAGCGCGAGCAGCGGCTAGAGTCAGGTCGGCGGCGTGTTCGGTAGCGGGCACGGATCTCCTTCGGGGCGGTCAGTCAAGCATCATGCGGCAGCGGAGACTGTACCTCGCGCGCCGCCCTCATACGAGCTGCCGAATCCACTCCCCCGCCCCGATGGCGGCGCTCATGGCACTGGAACTGGCGCCAAGCCTGCCGCTGACGAACAGCCAGACGATGACCAGGATGATGAGCAGCACAACAACGACGATGAGCGCGGCCATGAGTATCTTGCCGGTGCGGGAGGAGGAGCCGGGCCGCTCCACCGGCAGGACGTGGTCCGGGGTAGGCACCCGACCGGTCACCTCGTTGACGGGAGCAAGGTACGGCTCCTCGGGACCCTCGGCAACAGGCGCCGCCACCGAGTCCCACTCCGAGCCACCGATCGGGCCGTTGCTGTTCTCGGCCTCGTCGGAGTAGAAGGCATAGGGGCTGACCGCTTCCGAGGACGCGACATCGGAGGTTGCAGCCACCCCGGTCACGATCGTCTCCTGGAAGCTGTCCGCCTGAGAGGACTGGTGCAGCGACTTCCACTGCGGAGTACCGACCGTACCGAACTCGGCATCCTGCTGCGGCTGCGTTGGGGGCATCGTGGTCTGCGCATCGACGTCGACCGCGACGCTCTCCTGCGCCATCGGCTCCTCGATGGGCGCGATGCCGTAGGTCTCCTGAACATCCGCCGCGTCCTGGGCGGACGAGGAACTGTCCACGGGCTGGATCGAGCTGAGCTCGCCCGTGGAGACGTTGACGGTACGCACTCCTTGCGCAGCAGCGGGAATGCGCACAATCGGACGTCGCACTGAGCCGGTCGAGGAAGCCGACCCTGCGCTCAGGCCGCTGCGGGCAGACTCGGTGGACTGCGTGCCTCCGGCCTGTCCGAAGGCAGCGAAGTCGGCGGCGCCGGAAGCCGAGGTGGAGACGGCAGGGACGGCCTCCGCCGACTGCGAGGAGGGCTGGGAGGAAGCCGCCCCATCGTCCTGAGTCGTCGGAGCGAAGCCCTCCCGGTAGTCGTAGGGGCCGGTCGCGAGCTCCTCGGCGTCGGCCTCTTCGACGGGGGCCTGGGGCTCAAGGGCCTCCTGTTGGCCGGTCTCAGAGACGGGACCGCCCTCAAGGCGCTCCTTGAGCGAGAAGCGAGTGGGTACCGGCGCCGGCTCGGAGTCGGCGTCCGCGGCCCATTGGGCGTCGTAGTCCAGGGTCGCTACCGGCAGATCGACCGCCTCCATGAGACCCGTCTCGATCTCGGAGATCGCCACGGCCTCCGCCGCAGACAGCGAGCGCCAGCTCGGAGCGGACGCGGACGGGCCCTCGGGAACGGACAGGTTGAGAGGCGGGTTCTGCCCACCCTGGTCGAGGTAGGCGGCCCCGTCATCGTCCACGGCGGGGAACTCGGCCGATTCTTCCAACCCGGTCTCGGCATCGGCACCCGACTGGGCGGAGGAACGGGGGGCGACCGATGCAGGGTCGGCAAGAGGATCCTGGAGAGCCTGGGCCTGCTCTGGGGTGATCTCGCCGGCCTCGACTGCCGCTCTGAGGGCCTTGGCCTCCTCGCGCAGGCGTCTCATCTCGCGTCGGGTCAGGAGCGGCTGCTGCCCGGTCAGGATGGCCTCCCGCTCGGCGGCGCGCTCCGCCTGCCGGATCGCACGACGACTGCCGCGCGGAGCGTGCTCATCCTGCGTCGGCTCCTCGGACGTGGGGGCATTGACGCCGGTCTGCTCAGTGCTCACCGTCGTTCTCCTTCCTCAGGGACTGCTCGCGGGCCACTCTCGCCGTCATCGACGTCGCCGACGCCGACCGCAAGGCCATACGATAAAGCCCGTACTTGCGTATGTACTGCACGACACCATCGGGAACGAGGTACCACACCGGAGCTCCTTGCCCGACTCGCTGGCGGCAATCCGTCGATGAAATCGCCATGGCCGGCACCTCCACCAGTGAGATCCGGTCATGGGGCACCCCCGAGTCATTCAGAACGTGCCCGGGGCGCGTGACCCCTACCAGATGAGCCAGGTCGAAGATCTCCTCACTGTCCTTCCAGGTGAGGATCTGTGCCAGGGCGTCCGCACCGGTGATGAAGTACAGCTCCGCGCCCGGATACTCGGCCGCGATGTCATGAAGGGTGTCGATCGTGTACGTCGTACCTCCCCGGTCGATGTCGACCCGGGAGACCGTGAACCTCGGATTGGAGGCCGTTGCGATAACCGTCATGAGGTAACGGTGCTCTGCCGGAGAGACCCTGCGCTCCTTCTTGAAGGGTTGCGCCCAAGTGGGTACGAAGATGACCTCGTCGAGGGCGAAGACGTCCTGAACCTCACTGGCCGCAACGAGGTGCCCGTGGTGGATCGGATCAAAGGTTCCACCCATGATGCCGATGCGAAGCGGACGAGCAGACTGGGTCACGCGCTGCGCCTCGCTTCTCTCCTGGGGGACACGCTGGTTCTCCTCAACCGGTACGGACGACTGCAGTTGGCGAACATACTGCCACGGCCTGCACCCATTGTGGGTCTCCGCAACGCCATAAGCGAGTTGTCAGCCAACGGCGCAGAGACTCAAGGTAACACCCAGAATATTATCAGGTTACTGCCAGTCCTCTAGAGCTCGCCCGGAAGCGCCCAGCGCAGAGCCTGTCTTTCCAAGCCGAGCCGGTAGAAGACTCGGCGCCGACAGGCCGGCCATGAGGTCGGCCACCCGCCCGCGCAATGGCTCCAGGAAGACAGCCTCCCCCGCCCGAGTCAGTTCTGAGCTGACGACGACGTCGAGCGGACCGAGCAGACCGGCACCACGGGCGATGAGATCGGCCAAGGCGTCCAGGCCCGTATCCCAGACGCGGCGCGCCTCCCGGTCCCCGGACCGCATCGCGCTGAGAAGCGACTCGAGCCCCGAGGCGGAGAAGCCTGTGCCCCCGGTGGAGAATCCATCGGAGCTGTTCAAAGAGGCCGCAGAGTCATCGACGATGCCCGCCGTGTAACGCCCCACCATCGCGTCAACCGAGGCGACATCCTCCAATCGGGCCCTCTCGCCGCTCCAGTCGGGATCGGAGACCAGGACCTGACCGACCTGGCCGGCCCGGTCCCCACCCGGCGCCGGGACGCCATCGAGCAGAACGGCGGAGGCGATGCTCTTTCCGATGGACAGGTAAAGGCAGCTCGCTCCACCTGCCCCCCACCGGCTCTCGGCCCAGGCACCGCAACGAGCATCCTGATAGAGCAACACCTTGGCGGACTCAGCCGGCACCGGCAGGAACCGACTGACATGGCTCGCCAGTGGGACGTCCTGCAGCCCCAGGGCGGCACTGCGGCAAATCTGTCCCCTGTCCTCATCGACGACACCCGGCACGCAGACCCCGACGATCAACGCGGGCGCCTGCGCGGTCCGGTCCTTCCCCTCGTCCGCGAGCTCGTCAACAGCACTGGCGCATAAAGAGGCGACGGCCCCGCCGATCTCCTCGGCCAGCCGGCGACCGTCCGAGCGGCAGTCCTCCGGTACAGGTCGTTCCAGGGAGCGGACGACGCGCCCCCGGCCATCGGATACGACAGCGGTCATGCCATCGGCACCGACGTCGACCCCCAGCGCAACGGCTCGCCCCTTGGGGCGGGAGCACTCGGATAAGTCAGCGGGATGTCCCATGTGTTCTCTGTTCTCAGGGGAGGAGCGGCAGTGCACGGACCGTGACGCCTGCGGTGACCGGACGAGGGACCACCGCAATGCCGCCACGGGGCCACCGCCCCACACGTTGGCGTGATTGATGTCGACGACAGTAGCAAGGTTCGCATCGCCATGTGTCGCTCTCAGCGAGCGACTAAGACCATTCCTGATCTATGCTGGCTCCAGCACACCGAACTACCTGCCGCACGGTCACCAGGATAAGGCAAGTAGTTGATCCACAAATCACGTGTCGTGCTCCAGCGCCGCCCGGCCCACTCCCCGGCCCCGGACCGCCCCTCGAGCTCCAGGAGGATCGAGATGTCTCGGCATGATCGCCATTCGGCCATCCTCGATATCGTCATGGACGAGGGCAGTGTCCATATCGACGACATCATCGCGCGTCTGGGCGTCTCGGCGGCGACCGCGCGACGCGATCTCGACCACCTGGCGGACCAGCAGCTGGTCACCCGCACCCGCGGCGGCGCGATCGCCAACCCCACATCCACCGAACCGCCGCTGCGCTACCGCACCTCGAGGATGGCCGATGAGAAGACCCGGATCGCCAGGGCGGCGGCCGCCATGGTGCAGCCGGGCGATTCCATCGGCCTCAACGGCGGAACCACGACCACCGAAGTAGCCCGTGAGGTCGTGCTCCTGCCGGACCTGACCGATCCGGACATTCCGGTCACTCTGGTCACCAACGCCGTCAACATCGCCAGCGAGATGACCGTGCGCCAGTGCGTGCGCGTCGTCGTCACCGGCGGGATCGCACGGCCCCGGTCCTTCGAGCTCACCGGCCCGCTGGCCGAACTCATCCTGCCCTCGATCAGCGTGGGCACGCTCTTCCTGGGTGTCGAGGGCATCGATGAGCGGGGGGCCTACGCTCAGCACGACGGCGAGGCCGCCGTCAATGCCGCCCTGGTCGACGCAGCCCATCGCGTCGTCGCCGTGTGCGACAGCTCCAAGCTCGGTACCACCGCCTTCGCACTCATCTGCCCCATCTCCAAGATCGACCTGGTCATCACCGATGACGGCGCCTCCGCCGACCAGGTCGCAGCCCTGCGGCAGGCGGGCACCGAGGTACAGCTGGTCTAATCTCCGAGAAACCTGAGAGCTTTCTCATCCGCCCTTAATCGTCGTCTTCTCCTGGCCGGTCAGGATCGTCTCAGAACGACCCTGAACTGACACCAAGGGAAGAGACGATCCATGACAACCGTTCCCCTACGGGTGGCGCTCTACAGTCACGACGCCAAGGGGCTGGGGCACCTTCGCCGCAACCTTGCTCTGGCCCATCACCTGGCCCGGGCATTGCCGGGGCTCACCGGCCGCGACGTCACCGGCCTGGTCATCACCGGGCTGGCTCCGGGACAGGAACACCGGCTTCCCGACGGCTTCGACTGGCTGGTGCTGCCGGGAGTCAAGAAGGCCGAGGGTACCTACCTGCCCCAGCGCCTGCGTATCACCCGTGAGGACCTGAGCCTGGTCCGCAGCGCCCTGCTGTCCGGTGTCCTGACGACCTTCACCCCGGACCTGCTCATCATCGACCGTC
>ERZ772874.650-NODE-650-length-18654-cov-26.055541_pt1 | contig 18654 bp, 10 predicted proteins | sample MGYA00580586_ERZ772874 | MGnify/ENA primary metagenome ERZ772874 (study PRJEB29015, sample SAMEA2737952) | human oral metagenome | biome: human oral; feature: human-associated habitat; material: dental | place: China | collected 2154 ... | reverse complement strand
CAGTATCACGAACTGGAGTTGGGATGTAGGAGTCTACAGCGTCCATCAATTCGTCGATTTTAGCTACATATTGAGCATCGCCTTCCAAAGCTTTCAACGCAGAACCTACAACGATAGGTACTTCGTCGCCAGGGAATTCGTAGGAGGAAAGAAGTTCACGAACTTCCATTTCTACCAATTCGATCAACTCAGCGTCATCAACCATGTCAGCTTTGTTCAAGAATACTACGATTGCAGGAACGCCAACTTGGCGAGCCAACAAGATATGTTCACGAGTTTGAGGCATAGGGCCGTCAGCTGCAGAACATACCAAGATAGCGCCGTCCATTTGAGCTGCACCAGTGATCATGTTTTTTACATAGTCAGCATGGCCTGGGCAGTCAACGTGTGCATAGTGACGATTAGCAGTTTCATACTCAACGTGTGCAGTGTTGATTGTGATACCACGTTCACGTTCTTCTGGAGCTTTATCGATCATGCTGTAATCTTGGAAGTCAGCTTGGCCTTTTTCAGCCAATACTTTTGTGATTGCAGCTGTCAAAGTAGTTTTACCATGGTCAACGTGACCGATTGTACCGATGTTAACATGCGGTTTCGTACGTTCAAATTTTTCTTTAGCCATTTTAAATTATCCTCCGAGGAAAATAGTAATTCTATTAATCTAATCTGAGATTAACCGTTTTTCTTTGCTTGAATTTCTTCAGCAATTTTCTTAGGAACTTCTTCGTAATGATCGAATGTCATGGAGTAGTTACCGCGACCTTGAGTTTTGGAACGAAGGTCTGTTGCGTAACCGAACATTTCACTCAATGGAACATATGCTTTGATATGTTGGTTGCCATTACGAGCTTCCATGCCGTCCATGCGACCACGACGGGAGTTCAAGTCACCGATAACGTCGCCCATATATTCTTCAGGAACGTCTACTTCTACGGACATATATGGTTCAAGCAATGCAGGGTCTGCTTTGCGAGCACCTTCTTTAAAGCCCATGGAACCAGCGATTTTGAAGGCCATTTCGTTGGAGTCAACGTCATGGTAGGAGCCGTCAAATACGATAACTTTAACATCAACCATTGGATAACCAGCGATAACACCGGATTCCATAGCTTCTTTAACACCGTTTTCAACAGGGCCGATGTATTCGCGAGGAATCGCACCACCTACGACCTTGTTTTCAAATTCGAAGCCAGCACCTGGTTCTTGTGGAATCAATTCCAACCAGCAGTGACCATATTGACCGCGACCACCAGATTGACGTACGAATTTACCTTCAGCTTTAACAGCTTTACGGATAGTTTCGCGGTATGCTACTTGAGGTTTACCTACGTTACAATCTACTTTGAACTCACGGTTCATACGGTCAACAATGATATCCAAGTGAAGTTCGCCCATACCGGAGATAATAGTTTGACCTGTTTCTTCATCAGTACGAACTTTGAAAGTAGGATCTTCTTCTGCCAAACGAGCAAGAGCTGTACCCATTTTTTCTTGGTCAGCTTTTGTTTTAGGTTCAACAGCAACGGAGATAACTGGTTCAGGGAATTCCATGGACTCAAGGATTACAGGAGACTTTTCATCACACAATGTGTCGCCTGTAGTAGTATCCTTCAAACCAACCGCCGCAGCGATGTCACCAGAGTATACGCGTTCGATTTCTTTACGGGAGTTAGCGTGCATTTGAAGAATACGGCCGATACGTTCTTTTTTGCCTTTAGTGGAGTTGAAAACGTAAGAACCGGATTCCAATGTACCGGAGTACACACGGAAGAACGCTAATTTACCAACATAAGGGTCAGCCATGATTTTGAATGCCAATGCGGAGAATGGCTCTTCATCGGAAGAAGGACGAGTTGTTTCTTCTTCGGAACCAGGAACAACACCTTTAATAGCTGGAATGTCAATTGGAGCTGGCATGTAATCGATTACAGCGTCCAACAACATTTGTACACCTTTGTTTTTGTAGGAAGAACCACAAAGAACTGGGAACAATTGGTTAGCAATAACTGCTTTACGCAATGCTGCTTTCAATTCTTCTTCAGAAATTTCTTCGCCTTCCAAGTATTTCATCATGATATCGTCATCTGTTTCAGCGATAGCATCGATCATCATTTCGCGACGAGCTTCTGCTACTTCTTGATATTCAGCAGGGATATCAGTGATTTCAAATTCTTTACCGTCATCGGATAAGTAAATTTCCGCTTTCATAGTCATCAAGTCGATGATACCTTTGAAAGTATCTTCAGATCCGATTGGAACTTGAATCGCTACGGAATTTGCACCGAGACGATCTTTCATCATATCAACTACGTTGAAGAAGTCAGCACCTACAGTATCCATCTTATTTACATAAGCGATACGAGGTACACCGTAGTTGGATGCTTGACGCCATACAGTTTCGGATTGAGGTTCAACGCCACCTTTAGCACTGAATACCGCAACGGAACCGTCAAGTACGCGCAAAGAACGTTCTACTTCTACAGTAAAGTCAACGTGACCAGGAGTATCGATGATGTTGATACGATGTTCTTTCCATTGACAAGTTGTCGCAGCAGAAGTGATTGTGATACCACGTTCTTGTTCTTGCTCCATCCAGTCCATCGTAGCAGCGCCTTCATGTACTTCGCCGATTTTGTGAACGATACCTGTATAGTAGAGGATACGTTCTGTAGTTGTTGTTTTACCAGCATCGATGTGGGCCATGATACCGATATTACGAGTTTTTGCTAAGGAAAACTCTCTTGCCACAGTTGTCACCTCTTATTACCAACGATAATGAGCAAATGCTTTATTAGCTTCTGCCATTTTATGAGTATCTTCTTTTTTCTTGATTGCAGCGCCTGCATTGTTGAAAGCGTCCATCAATTCGCCTGCTAAGCGTTCTTTCATAGTGCGTTCACCACGAAGACGAGCATAGTTTACAACCCAGCGAATGCCGAGTGTTTGACGGCGATCAGCACGAACTTCAACTGGCACTTGATAGTTCGCACCACCGATACGGCGAGCGCGTACTTCAAGTACAGGCATAACATTTTTCAATGCTTGATCAAAAACTTCCATTGGGTCTTGACCCATTTTGGAACGAATAATTTCGAATGCATCATATACGATAGTTTCAGCAATGCCTTTTTTGCCATCGTACATAACTTTGTTAATGAAACGTGTTACTAATTTGCTATTGTACACCGGATCTGGAAGTACATCACGTTTCGGAACAGGGCCTTTTCTTGGCATGTTCAATTCCTCCTTTATAATGATGTGTGTTAATTTCGTTTAATGGCTAAAATTATTTTTTAGCTTTTTTCGCGCCGTATTTGGAACGACTTTGCATACGGTTTTGTACGCCAGCTGTATCCAATGCACCACGAACGATGTGATAACGCACACCTGGAAGGTCTTTTACACGACCGCCTCTGATAAGTACAACACTGTGTTCTTGTAAATTGTGACCAATGCCTGGAATGTAAGCAGTTACTTCAATAGCGTTTGTCAAACGTACACGGGCAACTTTACGAAGCGCAGAGTTTGGTTTCTTTGGAGTAGCTGTGTACACACGAGTACATACACCACGTTTTTGTGGAGATTCTTGAAGCGCTGGAGCTGTAGATTTTTTAGTCAAGCTCATGCGACCTTTGCGTACTAGCTGATTAATTGTTGGCATTTGGGCACCTCCTTTCCAAATTTGAGATTTATAATTGATCCGTCATAACAAAGTGTTACATCGGATATTACCGAGATTAACGTAATACACCTACCGCCGTAGCTCGCACCTTAATGCGGCACGCACGGCCGAGATCCTCCATACTGTGCTCGTCATTAACAGGTATCCCCTGTTCTTCACAAGCTATTCGCAAGGGTTGTACCACATGTTCATCACTATCACAACCCAAGAACACATACTGCACAGCACCTTTAGCAATTTGTTTCAACGTTTGCTTGGCACCGATTGTTTTGTTCATCGACTTCAGATGGGCAATGTCCATTGTACTAATTTTCCTTACGAAACTATGCTACATAGGCATACCTCGCCTAGAGCACTATGTAAGTATATCAATTACGCAAGACCATGTCAAACGATTTTCGATGTCTTATACCGCTCTACACCTGCATTTTATATGTACACTCATCCGTGTGTTTCATATTATTCTAAATTATAAATAAAGAGCGAATTTTTATTCATATATCCATACTTTTTCGTATAAAAACTCATTCTATACATTTGCTATTATTTTTTCTTTTACCAATTATGCAAAATTAATATAAACACCATTTTAGTATGATATAAATTTATATAGAACAGATATTTGTAGTAATAAAATATTACAAAACAGATATATGTAGTAAATAAATTATTGTAGAAAAGAGATCATATGATTCAACTCATTAAACGTTATTCAAACTTTAATCCCCCTGTAATCATAGGTAGCTTGTCTATCATTTTAGGACTGAGCTTATGTGCCCTTCTGATTCCGCAAATATCTCAAACGATTCTCCAAGGGGTTCGTGATATTATAGAAGCGGAATTCTCTTATACCGCATGGCTCGCCATGTTGTTTGCCGCAGGTACTGGTGTAGGTCTCATGTTCTTCGGTACTGCTGAACCGCTCTCACATTATCACTCTGCTGTAGGCTTAGTCGATGGTGCACCTAACGCCAAGGAAGCGTTATTCCGCTCCATCTTTCACTGGGGCATCAATGCATGGACGGTATACGGCATTATGGCTTTAGCATTAGCGTATTTCGGTTTTCGCTATAAATTGCCATTATCACTACGTTCATGTTTCTATCCTCTGTGGAAGGATAAGATCAATGGCCCACGAGGGCACATTATCGATATCATCGCACTTTGTGTAACTTTATTAGGTATTGTAACCACCTTAGGATTTGGTGCCGCCCAACTAGGTGCGGGCTTTCTATATATTGACGTCATTTCCGCTAACGACTTTCCCGCACAAACGGTCATCATCATCGTCATTATGTCCATTGCCGTTTTATCTGCTGTTACAGGTATTGATAAAGGCGTTAAGCTGCTCAGTGAAATCAATATATCGGTTGCATTAGTCTTAATGCTCTTTGTACTTTGTACAGGTCCTACATTGCTCCTATTAAATTCAACGGTAGAAAACTTTGGATACTATTTATCACATATTTTAGGACAAAGCTTCTATACATCTATCTATACACCAGAAATCCGACCATGGTTCTTCAGCTGGACCATACTATTCTGGGCTTAGTGGTTATCTTGGGCGCCATTTGTGGGCATGTTCATCGCACGAATCTCAAGAGGTCGCACAATTCGAGAATTCATCTTTGGGGTACTCATTATTCCAACTGTATTTACTATCGTTTGGTTTACTATCTTTGGTAACACTGCAATTTATATCGATGAAACAGTAGCAAACGGTGCACTCGGTGCATTAACCGATAAACCAGAACAACTACTCTTCGCATTTCTTGAATATTTACCATTATCCGGTTTGACTAATCTCCTATCGATTATCGTATTGGCATTATTTTTCATCACATCCGCCGACTCGGGAATTTATGTATTAAATAATATTGCCGCTTATGACAAAGGCACGCCATCACCGAAATGGCAGTGTCCAATGTGGGGCGCCGTAATGGCATTCCTCGCCATCAGCTTGCTCAGCATCGGCGGACTCAACGTACTCCAGTCGGTAACACTCATTCTCGCCTTACCGTTTGCAGCCTTGATGGTTATCATGTGCTACAGCTTATGGCAGGGATTATTGACAGATACGCAATACTTTAACACAAAACTTTCAACCACATCCATCTACTGGGACAGCAAGAACTGGAAGCAAGGTCTTGCCAAAATACTCAATCAAACGCAGTCAGAAGATGTTATCTCCTTTATGAAAACGACAGCACTACCTGCTATGTATCAGCTCAATAAGGAATTGACCGAAGAGTACGGATTAACTACGAGAATTGACAAATATTTCAACAGTAACGACGCCTCTGTAGAGTTAACTATCGAAAAAGAATCAATGCGCAACTTTACCTACGGCATCAAGCTCGTTACGCAAGAGGTATCAGATCATCTCATTGAAGATCCTAACATTCCTCACATTACTGAAAGCACCAACGCAATTCCTATGACATATTTCAGTGACGGGCGCGCCGGATACGATGCGCAGTATATGACACGGGAGGATATCATTACCGATATCATTCGACAGTACGAACGATATCTTACTTTATCGGATGACGTCGGTTATGACATCATGTCTCATGACGCGGAAGAAGCAGCTGAATAGTTTTCATACCACAACCTTAACAAAGTATCATTTTATTTTACAAACTGATACTAACACATATCATGAAGCCCTCAATTTATATAGACCTATGATTATATAGATATATAATCATAGAGCTCATACACATATATCTCTCAAACCAATAATTCCCCATAACAAAAGGGTGCACCTCGCGGGTGCACCCTTTTGTTATTCTGTCGCACAGTATCAATAATGCAACAAGTCTATACAATTATATATAGCCTAACGGCCGCTCCAAAGCAATTAATCTTCAGACATAACCTCTTCCGTAATATCAATGATTTCAGGTGTATTTTTTACAACTTCAATCTTACGATAACGACTCATGCCTGTACCAGCAGGAATCAACTTACCAATGATTACGTTTTCTTTCAAGCCCAACAATGGATCGATTTTACCCTTGATAGCAGCATCGGTAAGAACACGTGTCGTTTCTTGGAATGATGCAGCGGACAAGAAGGAGTCCGTTGCCAAAGCGGCTTTCGTAATTCCCAATAGCGTGCGTTTGCCCGTAGCATTTTCACGACCATTGAGGGTAAGACGACGGTTTTCTTCGTCAAAGGTATTAACGTCCACCATATCCCCTGGAAGCATATCCGCATCGCCAGCTGTTTCAATTTTAACTTTATGAAGCATCTGGCGTACGATAACTTCGATATGTTTATCGTTAATTTCTACACCTTGGGATTTGTATACTTTTTGTACTTCGTATACGAGGTAACGTTGAGTTGCTTCAGTACCCATTACACGCATGATGTCATGAGGATTGATAGACCCCTCTGTCAAACGAGCGCCCAAGGATACCACATCACCGTCTTTAACGATAATACGAGAACCATAAGGGATGAGGTAATCGAGTTCAACACCATCTTCACCAGTGATAAAGATAGTATTTGTACCTTTTTTACTTTCATTAGGTACAACGCGAACTGTACCTTCGTTTTCTGCGATGATGGCATTACGTTTTGGTTTACGAGCTTCGAACAATTCTTCGACACGTGGCAAACCTTGTGTAATATCGTCACCTGCGACACCACCAGTATGGAACGTACGCATTGTCAACTGAGTACCAGGTTCACCGATGGATTGTGCCGCAATGATACCTACAGCTTCACCAACTTGAACTTGGTTGCCAGTTCCTAGATCACGACCATAACACTTGCGACATACGCCATACGGGCTACGGCAAGTTAATACGGAACGGATTTTTACTGTTTCATAGTGTTTTACAACTTCATCAGCTAACGCCTCTGTGATTTCACCGTTAAGAGGAACGATGACTTCGCCAGTTTCCTTATTAACTAATTCTTCAGCTGCAATACGACCTACGATACGGTCTTTTAATGGCTCGATAACACCAGTGCCTTCAACGATAGCTTCCACTTCAATACCGTGGATTTCATTGTTGCGTACTTGTACTTCTTTTACATCGGAGTTAAGAATCGCTTCGATGCCTTCTTCGGTGAGACGTGTATCAGCTGGGAAAATTTCTACCCCTTCGCTGTCAACGATTGCTTGTACAGTATCCTTATTCAACATATTTTGAACCATAGTTTCTTTCAATGTTGCACGGATGCTATCGTCGCTTTCACCAAGAATAATTTTTTGAACCAAGTTAGTATGGTTAATATCGCTATCAGAACCCAAATGTGCACCACGCAATGCAATAGATGTAACACCGGCTTCAGCAATATCAGCCAAGCATTGTTCGTCTAAGATAGTTTCAGCAGGTACAACAAGTTCTCCTGTTTCAGCGTTCACTACATCTTTATCTAGAACACGACCAATGAGCTTATCTTTAAGCAATTCTAATGCTTGACGTGAAGATGTAGCTAAACGAGCACGTTCACGAACGAGATCGATACCTACAACGTCACAATCATCCTCACGAACGATTACGTCTTGAGATACGTCAACAAGACGACGAGTCAAGTAACCAGAGTCAGCTGTACGAAGCGCTGTATCGGCCAAACCTTTACGAGCACCATGAGAGGATGTAAAGTAATCCAATACAGTCAAACCTTCTTTAAAGTTTGCTTTGATTGGTAAGTCGATAATACGACCAGATGGATCGGCCATCAAACCACGCATACCAGCAAGCTGACGAATCTGTTGTTTATTACCACGGGCACCAGAGATAGCCATCATGTAAACAGGGTTGAATCCATCTTTGTCGCACGCCATGTTATCCATCATCGCATCGGTAACATCTTCTGTTGCCTTTGTCCATAATTGGATAGTTTTACGATAACGTTCTTCTTCTGTAATAAGACCACGACGGTACATACGAGATACTTTTTCTACCTCTTGCTCCGCTGTATCTAACAAACTAGTTTTAACTTCTGGTACTTTAATATCAGCAATAGCTACAGTCATACCTGCACGACGTGCAAAGGAGTAACCCAAGGACTTAATTCGGTCCAAAAGTTCTGCAGTCTTTTCATTACCAAACAATTGGAAACATTGATCAACCAATTTACCAACTGTTTTCTTATCCATAACCTTACCTAATGTGTAAGTGCCATCTTCACGTTTCTCATATTGCCACAATTCTGGGAATAAAGCATTGTTGAAGATCAAGCGACCTGCTGTTGTTTCTACACGGCCATGATCAGGTAAACGGATATAAAGAATATCTTGCAAACCAATGATATGAGACTCATAGGCAAGCATAACTTCATCATAGGTAGCAAATGTTTTGGCTTTATCACGAGTATCTTCGCGTACAACTGTTAAATAGTATGTACCTAAGATCATATCTTGAGAAGGTACTGCTACCGGCTTGCCGTCCTTAGTGGACAAAATATTATGGCTAGAAAGCATCAATGTACGAGCTTCCGCTTGTGCTTCTACGGACAATGGTAAGTGACACGCCATTTGGTCACCGTCAAAGTCGGCATTGAACGCTGTACATACTAATGGATGCAATTTGATAGCACGGCCTTCCCAAAGGATTGGTTCGAAAGCTTGAATACCAAGTCTATGCAATGTAGGGGCACGGTTCAAGAGAACTGGATGTTCTTTGATTACCTCTTCTAAGGATTCCCATACGCCAGGGCCGATTCTTTCGACTTGGCGTTTAGCGGCCTTAATATTGGATGCTTGACCACGTTCTACCAAGCGTTTCATAACGAACGGTTTGAACAATTCCAATGCCATTTCTTTTGGTAAACCACATTGATGCATTTTAAGTTCAGGACCTACTACGATTACGGAACGACCGGAGTAGTCAACACGTTTACCGAGCAAGTTTTGACGGAAACGACCTTGTTTACCTTTAAGCATATCGGATAAAGATTTCAATGGGCGGTTACCAGGACCTGTAACAGGACGACCGCGACGGCCATTATCAATCAATGCATCAACCGCTTCTTGAAGCATGCGTTTTTCGTTGCGTACGATAATATCAGGAGCACCCAAATCCAACAAACGTTTCAAACGATTGTTACGGTTGATAACACGACGGTATAAATCATTGAGGTCAGATGTAGCAAAACGGCCACCATCTAATTGAACCATAGGGCGCAATTCAGGTGGGATTACAGGAACGATATCCATAATCATCCATTCTGGGCGGTTTCCAGATTGACGGAATGCTTCTACTACTTCCAAACGACGAACTGCACGGATTTTACGTTGACCACTAGCAGTATTCAACTCTTCGCGCAATTCAGCATTCAATGCTTCAAGATCAAGTTCTGATAAGAGAGCTTTTACCGCTTCAGCACCCATGTCGATACATGCGAAGAGGACCTCTTCAGCAGCGCCTAATTCATAGCGTTCTTCACGAGTTAATTCTTCGTATTCCTTATCAGCTTCTGGTATTGTTGCATCATCACGAAGAGCCGCATTATAGCGCTCTTTACGTTGTGCTTCACGAACAATAGCTAAACGTTCATTACGTTGAGCTACTGTTTCGATTACGACGGATTTACCACCGACAGTATAACCGTCTTCATTAAATTGAGCTTCGTATTCGCGGTATTCTTGCTCGGACAATAATTGACGTTTTGTCAATGGGGTACCAGCTGGATCTACTACGATGTAGGAAGCAAAGTATAATACGCGTTCCAAAGAACGTGGAGATATGTCAAGGATAAGACCCATACGGGATGGGATTCCTTTGAAGTACCAAATGTGAGATACAGGAGTAGCCAATTCAATATGGCCCATGCGTTCACGACGTACTTTCGCACGGGTAACCTCTACACCACATTTGTCGCAGACTACGCCTTTATGGCGGATGCGTTTATATTTGCCGCAGTGACATTCCCAGTCCTTTGTTGGTCCAAAAATGCGTTCACAGAATAGACCATCACGTTCTGGCTTCAACGTACGGTAGTTAATTGTTTCAGGTTTCTTAACTTCCCCATGAGACCAGGATAAAATCTGCTCTGGAGAGGCTAAACCGATTCGCATGGAATCGAATTCATTTACGTCTAGCACTACTATCGCTCCCTTCCTTATAGATAGTTTTAGTCTTCATCGTTAAAGGAGTCGCCCATTGGGTACGCCAATTGGCTAAGGATATCATCTTCACCGCCGTTATCAGCTGGTAATTCTTCCTCTTCCTCTTCCTCTTCCTCTACTTCTGGTTCTACTACAGTTACTTCATCAGTTTCTACAGCACTGCCTTCCATAACTTCTTCAATACCAGTTTCTACCATCTCATCTTCGTCCTCAAGTTCTTTCATAACAACTTCTTCTTGATCTTCATTCAAGATTTTTACATCGAGACCGATACTTTGAAGTTCTTTAAGCAATACCTTGAAGGACTCAGGTACACCTGGTTCAGGGATGTTTTCACCTTTAACGATTTTTTCGTATGCTTTCACACGACCAACAACATCGTCAGACTTAACAGTTAATAGCTCTTGAAGAGTATAGGCTGCGCCATATGCTTCTAGAGCCCAAACTTCCATTTCCCCAAAACGTTGGCCACCGAACTGAGCTTTACCGCCCAAAGGTTGTTGTGTAACAAGGGAGTATGGACCTGTAGAACGAGCATGGATTTTATCATCAACCAAATGATGGAGTTTAAGCATGTAAACGTAACCAACAGTAACGCGATTATCCATCGGTTCACCAGTACGACCATCATATAGCACGGTTTTACCATCATCAGGACGACCTGCAATCGCCAATGTTTCGAATACATCTTTTTCGTGAGCACCATCAAATACAGGTGTAGCAATATGAATACCTGCTACATCTGGTTTTGGCATGCCATATTTGTCAAAGTCGTAGCCAAGACCTTCCAACTCTTTGCGGATTTCAACGCGTTTTTCTTCAGCAGAGTGAATATTGTTAAGCGTATTCTTAATTTTATTAATTGCCTCTAATTCCTCTACAAGAACAGGATCCATTTCAGGAGCATCCTCTTCAGAATCAAAGAACTCTACATGAAGTGCATTGTATTTAGCTTCAATAGCTTTAAGTTCTTGATAACGAGCTTCGCCACCCATAGCGTCCAATTTCTTTTGCGCCGCTTTTTCTACATGTTTTAGAATTTTAGTTTTCAAAGTAATGATTTGTTCATTTTCTTCGAAATGATTTACCGTAACATCTTCTGTAACTTTCGCTTCCAATTCTTCAATTTGAGCATAAAGGTCGCGGATTGCATCGATTTGTTCCCAGTAAGACGCATCAGTACGAGCTTCTTTCAACACGTTTTGAATGTGAAGGTCTGTAGCTTTGATTTTCATACCTAAGCCTTGAACAGCCCAACCCAAGTGAGTTTCAAGAACCTGACCGATATTCATACGAGAAGGTACGCCCAATGGGTTCAATACGATTTGTACTGGAGTACCATCTGGAAGGAATGGCATATCTTCTTTTCTCATAACGCGAGAAACGACACCTTTATTACCATGACGGCCCGCCATTTTATCGCCTTCATGAATCTTACGTTTTTGAGCGATATATACGCGAACAAGTTTATTTACACCTGGTTGTAATTCGTCGCCATTTTCACGAGTGAAAACTTTAACGTCTACAACTTTACCAGATTCGCCATGAGGCACGCGCAAGGATGTGTCACGAACTTCACGTTCTTTATCACCAAAGATAGCGCGCAATAAACGTTCCTCTGGAGTAAGTTCAGTTTCACCTTTTGGCGTAGCTTTACCTACAAGGATATCGCCAGGATGTACTTCTGCACCAATGCAAATAATACCTTCTTCATCCAAATTTTTAAGTGTATCGTCACCAGTATTAGGCAATTCACGAGTGATTTCTTCAGCGCCTAATTTAGTGTCGCGCGCATCACATTCGTATTCTTCAATATGAATGGATGTATAGATATCTTCTTTGCAAAGTTCTTCACTAAGCAAGATAGCATCCTCGTAGTTATAACCTTCCCAAGGCATGAACGCTACAAGAACGTTATAACCTAATGCCAATTCGCCGCCATCTGTAGCAGGACCATCAGCCAATACTTGGCCTTTTACAACATGATCGCCACGATTAACGATTGGTTTTTGATTAAAGCATGTGGATTGGTTAGAACGAAGGAATTTATTCAAACGGTATGTATCAACACGACCATCGCTGTCGCGAAGAACGTGGATTTCATTACCCCAACAACGTACAACTTTACCTGCTTCACGCGCCAATACGCAAACACCAGAGTCAGTAGCTGCTGTATATTCCATACCTGTACCAACAAGTGGTGCTTGAGCGCGCAAAAGTGGTACTGCTTGACGTTGCATGTTCGCGCCCATCAAGGCACGGTTAGCATCGTCATTTTCAAGGAATGGAATCATAGCTGTACCAATGGATACAACTTCTTTTGGACTTACGTCCATATAGTCAACCTTATCAGGTGTAACTTCTAATACGTCATGACCACGACGACAAGCTACGTGTTCAGTTGTAAAGTAGCCATCTGCATCAAGTGGAGAGTTCGCTTGGGCAATTGTCATGCCTTCTTCTTCATCAGCTGTCATATATACTACACTGTCAGATACGCGCACTTTAACAACTTTATCAGCATCCTTGCCTTTACCATACACTTTTTCTACTTTACGGTATGGTGCTTCGATGAAACCAAATTCGTTTACCTTTGCATAGTTGGACAAGGAGTTAATCAAGCCAATGTTTGGACCTTCTGGAGTTTCGATTGGACACATACGGCCATAGTGAGAGTGATGCACGTCACGAACTTCGAAACCTGCACGTTCACGAGACAAGCCGCCAGGACCAAGGGCAGATAGACGACGTTTGTGAGTCAATTCCGCCAATGGGTTTGTTTGGTCCATGAACTGGGACAACTGGGAGGAACCAAAGAATTCTTTGATTGCAGCCACTACTGGTCGAATGTTAATCAATGCTTGAGGCGTTATAGATTCGATTTCTTGAATTGTCATACGTTCACGAACAACGCGTTCCATACGAGTCAAACCAATACGGAATTGATTTTGCAACAATTCGCCTACACAGCGAAGGCGACGGTTTCCCAAGTGATCGATATCATCTGTATGACCCGCACCATCCATAAGGTTGAGCAAGTAAGAAATGTTAGCAATCATATCTTCACGAGTTACTGTGCGGTGATCATATGGCAAGTTGCAGTTATTACAGATAACTTTGGACTCTACACCATCATTGTTTACGATATAAAATTCAGCGAAACCTTCCCCATCGAATACATGGCTATTAGCAACGATATCAAGTTGTTCTTCCCCAACTTGTACACCTGCATCAAGGATAATTTCGCCAGTTTCTGGATCTACAATTGGTTGAGCCAATGTTTGACCCAACATACGTTGGCGCCAGCCAAGTTTTTTGTTCAATTTGTAACGACCAACGCGCGCTAAGTCATAACGGCGTGCATCGAAGAACAAGTTATCGAACAAGTTGCGAGCAGACTCTACAGTAGGAGGCTCACCTGGACGTAATTTTTTATAGATTTCAACCAATGCTTCATCAGCAGATTGAGTTGTATCTTTTTCTAATGTACGAACGATGCGTTCATCATATACTGGTAAACCATCCTCATCAGTTTTACCATTCCAGAAGAGGTCGAGGATACTTTCATTCGTATCCCAACCTAATGCACGTACCAATACAGTGGCTGGTAATTTACGGTTACGGTCGATACGAACAGCTACCACTTCACTAGCATCTGTTTCAAGTTCAATCCATGCACCACGGTTAGGAATAACTGTGGAATCGTACAAACGGTTACCCATTGTATCGATTTCTTTATTGTAATAAACGCCTGGAGAACGTACCAATTGGGATACGATAACACGTTCTGCACCATTGATGATGAAAGTACCTGTATCAGTCATCAATGGGAAATCGCCCATGAATACTTCTTGTTCTTTAATGTCCATATTTTCTGGATCATTATTTACCAAGCGAATATTTACACGAAGTGGTGCTGCGTAAGTAGCATCACGGTTTTTACATTCATTAATATCATACTTAGGTTCACCTAAGCTGAAGCCTTCAAAAGAAAGTACTAGATTACCTGAATTGTCTTTAATCGGAGAAATATCGTTGAAAATATTTTGTAAACCACTCTCCAAGAACCACTCATACGATTTACGCTGAATGTCCAATAAATGCGGCATCTTGATAACTTCATTAATTTTAGCGTATGTATAACGAGTTCGTTTGCCTACCTGTTCAGGTTTGAACATATTTGCTTTCACCCCTATCAAAACACACTGGTCTACCATTTTCTATAACGGCATGAAAAAGACATCTTACAGGTCTCAGTTTTCCTGCTTGGGCAACGTCAAATAAAGCAAGGTCCATTTCATTTTTAAAATAACCTTGCTTCCCATTAACCAAGCACAACCTTGGAAGAAAACCTCATCACTATTTGTGTTATAGTTTTTACATCCAAAAGCAGAAAACGCTACTTTTGCAATATATAATTCTATCAGTATTAAAAAAGACTGTCAACCAAAAGGGTTGACAGTCTTTCATTTTCATGCTTTATTCATGTATCAAAAGAGAACTATAAATTAGTTGCCTTTTTGTTTTAAAAGATTCGCACCAGCGATACCAGGGCGAGTCATTTCCTTAGGAGAAAGAATATGATTAATTTCATTCTCAGTCAATAAGCCTTGATCCAAGATGATATCACGAATAGCTCGACCAGTTTCATACGCTTCTTTCGCCAATGCAGATGCAGTTTCATAACCAAGGTGTGGTAACAATGCTGTTACGATACCTACGGAACGGTTCAACCAGTACTCGCATTGTTCACGGTCTACTTCAAGATCAACAAGCAATTTATCAACGAATGTATTTACACCATTTTTAAGGTAGCAAAGGTTATTAAACAAGTTGTATGCCAATACAGGTTCCATAACATTTAACTCGAATTGACCATTTTCTACAGCTAATGTAATAGTAGTATCATTACCGATAACTTGGTAACATACTTGGTTCAATACTTCGGCGATAACAGGGTTTACTTTTCCTGGCATGATAGAGGATCCTGGTTGACGGGCAGGTAATTTCAATTCCCCAATGCCACAGCGAGGACCAGATGCCATTAAGCGAAAATCATTTGCCATCTTAATCAACACAAGTGCAGTTACTTTCAAACCGCTAGAGATATCAGCAAATACATCTGTATTGTTTGTAGCATCGATTAAGTTTTCCGCAGTGTAGAACGGTTCGCCTACTACTTCACTAAGTTCATAAGCTACATCATGAATGTAGTTAGGTTCAGCATTAAGACCTGTACCAACTGCAGTGGCGCCCATGTTGATTACATGTGCACCTTCAACGGCGGATTTAATACGTTTAATACCACGACGAATACCAGATGCATAAGCACCCATCTCTTGTCCCAACGTAATAGGCACCGCATCTTGCAAATGAGTACGCCCCATTTTTAAAATTTCACTATATTCTTCAGCTTTTTTCTCAAGCTCATCAACAAGACGTTGCAAAGCTTCAAATAACGGTTTAGATTTCAAAATTGCACAAACTTTAATCGCTGTTGGAAAAGCGTCATTTGTAGATTGTGCCATGTTACAGTGATTGTTAGGGCTTACAATATCATAGCTACCTTTTGGATGTCCTAAAATTTCACAAGCACGATTTGCCAACACTTCGTTCATATTCATATTCACAGAAGTGCCAGCACCACCTTGAATTGGGTCAACTGGAAATTGGTCAGCAAATTCACCGGCAATAACTTCATCAGCTGCTTGAACAATCGCTTTACCAATAGATACATTGAGACGACCTGTTTTCATATTTGCTAAAGCAGATGCCTTTTTTACCATTGCTAGAGCTTTAATAAAATCTTGGTCTAAATGTTTCCCTGTAATATGGAAGTTTTCTAAGGCACGAATCGTTTGCACACCATAATATAACTCATCCGCTACTTCTAATTCACCTAGGAAATCATGTTCTTTTCTCATAATAGATCCTCTTTCCACTATTTCATATATTAGATGATAGTTTAATGAAACGGTTTTATCTTATGCGCTCATTATAGCATGTATTTTGTATACATAAAAGTCATTTTATATATTCCGAATAAACAATATTCTATACAATATATTATTTCATAAATATTTTCTATAACTATTTCCATATTTATAAAGGCTCTGTTTTTATCTTTGATTAGTTTAAATATTACACGCCCTATAGTACAATAATATAAACTATATAAGTAAGGAGTAACTATGATTAACAATCACATGCTGCGCATAGGTGCGCTCTTTTTATTAACCGTTTTATGCTACGGCTTTTATAATGCCTATTTGCCAATCACTGATCCGGTGGAGTCCAACTATGTTCTCTCCGCCATCACCATGCTAAAACACAGCTCATGGATATCCCCCATGATATACGATCACGTATGGTATGATAAACCACCCCTCACCTATTGGGCACTTATGATTACATACAAACTATTTGGCATATCTGACTTCACGTCTCGTATACCGAATACGCTTGTTGCGGGAGCTAGCGTGGCCCTAATGTATCATATAACTTACCGCATATCTAAAAGTACCTTTGCCGGTATACTCTGTGCGATTTTATTAATGAGTACACTACAGTTTTGGTATATATCTCATGCAGTTATAACCGATGGATTTCTATTTTTCTTCACCTTAGCTATATTTGGATATATTTATTTGGCATTTACCAATAATGACAAGTCAGCTATGGTGAAAGCTTACATTGCTGCGGCCTTAGCCGTGATTACCAAAGGACCTATAGGCATTATCTTACCTGGGCTGATATTACTTATTTATATATGTGCACGCTACGCCATCCATAGAAAAGATGAAAGCTATCAGCTTTTAAAGGATATAAAATTACTATTTAATCCCTTGGGACTATTAGGCTTTATAGCGATAGCTAGCCCTTGGTATATTGCTATGTATTCCATTCACGGTGAGCAGTTTATTTCCGGATTTTTAGGTCTACACAATGTAGATCGAGCCCTTGTATCCGAGCATCCTAAATTTAATGTATGGTATTACTACCTATTAATTGTGCCCCTTTCACTATTACCCTGGACACCGCTAACAGTCTATCATTTAAAAGATATTGACTGGAAAGATGATTTTGATCTATTAGGTATTATATGGTTTATAGTTATAGTACTCTTCTACTCTCTAGTAGCTACAAAGTATCTAACTTATACCTTACCTGCCATTATCCCTTGTATAATATGGGCGGCTATAAAAATTTGTGAATTAATTACTGACAAAGAGACCGGTGAATTTACTCAATCATTCAAAAAGTTTAATTATGTAGTTACATTGCCACTATGTATTTACTACCTGATTTTTACATTTGCTACAGCCTTTGATAAAAGTCTTGATAGTAAACCGTTAATCATAGGGTCCTTTATTATAGTATGTATGATTTTAATCGGCCGATACTACATAACATCATTTTTTAAACTAGCAATATATGCTTTAGTTCCACTAATTACGTTATACTCAGCGATTACAATTACAGTACCACCGATATTATTTAATCAGTCTGGTTTACAGTTCAAAACGTTCATCGAAGATACATCAAAACCAATATATATATATGGCAGTTACTATACTTCTATTGTATATTACATGGACACTACACCTACCCAAGTTTTTGTAGATACGACAGATGATTCTATATGGACCGAAGGCAAAACATTGATGCCTACAATAACTAAAGAAACATTTTTAAGTAATATATCAAATAATCGTGGTTCCTATGTTATCGTTCCTAAAAAATATGACAAGGATTTCTCTAATACATTACCGTATCCAAAGGCAAAATTAGTCAACAAAACAAAACTCGCATCAATTTATAAGCTTCAATCAGAACCACCCGTAAAACGGGTGGTTTGCTCACGGGCTATAAGCCCGTAGTA
>ERZ772874.646-NODE-646-length-18718-cov-19.715587_pt1 | contig 18718 bp, 13 predicted proteins | sample MGYA00580586_ERZ772874 | MGnify/ENA primary metagenome ERZ772874 (study PRJEB29015, sample SAMEA2737952) | human oral metagenome | biome: human oral; feature: human-associated habitat; material: dental | place: China | collected 2154 ... | reverse complement strand
AACTGGGCAAATGCGCTCGAGCAACCCCCCGCCAGGCTGCGGGGGGGGTTGCGCCAGGGTCCGCAGGCCTCGGCCTGGGGCCCGACTGCACGGAAAAGCGCAGTCTGGGCAGAGGGCCTTGCTGATGGCACACCCTGGGCCAGGCCGGGGCACCATGAGGTTGCCAGTTGTGGGCTAAGGAGGTGCCGGGAACTCAGGCTTAGCTAACCACTAGCTGTACCATGCACCTGCTCAACTCATTTCTCTCCTCTTTAACGGTGAACCCGTACAGGCGCATCTTTGCGCCTCTCGTAGTAATGCCATATGCATCGTTGCCAAGTGGGGAATTTGGTCCAAAAACAGCGTCAACAGGCGGCGTCGCGGCCCGAGCTTTGCTATCATGCAGTGAATATGCACCCTGCCTAGGAGGTTGCGCATCCGCGCATGCACATAGCACTCTCGATCATCTTCACCATCCTGCTCACCATCGCCAATGGGTACTTCTCGATGTCCGAGATGGCACTGTCAACGGCGAAGAAGGTCCTTCTTGACCACGAGGCAGAGGAAGGGGATGTGCGTGCCGCCATCGCCTCCGACGTCGTCGAGCATCCCGCACGCTTTCTTGCCGCGATACAGGTGGCCATCACGCTCTTGGGCTTCTTCAGCTCGGCCTTTGCCGCGACGAGCCTCTCAGAGCCCTTTGGGGCCTGGATGGAGTCCCTGGGAATGGACAGCGGCATCTCTCGCAGCGTTGCCACGGTGATCATCACCCTTGTCGTGTCGTACTTCTCGACAGTGGTGGGCGAGCTTGTGCCCAAGCGCATCGCCATGGCCGACGCTGAGGCCGTGGCCAAGAAGGTTGCTGGTCCCATCAACGGCTTCTCGACCTTCACACGTCCCCTCGTCGTGCTCACCGCTTCGACCGCAAACGCCGTGGCTCGGCTTCTGCACATCAAGAGTACCGATGACCGTCAGGAGGTCTCCGAGGACGAGATCCGCTACATGGTCACCGACTCCGACGAGCTCAGTGATGAGGAGAAGTCCATGATTCACGAGGTCATAGACCTCGGCGACACGAAGGCGCGCGAGGTCATGGTGCCGCGCGTGGACGTGACGTTCATGGAGGATGACTCCACGCTTGGCGACGTGCTCGATGTTATGCGCAAGACTGGCTACTCACGCATCCCCATCTATCATGGGGACATCGACCGCATCGTGGGCATCGCCCACATCAAGGATCTTATAGGCCCCACGATAGACCATCATGCCGCAGGCGAGGGCATCAAGCGGTACATGCGCAAACCGGACTTCGTACCGGATACCAAAGACATCATTCCGCTCCTCTCCGAGATGCGTGGCGCACATGACCAGATGGTGATCGTGGTGGACGAATATGGGGGTACCGCTGGCGTCATCACCGTCGAGGACATCGTCGAGGAGGTCGTCGGCGAGATCGAGGACGAGTTTGACCCTGACAACAAGTATCTGACGCAACTGGGTGAGCGCGAGTGGCTCGTGGACGGGCGCTTCTCGGTGGATGATGCCATAGAGCTGGGTTGGCCCATTAGGGACAGCGACGAGTACGAGACGATCGCCGGCTTCGTGATCGATGTGGCCGACGGCCTGCCAAGGCCCGGCGACGAGTTCACGGTCGATGGATATGTCTTTCACGTTCAGTCCATGCGCAGGAGGCGCGTCTCGTTGTTGCGCGTGAGCGTCCCAGAGCCCACTGATACCGCAGAAGAGCAGGTAGTCGGTGGTGAGCAGGACGAGGAGGGAGAAAATCGCTAACATATGGCGTGTTGTCTTCTCACCATGCGGCGTTTCGTGCGTTACGATGTAGCGGTAATGGCGGCATTTTTGTAGGCGCACTGGTACAATGCTTTCTATATATACGCGAGCTTGAAGGGGAAGGTTCCAGCTCATGGCACAGATCATAGAAATCAAGAGGGTCAGGGTTGGTCTGGAGGACTTGACCGCACGCGTGCGCATTGTCGAGGGAGCTCCACTTATGACCAGCGAGGATCTCGTTGCCACGACGCGCATCTATTATCTCATGCCCCATATCGTCGAGCACGTATGTATGGGCGACAGGGGCGAGACCTTCAAGGATGCCATGGGTGATACTGAGGTCGCCCACCTGCTCGAGCACATGACGGTCGAGCTTCTCTCGCAGTCGAGCGCCTCGTCTGCCATCACTTCTGGGCGTACCTATCCCGTCGAGGGAGACGAGCGAAGCTTTGACATCGAGCTTTCCTGTCCTGACGACGTGCTGGTGATGGGGGCGCTCTCGAGCGCGGTGTGGATTGCGAACTGGGCCTTTGGCGGCGGCGAAGAACCGCAGCCCGATGTCAGCGCCATTGTGGGTGGCCTGACCAACATGGTGGACAGCATTGGCGAGATCCACGAGCAGACCTACCGTCAGCAGGTCGAGGAGGAGCTGCAGGCAGAGGTCAATGCCGAGTACCAGCGTATGCTCAAGGAGCGCGAGGAGGAGATCGCCAAGCGCGAGGAGGAGATCGCTGCCGTCAAGGCAGAGGTCAAGGCCGAGGCCGAGGCGGCTCGCAAGGCCGCCGAGGAGGAGGCTCGCCGTATCGCCGAGGAGAAGGAGGCGGCCCGTAAGGCCGCTATGCCCTCGTGGGTGGTCGACCTCGACGAGTATGAGCGTCAGCAGGACGCTCGTCGCAAAGAGGAGGAGGCAGCCGCAGAAGCCGAGCGTGAGGCACAGCGGGCGCGCCAGGAGGCGGAGCGCCGCCGTCAGGAGGCAGAGCGTCGTCGCCAGGCCGAGCAGAAGTATGAGGAGGACCGACGCCGCCAGGAGGACTGGGAGCGTCGCCGGCAGGCTGAGCGAGGACGGACAGATCAGGCTGAGCCTGAGGAGCACCAGCAAGCCGCCTCAGAGGACAGGGGCAAGTACGAGCAGGGTGCGGACAAACAGGATGCCGCAGGCGCAGAGCCCGCTGCAGTGAGCGCATCCAGCGAGTTTGCCTCAGCTGCTCGGTACGATCGCAGGGAACCCAATCGTGCCGATCGCGTGGAGCCTGCGCCCGATCCCAAGCATGCGGCGGGCGTGTCGGACGAGGTGGCGGGAAGACCCCATATCGGAGCGAGCGACGAGGCAGGGACATCAGGGCACCAAGACGGCGAGGATGAGCTTGAGCCGGCCGTCTCCGCAGCACATGTCGCTGCACGCGATGATGAAAGCGACGTGCCTGACAGCGAGCACTCGGCCCGATTGGGAGATGTCTTCAAGTCGCGTCCTCGGGTCAGTGCCCGCCACCGGGCGAGGACGTCTGTGAGTGATGACACTCGCCTTGCCCACGAGGGCCATTCTGGCAGAGAGGCCGAGGCCATCTACGAGGAGGCCACGGCCATCTACGAGGAGGCCACGGCCATCTACGAGAGAGCCGTGGAGCGAAGTAGTACACTTGAGGGCAGCGGCCTGAGGCGGAGCCAAGAGCCGCCTGAGACAGATTCGATCCCGCTCGCGGAATGGGAGGCTGTCTCGGACGATGAGTCAAGCGAGTCCTCTGGTGATGATGAGGGCGTCATAGTCGCGGATTCCGATGAGGGAGGAGTCGATGATGATGCAAACGAGACGTCCGCCCCTGCGTATGAGGAGTACATTCCCGGACCGCACAGAGTGCGCTAAAGTATGCAGGGAGGCTTGGGATTGACGTTGCCTTCGATACCATCAAGCGATTACTATGTGCGTGGGTAGGCGTGGCAAGTCAGAAACCGACAGGAGGATATCATGAGCGCAAAGGGAACGTTGGGTTTTATCCTTGGTAGTATCGTCGGGGCTGTTGCTGGGGCCACCGCCGGCTTGTTGCTCGCCCCTCGCACCGGGGCCGAGAGTCGTGCCATGGCTGCCGACGCCATGAACGATGCTTGGGATAGCGCAGTCGATGCGTACGAGCGTGGTTCTCGCGTTGTCAGCGATAAGATCAGCAATGTCCGGCCCAGCGTGGACGCCACGACCGATGAGCTTCGCGCCAAGGTTGATCTTGCGCGCGAGCGTATGGACCAGCTGCGCAGCTCACTCTCGGATGCGGTCAACACGACGTCAGCCCAGGTGCAGGATGCCGTCAATACTGTGGCCGAGAAAGTTGGTGCAGAGGATGACCGTCCTGCCGAGCAGGAGGCGCAGTCCGTACAGGTGGAGGTCGTCGATGTGAGCGAACCCACCGATCTTGAGGACGAGGCAAAGAACAGCTAGTAGCTGACTATCATCTAACATCCCCGCTTAGCGAGCAACCCACTTCTCTTGCCGTGGGTCGTAGGGGGTAGGTAAATTGGCGGGTGGGTGCGCAGTCGCGTGTCCGCCCGTCTTCCGCATGCGATGCGTAGCGAAGGGACGTGCCGTGGCAAGGCTCAGGCTAAATGGCCTCACGCGCATGAAGGTTCATGTACCAAGGGGAGAGAGCGGCGCACTCAAGCGCCTTGGTCATATCCACATGACGGTCTTTGACCCCGACGGCAGGCGTGTGGTAGGCTTTTTGGTTAAGCGGCCTGATGTGGCCGGCTTGGTGAGGCGCTCCGATCGCTTTGTCGCCCTCGATGCGCTTGAGCAGCGCGGGGACGACCTCGTTGTCACAGACAGAAGATGGGGCACGGGCACTGCCGCCCAAAGGCGCCTTGGGCTTGACTGGGATCGTTGCATTATGTGGATTGGTATGGATGCTCGCACGACCAAGGGCAAGCGGCTTGGCCTTGTGAGTGATGCAGAGTTCGATCGTGAGACGGGCCAGGTCGTGAGCTTCTTTGTGGGTGACGGCGTTGTGGCCGAGACTCTGGTGGGCGCCTTGCCCATTCCCGTCTCCATGCTTCGCGGTTGCTCAAAGAACTGTATGGTGGTGGATCCCGCAGCGGAGAGGCTTGCGCTTTCTGGTGGCGTCGCCGCTCGTGCGGGGGAGGGCTATGCCAAGGCAAAGGCACAGGGGTCAAAGGTCGCCAAGAAGGTGGACGCCCAGGTCTCGAGGGCTGTCGCCAAGGGCTCCAAAGCGTTTGGCAGGCAGCTGGGGAAGACCAAGGGCATGTTTGGCTCGTTCATGGACGAGTACAAGAAGGCCCGAGGCAGCGGGACATAGAGAACCTGTTTTCTCGACCAAGGGTGAGGCGGCCACCAAGGGGGCGTCGCCGTCACACCATGGCGTTGAGGCACTCGTGCCATCCGACGCAGCTCGCGGCGCTGCTTGTGGCGCTGCGGGCAGCACAATAGTGTACACAAATGCCCCGAAACGGCGTCGAAAGGCCGTTTTCGGCGATCTGTGTACACTATTGCGTCCCCCTGCATCCCCACCCGGCCGCCCGCGCAACCCCCGTGTCGCAACAGTGTACACAAATGCCCCAGAACGGCTCCGAAGGGCCGTTTTCGGCGATCTGTGTACACTATTGCGTCCCCCTGCGTCACCACGGGACGCCCGCGCAACCCTCGCGTCGCAACAGTGTACACAAATGCCCCAGAACAGCGCCGAGAGGCCGCTTTCGCCAATCTGTGTACACTATTGCGTCCCCCTGCGTCACCACGGGCCGCCTGCGTCACCACGGCCGCCCGTGTCGCAACAGTGTACACAATCACGAAGCCCCTAATATCCCAGCGCCTGGAAGACGAACATCACCACGGTCAGGATGATGACCGCGACGATCGTGAACCAGGTGAGCGCGTTCCAGATGCGGCCGTTGACATGTGCGCCCATAACGTGCCTGTCGCTTGCGATGTTGACCATGCAGAGCAAAAGCACTGGCAGGAGCACGCCATTTATGACCTGGGACACCATCATGATGCCAAAGAGGTCGGCTCCCGGCAGGAGCACGATGATGGCGCTTGCGGCCGTGATGAGCGCTATCGTGCCATGGTAGACTGGCGCCTCCCGCCAGCTGCGGTTCACGCCGCGCTCCCAGCCAAATGCCTCGCAGACGGCGCCGGCGGTGATGCCGGGCATGACGCAGGCAGCCAGAAACGAGGCTCCCACCAGACCCGCCGCGAACATGGCGGAGGCGTGCTGTCCCGCGAGCGGCACGAGCGCCTGCGCGGCGTCTGCAGCGTCGTTCACGGCGATGCCTGCGGGAAAGAGCACCGCGCCCGTCGTCATGATGATGAACCAGGTGATGATCTCGGCCACGATGGCACCCGAGATATTGTCCGCGCGCTGGCCCGGGATGTCGCTCGCGTCGAGGTTCTTCTCGACGACGTTGCTCGCCACCATGAAGATCATGTAGGGCGAGGTGGTCGTGCCTATGTTGGCGACGAGGAGCGACACGTAGCCCGGGTTGGTCGAGACCTGCGGCACCAGCGTAGCCCAAAGGGCATCTCCCCAGTTGGGACCTGCCATAATTCCCGCGACCACATAGGTCACGAAGACGCAGCCTATGGCCAGGAGTATCTTCTCGATGCGACGGTACGATCCTGTCATCGAGAGGAGCCAGGTAGTTATGGCAGCAACGGGCACCGAGACGAAGGTAGGCATGCCAAAGAGCGCCATGCCCGAGGCGATGCCTGCGAACTCGGAGAGCGTGACCGCAAAGTTGGATACGATGAGGGCCAGCATCGCCACCGCCGAGATGCGGATGCCAAACTGCTCGCGGATGAGCGACGCAAAGCCCTTGCCGGTGGCACAGCCCATGCGTGCGGCGGTCTCTTGCACTACGATCAGCAAAAGGCACATGATGGGCACGGTCCACAGCATGCCAAAGCCGTAGGACGCGCCTGCGCTCGAGTAGGTGGCGATGCCGCCGGCATCGTTTCCCGCAAGGGCAGTGAGCAGGCCGGGTCCCATGGCGGCAAGCAGCGCGAGCCTCCCCTTGCGCGAGAGGCGGCCCTTTCTCTCCTCTGTGGCCATGCTAGCTCCCCCAGCTTCCTGCAAGTGCCAAGGCTATGGCGCAAAATACTACCAGCGAGAGGAGCATGGACGTGACCTGCAGGGCGATGCCCGAGGTGTCGAGGTTCTTCTCGTCCCGACTTCGTAGGACGATGAGGTAGACGGGGCATAGGACAAATGACACCACGATGCTCGCAGCTGCTGCGGCAAAGCTGGCGGTGCCCATGCGGACGATGTGCGCCGTTGACGCGTCGCCCGCAAAGAGCACGCTGAAAACCCCCATAGACACGAGTGCCACGAAAGCCGCGAACAAGAGCCCAAGACCAATGCCCTTGAACGCAAAGCCCGCGAGCGAGGGCGTGTCCTCGTCGTTGGGATCGTTCTCGATGAAGAAGTTCGTGACGAAGCCCACCGAGTCAAGGGCCGCCACGACCGCAGCCGGCATGGCGGCTCCCAGCGTAAGGACGATGCCCCGCCCCTCCCTGCCCATGAGGAGGGCGAGAAGGGCAAGGCCCAGCATCCAGACAAAGAACCAGAGCTCGTTTCTGAGCAACCAGAGTATGTCGTGTGAGCCCGTACGGCCCTCTGGGTCGCTGCGTCTTGCGCCTGCGATCTGCAGGTCCTCCTCATGCTCTTCCTCGAGGACATCCAAGGCGTCATCGACGGTGACGATGCCCAGCAGCCTCTTGTTCTCGTCGACCACAGGCATGGCGAGCAGGTTGTACTTGGCGATGTCCCTTGACACGTCCTCCTGGTCATCGTCGGGGTGGGCGAAGACAAGGTCCCCATAGGCGATGTCGCTAAGCTTGGTCTCGCTGTCGCTCGTGATAAGGTGCCGCAGACTCACAACGCCGGAGAGCCTGCCCTTCTCGTCCTTGAGGTAGACGTAGTGTACGGACTCAAAGTTCTCGTCCAGTCCCCTGATGGCTGCCACGGCATCGGCTGCGGTCGCATCCTCTGCGAGCGAGACGACCTCGGAGGTCATGATACGACCCGCCGTGTCCTCACGGTAGCCCAGAAGCTGATTGATGGCGCTGCGCTCCTTGACGCCCATCAGACGCAGGAGCTTCTCGGCCTTGTCGTAGTCGAGCTCGCTCACGAGCTCTGCCGCATCGTCGGGATCCATCTCGGAGAGAAGACGTGAGGCGGCATCCTCGTTCAAGTCGCCCATGAGTTCGGCAGCCATCGAGTCGTCGGTGAGCTCGGCGATGGCGTCAGCCGCGCGCTCCTCATCGAGCTGGGCAAACACCTGGCCACGCAGGCGCGGGTCCAGTCGTTCGATGATGTCCGCGATGTCTGCGGGGTGTAGCTCGTCGAGGGTCTTGTGCGAGACGGACAGCTTCACGTTGGAGAGGTCACGATCGATGAGGTCCATGTAGTTCCATGCGATGATGCGCTCAGGCAGCGGCTTTCCTAGGGCGCGCGCGGCGTGTAGCACGATGCGTTCGAGCGCGGGAGAGAGTGATCGCAGGATTCCGCGGATGCCTATCTCGGCGCCGAGCAGGCGAAGCTGCGACGAGCTTGTGTCAGAGAGCTTGAGGTCGTTTACGCGCACGACGCGGGCCCCTCGCGTATCGACGATCTGCTTGTTCAGAAGGTCACGAGCAATGAGGACCTCGTTGGGCTGTAGATAGCTGAACCTAATGTCTGTCGCGATGACCTTGAGACGAATCTCGTCCTCGTTGAAGCTGCCAACGTATTTGCGCCAACTAATCATGAAGGGGGTCTTGCCGGGACCCTCCACGGCAAGCGAGGTCACGCGCGGAAAGACCTCCCCCGTGGCAATGCCAAGGTCATTGACCCTGCCGATCTTCTCGCCATCAAGGTCATAGACGGGGTTTCCCACCAATTGGGACAGGTAGATCATGCGAGCTCCTCTGTTGGTTGGGCGTCACGTGCCTCGCACGGGTGCACGACGCTTGTATCACCTGGGGTACCTCACGGCGAGACCAACGGGGAGCCGCCGAGGGGTTATCGACTGTGAGGTCGAGGTTTCATCAAAGCCCTTTCTCCTTGCCTGTAGATGGGGGGTGACGTCGGTGCCGTACCATTTGTGTGCCACTCCTTCGATCGATTGTACACGCGTACATGGCAAGTTGGGTCGTAAAACTGCGCATGCGCACGAGGGTGATACGCACGAGGGTGATACGCACGAGGGTGATGCGGGGTAAGGCGACGGGGTGTTGGGGAGGCGGGAGGGGGCGACGATAGCCAATCTCTGGCTGATAGCATGCTGATGGATGCGCTACCATGAGAGGAAGTCCGTGTCAGCGGGGTTAGCTGCGGGGCGGCGCTTGATGGGAGGCAGGCATGTTTTGTGAGAGCTGTGGGGCGTTCGTATCAGAGGGACAGCGGTTCTGCACGCGCTGTGGCGCGCCGATGGAAGCCGTGCAAATGCCAGGTGCCGCTAGTGCGCAGGTACCGGGCGTCGCCGGCTCACCGGACCTTACGCAGCCGTCCGCAGTCCCCGGCCCCACAGCCGTCGCGCAGCCGGCGCCTGCCACTTCGCACAGACGTCGCGCCCTGTTCATCATGGCGCTTGTCTCCTCAACCGCCGCGTTGGCGATAGCGTTGGCCATCTTTGTCGTACCCCGCCGCGCGCGCTACCGTTACTTCGTGTCGCAGGAGCTGGGGGGCATCTGCCGGATCGAGGAGGGCAAGACGGACGTCGAGCTCATCCGCCCGCTGCCGCAGCCGGCGCAAGACGGCCTGAGGACGCCCACCTGCCTTGCCGAGGGAGATGGGCGCGTCTACTTCGTAGAGACGCAGGCATCCCCGCAGCAGCAGGACTGCTCCTACCATGTGCACTGCATCAACGAGGACGGTGGAAACGACACAACCGTCTTCGACGCAGGCTCGGACGAGGTCATCGACCTTTATGCGCGCGATCGCGAGCTTTATGTCGTCGGGCGGCAGTATGGAGGCTCTGACGGGACGTCGCACGTCATCTGGTCGATGGCGGAGGACGGCTCTAACCAGCGGACAGTCTATGACGCGTATGGCGAGGCCGTGGTCCTCAACGATCGGCTGTACTTTGTCCAGGGCAAGGACCGTGACTCCCTGAACACGCTCTGCTCGTCGAAGCTGGACGGAAGTGACGTCAAGCAGCTCTATGTGAGCTCGTCCATAACCATTCGAGCACTGGACGCCCATGATGGCCGCATCTGCTTTGTCGAGGATGACTACGGGACGCCAACGTCCCTCATGTCCATCGCGCCTGACGGCTCCGACGCGAAGGCAGCATATCACTTTAACCCTGTGGACGCGTCGGATGAGGATCAGATCAACTTCCTCGGTAATGTGGTCTACGCGAATGGCAGGGCGTACTTCACGGGTAAGGTCGTGCGCGACGCGATCATCGCGCACCTGCGCATTGTGCCGCTCGAGGGCGGTCCGATGCGTACCGTTCCCTTGCCCTGTGATGCCTGTGGTGGTATCGACATCGAGGATATCGGCACGGGGCTGGTCGTGACGATGTACAACTATAACGAGACGAGGCACACGAGGGTCTGCCTGATGGACTATGACGGGCAGGTGCTCCAGATGGACCCAACCGCACGGTCGGCGGGAGACGGAGCAAATGCGCGTTCGGGGGCGAGCGCGGTCGGCCTCGGAGCTGACGACACGCAAGACGCGGCCTATGCCGACAGCATGCTTGGCATGGCGGTCGATGGCCAGGACTACTTCTTCTCTGCCGCAAAGAACGGGTTTTGCCGCATCGCGAGGGACGGTGCCGATCCAGAGCGCATCCTATGGGTGGACTGTACGAAGGCCGACGAGGACGAGGTATGGAATTTTAGCAGGGACGGCGAGCGCTTGTTCTTCTGCTGGGCCCATGACTTCCGCCTTGATGAGGGGGGAGGCGGGATGCGAGGATCGTGTGACGTCTGTAGCATCAAGCTCGATGGCAGCGACAGGAAGACCGTCTTTGCGCCGGGGGCGGACGGCTCTCACAGGTACGCCCACCTAGCGTATGTCTTCGATCATAGGCTCTATGTGGTGGTCGAGAACGGAGGATCCTCCAACGCGACCTACGAGATCCTTGCCATGGACGAGGACGGGTCAAACCAGCAGACTATAGGTGCCATACGCAACTACAGCCCACGGTGGATAACACTTACCAAGGACAAGGTCTACTTCGTCTGCAACAAGAGTACCGGTAACACGTCCTCACCCAAATCCACAGGGACGCTCTATTCGCAGAACTTGGACGGAAGCGATGTTCGCGAGCTGTACACGAACGAGTGGGGAGATATAGGAGTCCCTATGGTCTCTGACGGTTGCGTCTGCTTTACGGAGGGGGGCGATCTTCGCGGCGAGGATGGGTCTGCCGTGATCAGCATCGCACTTGAGGATGGCTGCGCGTTGAGCGTGTACCATGCGACTGGGAGTGAGGGGGTGACGCTTCGGGCGGTGGCCGCAGGTAAGGCGTACATCGAGGTAAAGAAGCGTGGCGAGCTCACAGAGCCCTCAAAATACCGGTTCGTGCCCGTGGGCGGCAAGTTTACGACGGACATACCCCTGCCCGAGGGGTACTACCACGCCGAGTTCGCCGACGCGGGCGACCACCTGATCGTGATGGGCTCGGGACTGATGGAGAACACCGGGGTGCCAAACACGGGCACGTATGTGTGTGCGGTAAGCTATGATGGCAAGCTGCTCAAGGAGTACGTGCGCGGGCAATAGCGTCTGCGTGGGCAGTAGCGTCACGTCGTTTGGCTGAAGATCATCCCCCCATGCCGCGCGCAGCGTGGGCACCCCGCTGCGCGCCAGACGACCGAGGACGTCATCGTCACTCGTATTGGTGATGACGGCCGAGAAGTCACTCACTGACGCGAAGCGAAAGTTGCCGTGGGCGCAAAACTTCTGTTCCTCTCGTTTCCTCTCGCACAGGCGGACTCCATCGTTGGGGTAGGCTCGCTCCAAGGCCAGCTGTGTCGTGCCATGTGGGTGGGCCTGGGGTTGCCGATGAGCTCATCGTGCAAAGATTCGCGCTCATCTACGCTATAATGTGATTGTTCTGCGAAGTAAATAGAAAATTAGTGAGGCCGGACAAGTCCCATGGTGGCCCGCAGCCCTGGCTTCCTTGGGAAGGATGGGGGAGCTTGGTCATGAGCGCGATGAAGGACATGCTCAAGCGCGAGAACGTACAGATCGTCGACTCCTGTGAGGGCTGGGAGGACTCGATCCACGTCGCAGTGCAGCCGCTGGTGGACGGAGGCTATGTCAAGAGCGAGTACATAGACGGCATCATCGAGAACGTCCATACGTTTGGCCCGTACTTTGTCCTTGCGCCCGACCTGGCGCTGCTGCACGGCCGCCCCGAGCAGGGCGTCATCAAGCAGCAGCTTGCCGTCACGATCTGTCGCGCGGGCGTCGAGTACAAGCCAGGCGAGCCCGTGCGCGTGCTCGTCACGCTCGCGGCGGAAAATCCCGACTCTCACATAGACGTGATGCGTATCCTCGCCACGATGTTTGCGGATCCCGCAAACATCGAGAGAGCTGCGACGGCGGCCGACGCAGACGAGGTGTACCACCTGTTCGTTGACTTTGACACCTAAGCAAAGAACAGCTGTGGAAATCGGTTGACCTGTGTGACAACAGCTTAAAGGAGGAGTACATGGCTGCACTTGGCTTTATCATCAACATCCTGTCGACCCCGGCCATACTGGTTGGCCTCTTGGCCCTGCTGGGTCTCTGCCTGCAGGGCAAGCCAGTCGAGGACGTCATAAAGGGCACCCTCAAGACCATCGTGGGTTTTCTGGTCCTCTCTGCGGGATCTGCCTTTCTGCAGTCTGACTCGCTGCTCGCCTTTGGCGAGGTCTTCAACTTTGCCTTCAACATGCAGGGGGTTGTCCCCAACAACGAGGCCGTCGTCGCCGATGCCCTCACCACCTTTGGCACTGCCTCGGCCATCATCATGGCCCTTGGCATGGCGCTCAACATTGTCCTTGCGCGCTTCTCGCGCATGCCCTACATCTTCCTGACCGGTCACCATACGCTCTATATGGCCTGCATGCTCGCCGTCATCCTCGGCGGTGCTGGCAGACTCGTAGGCGTCGAGCTGTACGTTGCCGGGGGCTGCCTGCTTGGCCTGATCATGGTCCTCTCGCCCGCGTATTGCCAGCTCACCTATCGCAAGGTGACCGGAGGAGACGCTATCGCGCTTGGGCACTTTGGTGGCATCGGCTACTGGCTTGCCGGTCAGGTGGGGCGGCTGTTCTCTGCGAACAAGAAGAGCACGGAGGAGATCAGCTTTCCAAAGCGCCTCATCTTCCTGCGCGACACCACTGTTTCCATCGGCCTCACCATGGTGCTCTTCTTTCTTGTCGTGACCGGCGTCGCCGTTGCTCGCGGCCTTCTGAACGCCGTCCCCGCCGGTATCACCGCCGATGAGCTTGCCTTTTCCTATCCCCAGTTTAAGCACCTTGCGGTCCTGCTCAACGTGGGGCAGGAGACGACCACCAACTGGGTCGTGTGGTGTGTCATCTCTGGCCTCTCCTTTGCCGGTGGCGTCTACATCATCCTGTCTGGCGTTCGTCTGATCATCGGTGAGATCGTACCCGCCTTCAAGGGCATCGCCGACAAGCTCGTTCCCGGCGCTAAGCCGGCGCTCGACTGTCCTGTCGCCTTCACGTACGCGCCCAACGCCGTGATCATCGGCTTTTTGAGCTCGTTTGTCGGCGGTATCGTGGGCCTGCTCATCCTCATCGGCTGTAACGTCGCCTTCCCCGTCGCCCTTATCCTGCCGGGCGTCGTTCCCCACTTCTTCTGCGGTGCCACCGCTGGCGTCTTTGGAAACGCCGAGGGCGGATGGAAGGGTTGTGTTGCCGGTGCCTTCGTCCATGGACTGCTTATCACCTTTTTGCCTGCCATCTGCATGCCCGTCTTCACGCAGCTGGGCTATGTTGGGACGACCTTCTCGGATGCCGACTTCTCTTGGATGGGCATCGCCTTTGGCAATGTGGTCCATGTTGCGGGTGGTATGCCGCTCGTTCTTGTGTGCGTGGCCCTCTACCTCCTTCCCATCGTGTACAACCTCGTGGCTCCCAAGAAGGGAAAGAAGCAGGGAGAGACGGTCGAGTAGGGTGCGCGTTTGCCACTCGCGTCTTTGTCATTTGCGTTTCTCCACAAGAGGCAGACGGTGGCCGACAAGCTTGACTTGAGCGATGTTAAAGTGGCTAGAATCAAGGTATCGTCACTGTGTGGCGCCGGACATGTGCTTGGCGCTACCCAAGAGAAGGAGTGCGTCATGGCAATTCGTAAGATCATGTGCGCATGCGGATCGGGGTTGGGCTCCAGCCTCATCGTTCACATGAACACCGAGGAGATCGTCAAGAAGCTCGGACACCCCGAGATAGAGGTTGATCACACCACCGTCTCGGACATCAACCCGACATCCGCCGACCTCTTTGTCGTCGGCGGGGATCTTGCCGACTTCGTGGCGGGTGTTCCCGACGAGAAGAAGCTCGTCCTTAAGAACATCGTTGATAAGGTGGAGCTAGAGGAGAAGCTCAGGGCCCACCTCAGCTAGGCAAGCGGATTCTTGTCCACAGGGTTTCCGCCTTGTGGCGGCCCGTATTGCCAGCCCGTACTGCCGTTTAGCCCCGCCCCACAGCTTCGTGGGACGGGGTAGTGACCAGACATACGGGGAGCACTACGTGCGGCTCGCCGCTAGAACTGGACCTGCGGCGCCTGTCGGGCGGAGGCGTCCGTAACCTCAAAGCCCTGGCGAACCTTGAACTTGCTGCCGGCAACGATGTTGCCGGGGAAGGTCTCGATGGCGTTGTTGTACATGAGGACGCAGTCATTGAAGCTCTGCCGCGCGTAGACGATCTTGTTCTCGGTGTCGGTCAAATTTCTCTGGAGATCCTGGAAGCTGGCATTGGCCTTGAGATCAGGGTAGCTCTCGGCGACGGCGAACAGCGTCTTGAGCGTGTTGGTGAGCATATTGGAGGCCTCCATCTTGGCCTCGGGGGTGCTCGCCTCTGTCACGGCAGCGCGCGCCCGCGTTACCGCCTCGAGCGTCTTGGACTCATGGCTCGTGTAGCCCTTGACCGTGTTCACGAGGTTGGGGATGAGGTCATTGCGCCGCTGGAGCTGGGCATCTATGGTCTGCCACGCGTTGTCGCAGCGGTTGTCCTTGGTTACGATGTTGTTGTATATCGAGATGAACCACACCGCCAAAGCCGCGACGATCGCAACAATGATCAGAATGACAACAAGCATGATATCCTCCCTCTGCCAAGCCACCGACACGGTCCGGATGGCCGACTTAGTACTGCCGGACAGTATACCCTGTTGCGCTCTCTTCGGGCAATGGGGCCGGAGCGACAAGGCGCGCCCTTGGCGCACGGCCGCCTCACAGCAGGTGTCCGTGCCTGCGCAGGTAGAGGGCCTGGGCTCCGAGCGTCGTTGCGCAGTAGCCCGTGGGCATGCGGTCGAGCGGCGCAACGTAGACGGATGTGGCTGGGTATGGCGGTGCCGGACGTATGATGGCGGAGGGGGAGGGATTCGAACCCTCGGAACGGGGTTACCGCTCGACGGTTTTCAAGACCGCTGCATTCGACCACTCTGCCACCCCTCCGCAGGAGCACAGGCTATATCCTACAACATATCGGAGGGCGTGGCGAGGAGGGGTGTTAAGGATGCGAGCGCAGGAAGACGAGTTCTACATGCGCATGGCCCTCGACGAGGCGTGCGCTGCGGCAAGGGAAGGCGAGGTGCCCATAGGCGCGGTCGTGGTGTACGAGGCGGCGCATGACCCTGCAAGCGACGCCTACATAAGTCCCGAGGACCCTAAGGGCGCGTGGGAGCAGGCGCCACCCCCTCGCGTGTTGGCGCGGGCCCACAACCGCCGCGAGCTCGACAGGGATCCCTCGGCCCACGCCGAGCACCTGGCCATGGTCGCGGCGGCCCGTGCGCTGGGGCACTGGCGCCTTTCGGGCTGCACGGTCTACGTGACGCTGGAGCCCTGCCTCATGTGCGCGGGGCTCATGGTGAGTGCCCGCATCGACCGCTGCGTCTACGGGGCGGCGGACCCCAAGGGAGGGGCGCTTGGATCGCTCTATGACCTGAGCCGCGACGGGAGGCTCAACCACTCCTTCATGGTGAGGTCGGGCGTGCTCGCGGACGAGGCGGCACGACAGCTGCGCGACTTCTTTCGAGAGAAGCGCGTGCGGCGCGCGCCCGGCGCACCTCGTCGGGATGCGTGAGGAAGGGGGCATGCGCGGCCCGGCGGCGCGCTGTCATGTGTCCGTTGTATTCGGTGTCCGCTCTCCCCCTGTGGGGCTTTCCCGCAGCCGAGTGACGGGAGAGATGTGAGGCACGGTGGCGCGGGGCCATCGCGGGGACGCGGGGGGGCTTGCCCGGGGCGGGCGCGGCCTCACCGTTTCACCATCCGTCGGCGATTGGGCGTCCCATTGCCGCAGACAGGAAAAACCAGTGACTTTCTAGATTTCGTAACGTATAATCAGGAAAGTGCTGAAGGTGAGGCGCGTGGGCGCGAGCGCGCCCGCAGACCTTGGGGCGGGTCCCCTACGGACGGAGGAAGCTATGGGTACGACGCTGCTGGCGGCTAAGAGAAGGTTCGTGCGAGGGCTCTCTGAGCCACGGCGTCTCCCGCTCCTGCCTGCGGCGCTGGCTTTCATTTGTCTGACACTCACCCTTGTGTTGGGCGCGACCCCGGCGTGGGCCGAGGTGAAGACGGGTACCATCGGCACCGGCTGCTCCTATACGCTTGATGACTCCGGCAAGCTCACCATCTATCCCACGGACGGCGTGTCGGGGGAGATGGCCAGCATATATGACGCGCTGCCTGGCGGCGATGATCGCCTGAAGGCTGTCAGGTCAGTGGTCGTCGAGAGGGGCGTCTCTGCGCCCGAGGACTCTAGCTACCTCTTCGAGGGCCTGCATGAGGCGGAGTCCCTCGACCTCTCCGGCCTCGACACCTCGCGGGTCACCAACATGGTGGGCATGTTCGACAGATGCTCCTCGCTCTCCTCCCTCGACGTCTCCGGCTGGGACACCTCGCGGGTCACCAACATGGCGGGCATGTTCGACGGCTGCTCGGCGCTCTCCTCCCTCGACCTCTCCAAACTCGACACCTCGCGGGTCACGGACATGAAGCTTATGTTCTATGGCTGCTCGGCGCTCTCCTCCCTCGACCTCTCCAAACTCGACACCTCGCAGGTCACGGGCATGGGCTGGATGTTCACCGGCTGCTCGGCGCTCTCCTCCCTCGACGTCTCCGGCTGGGACACCTCGCGGGTCACGGACATGCAGGCCATGTTCCAGGGCTGCACCTCGCTCTCCTCCCTCGACGTCTCCGGCTGGAACACCTCGCAGGTCACGGACATGGATGGCATGTTCCATGGCTGCTCGTCGCTCCCCTCCCTCGACGTCTCCGGCTGGAACACCTCGCGGGTCACGGACATGGATGGCATGTTCTATGGCTGCTCGGCGCTCTCCTCCCTCGATGTCTCCGGCTGGGATACCTCGCGGGTCACGGACATGGGTTTCCAGCACGGGGAAAAGTACGGCATGTTCCAGGGCTGCTCCTCGCTCCCCTCCCTCGACCTTTCCGGCTGGGATACCTCGCAGGTCACGGACATGGAGCTTATGTTCTACGACTGCTCCTCGCTCTCGTCCCTCGACGTCTCCGGCTGGGACACCTCGCGGGTCACGAAAATGGGGTCCATGTTCTCCGGCTGCAGATCGCTCGCCTCCCTCGACCTCTCCAGCTTCGACACCTCGCAGGTCACCGACATGGGGGGCATGTTCGGGAACTGCAGATCGCTCGCCTCCCTCGACCTCTCCGGCTTCGACACCTCGCAGGTCACCGACATGAGGAGCATGTTCACCGTCTGCTTGGCGCTCTCCTCCCTCGACGTCTCCGGCTGGGACACCTCGCGGGTCACGGACATGAGCAGCATGTTCGACGGCTGCCGGGCGCTCGCCTCCATAGCGGTGGGGAAGGGCGCCGGGAGGATGCTCTCGGGCGAGGCGTCGGGCTTCCCCGCGGGCAGGGACGGCAGGGGATGGTTCTCCGCGCGTGACCGCAGGTGGTTCACGGCGGAGGAGCTCTCGCCCGGCCGCCAGGGCATCGCGGACACGTACACGACCTACGGGCCCGGCGACGAACCCAAGCCCGAGGGGCGCGACGTCTCGGGGGCGTCGGTGGACGCGATACCGGACCAGGCGTGGACCGGCTCCGCCGTGGAGCCCAGGCCGACGGTCAGGCTCGGCGGGAGGACCCTCTCCGAGGGGACGGACTACGCGCTCTCCTTCAGGGACAACACGGACGCGGGCACCGCGACCGTCACGATAGAGGGCAGGGGCTCCTACACGGGCGCCAAGTCCGTCACGTTCAGGATCGTGAGGAGGGACGAGCCCAAGCCGAAGCCGGAGGAGCGCGACGTCTCCAAGGCGTCGGTGGACGCGATACCGGACCAGGCGTGGACCGGCTCCGCCGTGGAGCCGAGGCCCACGGTCAGGCTCGGCGGGAGGACCCTCTCCGAGGGCACGGACTACGCGCTCTCCTTCAGGGACAACACGGACGCGGGCACCGCGACCGTCACGATAGAGGGCAGGGGCTCCTACACGGGCGCCAAGTCCGTCACGTTCAGGATCGTGAGGAGGGACGAGCCGAAGCCGAAGCCGGACGAGCCCAAGCCCGAGGGGCGCGACGTCTCGCGGGCGTCGGTGGACGCGATCCCCGACCAGGCGTGGACCGGCTCCGCCGTGGAGCCTAGGCCTGCGGTCAGGCTCGGCGGGAGGACCCTCTCCGAGGGGACGGACTACGCGCTCTCCTTCAGGGACAACACGGACGCGGGCACCGCGACCGTCACGATAGAGGGCAGGGGCTCCTACACGGGCGCCAAGTCCGTCACGTTCAGGATCGTGAGGAGGGACGAGCC
>ERZ772874.642-NODE-642-length-18776-cov-20.332034_pt1 | contig 18776 bp, 11 predicted proteins | sample MGYA00580586_ERZ772874 | MGnify/ENA primary metagenome ERZ772874 (study PRJEB29015, sample SAMEA2737952) | human oral metagenome | biome: human oral; feature: human-associated habitat; material: dental | place: China | collected 2154 ... | reverse complement strand
TCTCTTCGTCGGAGATCGGAGTCGTGTCTCCCAATGGCGTCCCAGGGATAGGCTGAAGGATATTGATCGGGATGCTGTAGGAGTGCAAGCTCTTGAGGTAGAAGGCCAGCTCGATACGCTGCTCCTTCGTCTCTCCCATACCGATGATCCCCCCACAGCAGATGCGCATGCCGACTCGGCGGGCAGCTTCGAGTGTCGCTTCCTTATCTTCCTGCGTGTGAGTAGAGCACAGCTCTTGGAAGTAGCTAGGGGATGTCTCCATGTTACAGTGGTAGGTGGTGACGCCACTGTCAAAGAGTTTCTTCAGTTGGGGCTCCGTAAGTAGCCCCAAAGATGCGCAGCACTTCAGGCTAGGGTTGGCTCGCTTGATGGCACGGTAGCTGATGCTCATCAGATCGATCTCCTTGTCCGTCTGGCGTCGACCGCTTGCCACGAGGGAGAAGCGTCCGATACCCTGCTTATGGTTGTAGGTTGCTTGGGCTACACACTCGGCTGGGCTAACGAGGGCATAGCGCTCCGCTCCGGTAGCATAGTGTCCGCTCTGGGCGCACCACTTACAGTCTTCGGGACAGTTGCCACTCTTGGCATTGATGATGGAGCAGGTGTCAAAGGCTTTCCCCATGAAGTGCTCCGTGATTTCATGGGCTGCTTGGTAGAGTTCCTCCTTGTTTGGATGAGTAAGGAGGGCTAGTGCTTCGGCTTCGGTAATATCTCCGCCGGAGAGGATGCGTGTCTTGATAGCTTGTATCATTGTCTTGTAAGGTGGGCTCGATCTGGAGAATGAAAAGAAGGAAGAGTGCTTAGTCTAGCTAGGGGAAATACTACTCTCGGGAAGAGGTATATCTTCTTAAAGAGAGAGGTAGACCTTTAGTAAAGTAAAGGTTAAGCTCTGCTAGAGCTAACTGCTACGTCCCTTCTGGGGATGGTGCTGGATGCTTGGGTTGACCAAGGAAATTCAGTGATCGAGCAAGCTTTTGTTTGAGCGATAATCGAATAAAGAAGATTAAGAAAAGCCTTGCCCCATCCGCTACTTCGTCTAAGGAGAGCTGATGAGGCAAGGCTACTTAATGGGGTGAGAGAGCAAAGTCGCTCTCTGCAAACTGGGGCAGAAGACCGAGGGAAGGATGAGCCGTAGCAAGAAGACCATCAAGGCCCTCTGCGACAGACCGAGCTTCCGCTTCTTGTTCCTCTAGCTCTTGTGCCGAGGACGCTAGCTGGAGATCCGTGAACTCACGTAGGAGTCCAAGGCTCTTTCCAGCAAGTTGCTCCAGTATAGATACAGCTAGATGACCGATGACGACGCAGCGCCCAAGGCTACGGAATACCGCTGCATGAGAGCGCGTCCAGCGACAAAAGTAGAGCGAGGGACGATACCCTGCCTTCGTCTGTGTGTGCTGTGTCGTCTTCATCGATGTTAGCTGGGGCGAAGAGGTTACTTAGCTACACGTTCGAGCCACTTGACCATCGCAAGCATCGTGATCATCGAAGCTGCACAAGCAGCGACGAAGACGAGCCAGCATGCCCATAGAGGTACGCTCGTATAGAGTACCCCACCGATGAAGAGTAGGGAGTTCCCGAGAGCCGTAGCTGCAAGCCATGCTCCCTGCATGACCCCCTGGAGGTGAGGAGGTGCTACCTTCGATACGAAGGAGAGTCCTAGAGGCGAGATGAAGAGCTCAGCGACCGTGAGGATGAAGTACATGCCGACCATGACCCAAGGCGTAAGGAGCATGTCATGCTTAGCTACTTCGCTCATATCGCCGAGGGTGCTCTGATCGGGGAGACCTAGTGAGCAGACCATTAGGAAGACGTAGGCCAGCGCAGCGATACCCATCCCGATAGCGATCTTACGTGGAGCAGATGGTTCCTTGCCTTGTTCGCGAAGACGACCGAAGATGTACATCACAAGCGGGGTGAGACAGACGACGATCAGCGGATTGATCGACTGGAAGATTTCTGCACCCTTGATCTGGGTGAAGCCAAGGTCTATCTTGATGACACTTAGGTCAACGTAGTCACGAGCGAAGTAGGTAAGTGAGTAACCGTTCTGGTGGAAGGACATCCAGAAGAAGATGACGACACCGAAGACAGCGAAGAGAGCATAGATGCGCTGACGGATTTCAGCTGCATCCATCTTGACTTCTTCAGCTGCAGGCTTACCTGATTCAGCGACGGCCTTCTTGCTTGGATCAGGGAAGGTACGCTGGTTAAGAAGGAAGATCACCATAGAGACGCAGATCATCACTACGGCAGCGATGAAGGCGTACTGGAAACCACGGTTGAAGACGTCGAGATAGCGATTAACGAACTCTGTTAGGCTATCGAAGGACTGGCCTCCAGAGACCTTTTCCATCAAGCTCTGTAGGTTCATCAGTGCTTGCTGTGGCATAGCATCGCCTTCGCGGAGGTACTGATGAGCTAGAGCTGGGAGTTCAGCGCTATAGTCGAATCCGTTGTGCTGAAGCCACCAGTTACGGATACCTACAGCTATGAAGGGAGCGAAGACACCACCGATATTGATGAACATGTAGAAGATCTGGAAGCCAGCGTCACGCACACTCTGGTAGCGAGGATCATCGTACATCTGCCCGATGAGTACCTGCAGGTTTCCCTTGAAGAGACCATTACCAAAGGCGATGATACCTAGCCCAACGCAGGTCAGCGTCAGATAGAGCGAGAGGTTAGGTACTGGTGTAGGCGTAGGGATAGCGATAAGCAGATATCCCAAAGCCATGATGACGAGTCCTGCTACGATGGTTGCCTTGTACTTCTTCGTTCGGTCAGCGATTACCCCACCGACGAGAGCCAGCAGGTAGATCGACGCATAGAACGCCGAGTACACATATCCTGTCGTCTGCTCGCTCAAGCCAAACTTGGCCGAGATGAACAACGTCAGGATCGCCATCATGATGTAGAAGCCGAAGCGCTCTCCCATGTTCGCAAGAGAGGCTGCGATCAATCCCTTAGGATGATTTTTGAACATAAGTTGTTGGGTTAATTAAGTAAGGTGAGTATTGTGATGGTTAGATAATTCGTTCTCGTGTTACTCCTGGCGTATATCTAGGATGGCTCCAGTACGTATGTCGAAGTATACAGATGTCGTAGCTCCCGTACCAATGTGGAGCATCTTAGGAGCTAATGCCTGTAGTGAGCCTAGCTGAGAGAGGCTGAAGCGTTCTTTAGCTAGTGCATGCCCTTCGTAACTCAAGGTGAAGGCTGCTAAACCAGGCAGGCGATAGACGACGCTATTCTCTAGGAGCTTGTCTTTCTTCTTCTGCTCTTTAGGATCGAGTAGGGGAGCTTGCTCGATGATCTGTACGTCAAGGTAGATAGGACTACCACTTAGATCTTGAGCATCCACTAGGCCAACGAGGGGCGAGAAGCGAGCTAGGACATAGTCTTTGCTTGGCTGATCGTTTGGCTGGTAGCGCACGACGTGCTGTGTGATACGCTCCGTGGTGTCACCGAGGAAAAGGCGTAGCGTGCGACGCTCCTCGCTTCGCAGTTTCTCGAGAGCAAGACGCATCGACTCTCCATCCTTCGGCATATTGTCTGCAGTCCCTGTCACCAGATTCATAAGGCTTTCTCGTAGGTCATAGAGATAGCTTGCTGCGATCTCTGCTTGCTTGGCTAGTGAGCCAGCCTGTGTGTACTCACGAGGTAGAGCTGGTAGCTGGCGATCGGGATAATGCTCCGAACGGATGGATACCAGCGGAAGTGTTGCCTCTGTCTGCTTCGTCAGGTGCTCGCTATTTCCATTGATAGAGTAGAGCACACCTTCTTCAGTTAGCTTGACGAAAGGAGCAAGGGTCTTCTTGTCGAAGGCTACGAGGTACTGTTGAGTGGAATCTGCTCGCCCAATCGTTCGTAGCTTGGCTTCCTGTAAGCTAAATTCTCGCTTTGCCTCGCTAGAGGAAGAGACGCTTAGGTATCGATTGGCATACGCCGACAAGGGGCCAGGTGTATAGCTCTGCTCCTTGACGGTGAAGATCGCTTCTACCTCCGTTTGGGGGAGGCGATAGACGATACCATAGTCGGTCTCTTTAGTGACATCATAACGATGCACCTTTGTTTGCGCAGATAGGGAGGTGGCTGTGAGCCCAACAAGGCCTAACCCAAGGAGCAGGTGGTCGAGTCGAAGCATGCTATGTGAATTATGATAAGTAACTTGTTTATGCTAACAAAACTACGAAAAACACAGGGGATGGTCAAATAAAGATAGACCTTAGGTGCTGGCTCTATTGAGAAGTATCTAGCTCCTTCTTCCCATAGTTTCTTTGGATCCCTATTTTGCCATACCACCAGAGGACTATCTTGATGATCTCAGAGTAGAATCTAAGCATATGGTAGGTCCAGAAAGAATTTAGGGACTTCCCGCTCTAGTCTGAGTGAGAAGCCCCTAAATCTTACGGCTCTAGGTAGGTCTAACTAAGACTACTCCTTTACTTCCCAGTAGGCATCCTTGAGAAGAACGTCTTGGAGGGAGCGGATACCAGGCTTTTGTGCCTTCACTTCCTCGATCTGCTCTGAGACGGCTTGGTCATAGCAGGGAGCGTCGACATCACGGATTACACCGAAGGCAACAGGGAGGTCATTGTTAGTTCCCATCATTGCTAGCATGGTATGTAGCGTAGGGTCCTCTTCGTGTGCATCGTGGGTGAGTACGTCATCTAGGGTATATCCATCCTCTCCGATCGTCACAACCTTTAGACGTAGACCATCAAGGACGATTCCTTTGTTCTTATCCTTCCCAAAGACCATCTTCTCACCATGTCGGAGGACGATCGAGCGGTCTTCGCGGAACTCACGCTGAGCGACACCCTTATGGACGCCATCATTGAAGATGACGCAGTTGACTAGTACTTCGAGGACGGCGGCTCCCTTATGCTGAGCACAAGCGACCATACATTGGCCTAGGAGCTTCATATCGATGTCAAGGGAGCGAGCGAAGAAGCGTCCACGTGCACCGAAGCATAGCTCTGCAGGGATGAATGGATCCTCAACGGTGCCGTAAGGAGAGCTCTTTGATACGAAGCCACGAGCAGAAGTAGGAGAGTACTGCCCCTTGGTCAGCCCATAGATTCGGTTATTGAAGAGGATGAAGTTGAGGTCTACATTACGACGGATGGCATGGATGAAGTGATTACCACCGATAGCTAGGCTATCTCCATCCCCAGTAGCGATCCAGACGCAGAGGTCTGGACGTGCTGTTTTCAGTCCCGTAGCAATGGCTGCTGCGCGTCCATGGATCGTGTGGAAGCCATAGGCGTTGACATAGTAAGGTAGGCGAGAGGAGCAACCAATACCTGAGATAACAGCAGTCTGCTCGGTAGGGATCCCAACTTCAGCCATGGACTTCTGTAGCGTAGCCAATACACCGTGGTCACCGCAACCAGGGCACCAGCGTACATACTGGTCACTTTTGAAGCTTTTGGCGTCTAACTTCACTGGATTGAGCTTTGTATCCATGGTATTATTCTTCTATCAGTTGGATGAATGAGTCTACGAGGTGTGATAGCACGAAAGGCTGGCCTGTGACCTCGTTGTATTGGTGTGGGTTGAACCCTGGGATAAGCCCACGGAGATAACGGGCAAACATCCCTGTATTCTGCTCGGCGATGAGTACCTTCTTGTAGCGGAGTAGGATCTCTGCTGCATTCTTAGGCAGGGGATTGATGAAGCTGAAGTGTAGATGAGCGATCTTATAACCACGCTCACGTACCTTGTGTGCAGCTTCGTAGAGGTGACCATAGGTGCCACCCCAGCCGACGATGAGTAGCTCTGCATCTTCGTCTCCTTCTACCTCTAGAAGAGGAAGGTCATTAGCGATGTAGTCTACCTTCTCTTGTCTAGTCTTGACCATGAGGGCATGGTTCGCGGCATCAGTGCTGATAGCACTCGTGGTATAGTTCTTTTCTAGACCACCCAGACGGTGCTCAAAGCCAGGGGTGCCAGGGACAGCCCAGTAGCGTACCTTCGTTTCAGCATCACGATAGTAGGGCTTCCATCCTTCGAATCCTTCTGGGAGCTTAGAGACGTAGTTAGGCTCGATCTTAGGTAGCTCATGGAAGTCTGGAATACGCCATGCCGAAGAACCATTAGCAATGAATGTATCGGTGAGCAAGATGACAGGAGTCATGTGCTCGATAGCGATCTTGGCAGCCCAGTAAGCGTAGAGGAAGCAGGTATCTGGTGTCGTCGCTGCTAGGACGGGGAGGGGAGCTTCCCCATTACGCCCATAGAGCGCCTGCATGAGGTCTGTCTGCTCGCTCTTCGTAGGAAGACCCGTAGAGGGTCCTCCTCGCTGTACATCAATCAAGACAAGAGGAAGCTCAGCCATGACAGCGAGACCGATAGCCTCACTCTTTAGAGCAAGACCTGGACCCGAAGTCGTCGTCACAGCCAGATCTCCAGCGAAAGAAGCTCCGAGAGCGGTACAGATACCCGCAATTTCATCTTCGGCCTGGACGGTCTTTACTCCGAGAGCCTTATGCTTGGCTAGCTCGTGTAGAATGTCTGTAGCTGGAGTGATGGGATAGCTACCGAGGAAGAGCTCAAGACCTGCTTGCTCAGCGGCTGCGATGAGACCATAGGCGGTAGCCTTGTTCCCATTGATGTCGAGGTAGCGTCCTGGTATAGGCTTCTGGGTCTCGATACGGAAGATGCTAGCCGAAGCGTGGGTGTTTTCACCAAAATTGAATCCATGGTTGAGTGATGCGATATTCGCATCACGTAGCTGTGGCTTCTTACCGAACTTGCGGTCAAGGAACTGCTCTGCGGGAGCTAGAGGACGATCACAGATCCAGCAGATGAGCCCTAGGGCGAACATGTTCTTACAGCGTAGAGCAGACTTGGCGTCGAGGCCAAAGTCTGTTAGCCCGTCCTTTACGATCGAAGAGATAGGTGCTGGTATGACTTGCTGGGTCTTGAGTCCAAGTTCCTCAAAAGGTTCATCAGTTTTGAACTCGGCCTTACGTAGGTCATTGGAGGTGAAGGAGTCCGTGTCGATGATGATGATCGAGTCCTTCTTCAGGTATTTGACGCTTACCTTGAGGGCTGCGGGGTTCATGGCGACAAGGATGTCGGCAAGTTCACCAGGGGTACGTACGCTACGAGATCCGATCTGTACCTGATAGCCAGAGACCCCGCTGAGCGTCCCTTGAGGTGCACGGATCTCGGCTGGGAAGTCGGGAAGTGTTGAGATTGAGTTCCCCGTCATCGCAGAGAGGTCAGAGAAGATGGTCCCCGTGAGCTGCATCCCGTCTCCCGAGTCTCCTGAGAATCGGATGACGATGTCCTTAAGGGTTTTGACCGCTTTCTGTTCGTCCATAGTTCTTGTACTACATTATTATAAGGTACACCAGCATCGCTTTGGCTCTTGCGTGGTCACCCTGAAGGAGACTGTGAGAAGCACCGTAAGTGATCAAGGGTGAGCGACCTGCTGGTATGTCGTTGCTCTTATTATATGGACAAAACTAAGTAATAATGTACACCTAGACAAACTAGCCGGTCTTCTTCAAATACTTTAGAAATAGGATTGTCTTGATCTAGTCATTTCCGGTTGAATTCCTTGGCTTCTTCTGCTATTTGTATGTTAAAAATAGCCGAATGTGGACACCGAAACATAGAGCGATTGGGTAATATTTAAGAGGAAGCTGTATGGTATTCTGTCAGCATCATAGGATTTAGGAAGGAGGACTCGGCGCATTTGGCTTCAAGTCTTGTGAGAGTTTGCTATTAACTTTTAGGTTTGTATCCTTGATAAGCTCTCTCGCTCACGATCTATGTCTATCTCACTGGTTAGGTATATTGTGGAGGGGTATGCACGTATATTGTAACCGACTGATTACGTATATAGTAATCAACCGTGTACGTATATTGTGATCTTGATGGGCTACTTATTCCAGAAGCCTAGGAGGGTGGAAGGGATAAAAAAGAAGCGCTCTCCTCAGCTGAGGAGAACGCTTTCTGAATGGTGAGTCTAAAGGCTCTACTTCTTTAGTCGTGCAAGGATCTTAGAAGCCGACTCGGAGAGTAGGACAATCGCTCCAGCGAGGATCGCAGTGTCCTTGATGACTAGACGGCCAGCACCTGAGAGGAAGGGGAAGCCATTAGCCCACTCTCCTGCCTGGAGTGCTTCGGGAGAAGCATGTACCCAAACTTCGGGAGTGGTCACTAGGAAGCTCAGCGTACCGCAAGTCATGATGATACAGAGGAGCTCACCAATGATCCCGAGGTAGGGAGAGAAGAGACCTAGGAAGACGAGGATACCGATCGTCATGATCAGGATACCCAGACCATGGGAGAAGAGGTAGGTGCGGTTCTCGACATGCCAGTCATGCTTGACTTGATCGTACTTTCCTTCGGGCACCTTGTTGAGTGTGTACTCCTTGACGACCTTACCTTCGTCGTTGGTCACTTCATTGCTTGCATTCTTCAGGAAGAAGCTCATGATAGGGCTATTGGCAACGAAGGGGATGATCCCGTTGGCTTCGTAGTTGGCGAACTTAAGCCCTCCGATCCATACGAAGATGACGAGGATAGCTACACGAATGAGCTTACGTCCTAGACCTCCGAGCTGGCTTGCTGCCTCGAGGAACTTAATACAGAGTGATTGCATACGTTGTTAAATGAAAGATTGGTGATAGTTTGTTTGTTATGCTTCTTAAGAACCTGATAGTATACTCAATGTTCACTACGCGGTATACATTCGTGTACTTCGATAGATTTAAGGGAGATTTTAGGACTTCCTGCTTAGGAGGAAGGGTACATAGAATAGCGCACTTGGAAGATTGGATCTGAACGCTTATCTTTGCACCGTATTCTTCGCACTATGTGCTGGGAATAGTTAGGTAGAATCAGTAGCTCAGCAGGTAGAGCAACGCCCTTTTAAGGCGTGGGTCCTGGGTTCGAGCCCCAGCTGGTTCACTAGGCGGGTATCACGAGATGCCCGCCTTTTTTATTTTCTAACACTCGCTACTTCTCTACGGGAGAATGGAGGGGAATACCATGATAAGTACGAGCAGGACTCATTTCAATTCATTCTTCCGTGAAGGGAGCGACCACCGTTGCTTCGTACGCTGACACATAACACTTTTCGTTTCAATTCACGCTCCCGTGAAGGGAGCGACACTTCCCCGACACAATACAGCTCGGTGACGTAGAGTTTCAATTCACGCTCCCGTAAAGGGGGCGACAAGATCGTACCGCAAAGAAGTACATTGCCTACATGTTTCAATTCACGCTCCCGTGAAGGGAGCGACAGTGTCCCTCCAGTTCATTGTAGAGGGTGATCATGTTTCAATTCACGCTCCCGTGAAGGGAGCGACTCGTTGTGCATGGCTGCGTAGGGCATCGCCGAGGTGTTTCAATTCACGCTCCCGTGAAGGGAGCGACTACTCGTGTTAAGTTTTAACGACAGTACAAAGTAAGTTTCAATTCACGCTCCCGTGAAGGGAGCGACAAACGCCGAGGCCTCTCTCTTCTAAGTGCCCTCTAGTTTCAATTCACGCTCCCGTGAAGGGAGCGACACGTATTGAGTCCCGCCTGGAGCCGATTGACAGAGTTTCAATTCACGCTCCCGTGAAGGGAGCGACCTCTTTCGATGCCCTCCACCTCTGGAATCTTAATCGTTTCAATTCACGCTCCCGTGAAGGGAGCGACGTCAAGAGACACGCTCTTCAGAGATGTACAGTTGAAGTTTCAATTCACGCTCCCGTGAAGGGAGCGACAGAAAAACTTTTCCCAAATTTTGGTAGTACACAAGTTTCAATTCACGCTCCCGTGAAGGGAGCGACTAGACATTGTAGGCATCCCCTCGGCTAGTCTCCTCGTTTCAATTCACGCTCCCGTGAAGGGAGCGACATCTGTGACACGGTGGTGTCTTCATCCCATAGCCCTCTGTTTCAATTCACGCTCCCGTGAAGGGAGCGACAGTCTTGCTCGGTGATATACATATTAGTCGATCTGGTTTCAATTCACGCTCCCGTGAAGGGAGCGACTGCTTATTCGTTTGCTCACTCATATTGGCAAGCAGTTTCAATTCACGCTCCCGTGAAGGGAGCGACGAGCGAGGAGACGCCAGTTGTTAATTTTGATCACGTTTCAATTCACGCTCCCGTGAAGGGAGCGACTGACACTCACCGACATCACAGCCTACATACGAGAGTTTCAATTCACGCTCCCGTGAAGGGAGCGACAGTCCTCGGGGCGATACCACTGCCCCTCGAACTCGTTTCAATTCACGCTCCCGTGAAGGGAGCGACATCTTCGGCTTGGTCGTATGGTCTTTTCGACTGTCGTTTCAATTCACGCTCCCGTGAAGGGAGCGACGCTAGTCAATAACATTGGTTTGGTTATCCTTGATGTTTCAATTCACGCTCCCGTGAAGGGAGCGACTCGGTCGTTACCAGTTGGTCATTGATTACACTACGTTTCAATTCACGCTCCCGTGAAGGGAGCGACGACCTCTGGTTCTGGTAAGGATAGTACTTACAACTTTGTTTCAATTCACGCTCCCGTGAAGGGAGCGACTGTCCTCCCCGATACCCGAGGCCTCGGTGATGATGTTTCAATTCACGCTCCCGTGAAGGGAGCGACCGTAATTTTCTTGACAAGACGTGTGCCATACATCAGGTTTCAATTCACGCTCCCGTGAAGGGAGCGACACCACCTCGGCATCGACCTAATGAGCCACATAGAGCTGTTTCAATTCACGCTCCCGTGAAGGGAGCGACGCTTCATGCAAGGTAAGGGAGCTAACCGTCACCTTGTTTCAATTCACGCTCCCGTGAAGGGAGCGACCTTGGTCTCCACGGTGGTGGCGGCGGTACGTGTAGTTTCAATTCACGCTCCCGTGAAGGGAGCGACATTGTGATACAGGGCACATAATACTGTATCACAGTTTCAATTCACGCTCCCGTGAAGGGAGCGACAAGCCGTCGATTGTCGCCACCCCTCGGGGTGTCGTGTTTCAATTCACGCTCCCGTGAAGGGAGCGACATAGTGGTAGCCAGGATTTGACCAGCCCCGAGCATGGTTTCAATTCACGCTCCCGTGAAGGGAGCGACTACTTACATCTTATATAGACGCAATGCGCTGGCACGTTTCAATTCACGCTCCCGTGAAGGGAGCGACTCTAGTAAATAATACTAACCCTAAATACATATTGTTTCAATTCACGCTCCCGTGAAGGGAGCGACTCGGTCGTTATCAGTTGGTCATTGATTACATTACGTTTCAATTCACGCTCCCGTGAAGGGAGCGACTCGGGCATACCATTAAGTGGCTTGGGGGTAAACTTGTTTCAATTCACGCTCCCGTGAAGGGAGCGACCGAGCTTCTTGTAGAGATAACTCGGGTCTTTAATGTTTCAATTCACGCTCCCGTGAAGGGAGCGACTGGCACTGGGATGAACGATATCATGTGGTTACGTGTTTCAATTCACGCTCCCGTGAAGGGAGCGACCCTTGAGCCAAAGACGACACTCCCAGATCCATCGGTTTCAATTCACGCTCCCGTGAAGGGAGCGACAGTTATTATTGCCTGGTTGTCTAGGCGGTTTTGGGTTTCAATTCACGCTCCCGTGAAGGGAGCGACATCAACGACCTCAATCAACAGATGACAAATTTTTACGTTTCAATTCACGCTCCCGTGAAGGGAGCGACGACTTTTTGCCATAATAATAAGTTATTGATTAAAAGAGTTTCAATTCACGCTCCCGTGAAGGGAGCGACGTCCTGATGAGATGACCCGCTTGTGCTTTGATGCCGTTTCAATTCACGCTCCCGTGAAGGGAGCGACCGTGAGGAGGGGACACGCTACGCCACCCCCGCAGTTTCAATTCACGCTCCCGTGAAGGGAGCGACCCCGAGCTTCAGCCTGCCTGGCTTGAGACGGGAGTTTCAATTCACGCTCCCGTGAAGGGAGCGACCCCAACAGCATGCAGAGCCTCTTCCCCCTGGAGGCGTTTCAATTCACGCTCCCGTGAAGGGAGCGACCTCTGGCACGTTAGCCTCATAATCCTGCCGTCTGTGTTTCAATTCACGCTCCCGTGAAGGGAGCGACTGGCACGCACTAACTACGCTGCATTCTACGCTCTCTTGTTTCAATTCACGCTCCCGTGAAGGGAGCGACTATTTTCCACGGCTCGGCTCCAAGCCTCACCGACGTTTCAATTCACGCTCCCGTGAAGGGAGCGACACCAGCAACTAGTGCAACAATGACTACCAGGAGAGCGTTTCAATTCACGCTCCCGTGAAGGGAGCGACTCCCTCGCTCCCCAAAGTAGGGGTGTTTATCGGGGTTTCAATTCACGCTCCCGTGAAGGGAGCGACATCGACGGGGTACGCAAGGGGGTCTATCAGGTCAGTTTCAATTCACGCTCCCGTGAAGGGAGCGACCCATGGCAAGGCGGAGCGTTTCATATTCGCTTTGCAGTTTCAATTCACGCTCCCGTGAAGGGAGCGACACCTCCAGTGCATTCCACAAGGCTTTGAGCTCGAGGTTTCAATTCACGCTCCCGTGAAGGGAGCGACTCGGTTATGGCTTTGAGATTGTCCTTGACCCTCGTGTTTCAATTCACGCTCCCGTGAAGGGAGCGACTGGACGACGTGATCTTATACTCACCCCAGAGCAAGTTTCAATTCACGCTCCCGTGAAGGGAGCGACACCATCTCCAAGTGGGCTCAGACAGGGCAATGGCAGTTTCAATTCACGCTCCCGTGAAGGGAGCGACTCTTCCTGGGCGGGGAAACGCCTGAAACAAACAGTTTCAATTCACGCTCCCGTGAAGGGAGCGACACCAAGGCGATGGTCTTCTGCTCTTGCCCCTGGAGGTTTCAATTCACGCTCCCGTGAAGGGAGCGACCGACCTTACCCTCGACATCGCCGAGGGCAGGGTGTTTCAATTCACGCTCCCGTGAAGGGAGCGACGATGGATGCCTTCTTCGATCTTTCTGGCTCGGGAGAGTTTCAATTCACGCTCCCGTGAAGGGAGCGACCACAATGGCAGGGAAATTCCAAGCTACGATGTGAGTTTCAATTCACGCTCCCGTGAAGGGAGCGACCATACAAGGTTTGGCGTATCTCAGATCTGCTCAGTGTTTCAATTCACGCTCCCGTGAAGGGAGCGACTGAGTCTCAGCACTCATTTTATCCATCTCTCTCCAGTTTCAATTCACGCTCCCGTGAAGGGAGCGACAGATGATATACAGCATGTTATAACTCATTTTCCTGTTTCAATTCACGCTCCCGTGAAGGGAGCGACGATATTGGTCTGGTCGCCAAGCATAAAACGGGGCGGTTTCAATTCACGCTCCCGTGAAGGGAGCGACGGAGCTTAAGCAAATGGGGCAAGAGCTGGAGGATGTTTCAATTCACGCTCCCGTGAAGGGAGCGACTATGACAGTGCAGTAACTGTTAATCAGCCACTTAAGTTTCAATTCACGCTCCCGTGAAGGGAGCGACTCTACCTGTGCATGCAAGACCTTAGGGAATTAGTGTTTCAATTCACGCTCCCGTGAAGGGAGCGACAGGTTATCTCCTTGTTCTCTTCCACTATACTGTAAGTTTCAATTCACGCTCCCGTGAAGGGAGCGACTTACCTCCGCCATCCTTATCGTGGCTACGTGGGGGTTTCAATTCACGCTCCCGTGAAGGGAGCGACGGGTAAGGGCATTGATAACCGAACAGATGCCCAGTTTCAATTCACGCTCCCGTGAAGGGAGCGACGATTGAGTCTAAGACTTACGACCTTGTAATAGTTGTTTCAATTCACGCTCCCGTGAAGGGAGCGACGACTACGAAATGGCTGTAGCTCGCCTCGAGATTGAGTTTCAATTCACGCTCCCGTGAAGGGAGCGACGTGCTGTAGCTGTTGTACTCATAATACTAGAGCTTGTTGTTTCAATTCACGCTCCCGTGAAGGGAGCGACCACTTCGTCCTTTCTCCATCTGCTCGGAGATCAAGTTTCAATTCACGCTCCCGTGAAGGGAGCGACCGCCTCCCGGAAGGCGTTACCCGTCTCCTTGCCGTTTCAATTCACGCTCCCGTGAAGGGAGCGACTGTCCATGACCAGCTCCTTACCCTCTCCGATGAGTTTCAATTCACGCTCCCGTGAAGGGAGCGACCGGGGGCGATGATCAGCCCCCCAAGGAGACAGAAGTTTCAATTCACGCTCCCGTGAAGGGAGCGACCCCATCGGCGAGGATGGTCATAAGCTCCTGACAAGTTTCAATTCACGCTCCCGTGAAGGGAGCGACAGATGTACCAGCTTAAGCAGCGCCCAACAGTCAAGTTTCAATTCACGCTCCCGTGAAGGGAGCGACTACCCCCTAAGTACATTTCCCCCGTAGCTTCCGAGTTTCAATTCACGCTCCCGTGAAGGGAGCGACACACATCGGCAAGACCTGACTCGTTCCAAAGTTTAGGTTTCAATTCACGCTCCCGTGAAGGGAGCGACCTATTTCACCGGTGTAGTTCCGACGGAACTCTTTGGTTTCAATTCACGCTCCCGTGAAGGGAGCGACGCAGATGCGCTGGCGTCTGTCGGCGTTAAGGTCTCCGTTTCAATTCACGCTCCCGTGAAGGGAGCGACATTAAGCCCCCTTGACACCCCATACGATGTGCGAGGGTTTCAATTCACGCTCCCGTGAAGGGAGCGACAGCAATCCATCATCAGCCAGCACCCCCAAGAGTGGTTTCAATTCACGCTCCCGTGAAGGGAGCGACCTCATCCCAGCGGTCAATGATTGGCTTGTAATACGGGTTTCAATTCACGCTCCCGTGAAGGGAGCGACACCGACGAGGACTGCCGTAACCCCGAGACGCTAAAGTTTCAATTCACGCTCCCGTGAAGGGAGCGACCACCTCTGGCATCTTAATCAAATCTGCGTTATTGTTGTTTCAATTCACGCTCCCGTGAAGGGAGCGACAATGCCAACTTCATCGGCTGGTACTTCGACCTCAAGTTTCAATTCACGCTCCCGTGAAGGGAGCGACCAGGGAGAGCGGGAGCACCATCGGTACTCCCAGCGTTTCAATTCACGCTCCCGTGAAGGGAGCGACCAAGGAGCTTACAAGCAAGATCAACACCCTCGAGTTTCAATTCACGCTCCCGTGAAGGGAGCGACAGCTTGGACATATTTTTGCGTCTTGTTTGCGAGCAGTTTCAATTCACGCTCCCGTGAAGGGAGCGACTTCCTCTTTGTGTCGCTAAGCACACAGGGTAGGCTCAGTTTCAATTCACGCTCCCGTGAAGGGAGCGACGCTTACCCGCCCAGGAGGCAACGGCTGCCTTCAGCGTTTCAATTCACGCTCCCGTGAAGGGAGCGACACCACACACGCACGGGACACCAGAGGGGACACCGAGTTTCAATTCACGCTCCCGTGAAGGGAGCGACCAAAACACCCCTAAACCTTTCCCAAATCTCTCTAGTTTCAATTCACGCTCCCGTGAAGGGAGCGACTTCCCAGAAATCTAATGCGCAAAACTACGATTAGGTTTCAATTCACGCTCCCGTGAAGGGAGCGACTGCCTAACAAAAGTAAGGCTTAAATAAAGGATAAGCAAGGTGTTTAATGCGAAGACCTATGGGAGAAATAGCGAAAAGATAGGAGATTAATTAGATGTGTTAGCTAAGCTATTCATTTATAGCTACTGCGAATTCTCCGGGATTTGACTGCATGCTTGACCTTCGCAGGGCTATAGCCGTATCCTTAATCGGATGCTCGTAAGAGGGTGGTGGGGGTATGGATGACGAATAAAGCCTTTGGCGGAGGCTTTGGGTGTAAATATGGTCTGTCCATCTAAAGAGACGGATGGTTCATTTAAGGTGATGCTTGTGCTAGTGCGACGGCAAGAGACTAGAGAGATAGCGAGGAGCATTCAGGGTATGGCCTTTGATAAAGCACATCCCTTTCTATGATCGAAGTAGGAAGAGCAGGGTGGTGGTGAGGTTTCTCTCCATTGAGGGGAGTAACACTCTCCGACCACGCCATGCACCTACAAGGTGCTACGTTACGTCGCCTTAAGATACGAGGTGTGGCTCGATAGATTCCGACAAAGGTCGCTATGGTGGGCAGGGGCGGTTTTGGATAGGTTGGAGGAATAGGAAAGAAACCCCTGCACACAAAGGAAGCCATAGCAAACTAGTACGGAGGAGCATCTGTCGGTCGACTTCTCACAAGCAGACTATCCTTAGACAGATTTGTATCCGCCCAAAGAGTATGCCACCAAGATCATTTATAATTGTTAGGAATAAGACTGACCTCTCCTTCGCTCTCCTAGCTTAATAGCTAGACTAGATCGATGTACACATATAGCACCTATTTCAATCACTGGAAGCTACTGCGTACCTCGGCACTTGCAGAAGACTTCCTTGCTAGAGGTGTGCTGTCTGAACGTAGCACATCAGCGAAGGTGCATGCATCGGAGAGAGTCCGTCCATAGATAGAAGAGGGAGCTCTCATGGCAATGTCTTCCCAATCTTATTCCCGAGATTGACACATTAGATCTCATCAAGCAGGTCTCCTGGCTTATCATCCTGGGTTCTCATCTACTTCGACCTTCCCAAGCAGGACTTCTCAATGAGGAGAAATCAAGTGCTCAGTGGTGAGGTTTATTTGTATAAACCTCTTGAAGGGATGAGCCTAGGCATATCATACATGATACGTCCCTAGGGGATGACTTACAGTAGCGGGTACTGCGCCGGACTCACACCGGCTTCCCTTACTGACTATCCATCCAGTAGCTGTGCGCTTCACAGCGGATATGGAAGTCATACTTGTAAGACAATACAAAGGTAGGGTAAAAGGAACAAATGAGCAATACTTAAAAAACTAAGGATATAACTGATGAAGGCAACCCTCGGTCTTTCCGAGGGTTGCCTTCTTAATATTGGGAGTGAATTAGGTGGTAGAAGTTGAATGAATGCTGCTAGCTAACGACTCCGGGGAATGACTAGAACATAGGATCCCAAGAGGGGAGCTGAATAGGTTTCTTCTTGAGGAGATCAAGGATACGTGCAGGCACATACTTTTTATTGACCACAAGGCGGAAGGTATATTCGTCAAACCAGGCATCGGTCATGATCAAGTGCCCCTTGACACCAGTTTTTTCCCCCCAGCTGTTTTCGACCTTCCATTTGGTTGGCTTACCATCTTTGTCTAGATCGACAGCTTTGAGTGTCATAGCATGTGTAGATCCGCTATCGAAGGTCTGGATGCGCTCGGTCTTATTCATCGTGAATGGATAGCCAAGGAGGGAGGCATAATCGAAGTTATCCAGCTTGGCGATCCCCTTGGGGCGATCTAGCTCACGACCGACATCGCATGAGTAGTACATCATCGATCCATCACGTAGTGAGGTGATAGCCATCTGCTTGATCTCGTCAATGGGGAGGTTGATGTACGTCCAGTTTTTGCCATCGTAAGCATGACGATCATAAGCGATCTCATAGACTTGATTATAGGGACGAGATGGGTCATTCATAAGCATGACGAACTGATCTCGCATGTCTCCCCCGACGAAGCGCTTGTAGAAAGACTGTGGCGTATAGGTGTCGGTAGAGATCGCTTTACCATCCTTATCTCTGAGTGTGTAGGAGAAGGAGGTTGGAGGGGTGCCTAGATTAAGGCAAAGTAGTCGATAGATATCCTTGAGACAAGACTCCTTGATACCTCGGAGCTTAGTAAGTGAGTTCCCTGCTGCCGAAGCCTTGCGTAGAGCAATCCCCGTCTGTCGAAGAGTACGAGCGATCATCTTACTTAGCAGATCAGTGTTATTGCTAGAGTAAGTCTCGGGCATGACCTCGGTAGGTACGACACCATACTTAATGAGGTTATCGGAGATGCCCGTGAATTGTCCCCCGTCACCGATGGGGTTCTGAAAGAGCCAGGCTACCTGTCTATCATCGATCGGGAGCTGGCGTGTCTCCAGGATCCCTTCGAGGAAGAGATTAGCCTTCTCTAGTTGATCCCAGAAGAAAGAGTAAGCATGAGAGAAGAAGAAGGTACCTGCCTGCTCACGCTCCATGAGCTGAGCACGCAGTACGTTGAGTCCTGTGAAGAGCCAGCATCGTCCGCTATGCTCTTGGTTGGTGATCCCAGAGCTCTTGACTTCGATGGAGAAATGATCATCCAGAGCTTCGGGGCGATGGCTGTTGACGAAGAAGTCTTTCATGCCATTACGAGCGATGGCATTCTGCAGAGCCTTGTCAGTCGGACTCACTGGATCACTCTTACGAAGATCTTCGAGTAACTTGGCGCTGATAGCTCCCTCCTTACTCTGCTGAGCTAGGAGAGGGGAGTAAAGTGCGCTACCTATGGTCGCTAAGACGAGGGCAGTGAAGTGGTGTAGTGTCATAGTAAGAAGTGTTGTATGAGGGTTTATTTGCTAGGGTTCTCTTCTCGGTCGAACCACGAGGCATACATCTGATAGTTATTGGCGATCTTCTCGTTGAGCTCACGGCTTTGCTCAGGAGATACCTTTTTGATGAACTTAGCAGGGACGCCAGCCCAGAGGGTATATGGTTCAATGACGGTCTTAGCCAAGACGACCGAGCCTGCAGCGACGATAGCTCCTTCTCCGACGATGGCATCATCCATCACTACAGACCCCATGCCGATGAGAGCATAGTCTCGGACATGACAACCATGGAGGGTGACATTGTGCCCGACAGAGACATTATCTCCGATCTCTATCGTAGACTTTTGATACAAGGTATGGAGTACGGATCCGTCTTGGATATTGACGTTATTTCCGATGCGGATGGAG
>ERZ772874.641-NODE-641-length-18813-cov-9.586790_pt1 | contig 18813 bp, 13 predicted proteins | sample MGYA00580586_ERZ772874 | MGnify/ENA primary metagenome ERZ772874 (study PRJEB29015, sample SAMEA2737952) | human oral metagenome | biome: human oral; feature: human-associated habitat; material: dental | place: China | collected 2154 ... | reverse complement strand
TGGCCGGGCCGTGGGCATGACCACCATTGCCGCCGCCTACGGCTACTGCAACCCCGCCGAAGCCGCCAACTGGGGGGCCGACCACCTCGTCAGCTCGGTGGCCGACTTCCATGCCCTGCTGCAGGGCCTGGCCTGAACCCCTACCTGGGCACCGCCCCCGAACAGCCAGCCATGACCAGCCCATACAGAGCTGTCACACCGGCCGGCCGCCAGCAGGAACCAGCCAGTCCCCGCCCGGGCCTGCGATGGCAGGCCCTGAACACACTCAGTAGCAGATACTGTTGTTGCTGCCCATCCGCAGCATGGCCGGCATGGTCACGCCGCGCACCCGGATGGGCTTGAGCTTCCTGCGCGTGCGGATGTCGTAACGGAAGATCTGCGGCGCCCATTCGTCCAGCGAATACAGCGCCGTCTTGCTGTCGCCCGTCACCCAGACGCTCATGATCTCCGGCCGGAAGCGGTCGATCCGCCGGTCGGACGGATCGTCGAACGACTGGAACATGATGCCCTTGTCGCCCGCCAGAATCCATGTGCTTTCCAGCCAGCCCGTGCGGATGAAGCGCGGCGAAAAATCCACCGTGAAGCGCTGCGGCTTCTCGTCACCCTTCTTCAGGTCGAACAGCGCCACATTGCCCTGCACATCCGCAAAGATCACGTGCTGCGTGTACGCATCGATGTAGGGCATGATCATCGGCTCGTTCGTCGTGCCCACCGTACGCATCGGCCCCGTGCTCAGTATCCGGTCCTGCTGCGGGAAATACACCAGCCCCTCCGAACCATCGTCGGTGGTGATGGCCAGCAAATCGTCTTCCGTACTGGCCACGCCGATGCCCAGCCCGGAACCGCTGCCGATGTGCTTCGACAGGTCGATGGTGCGCCAGTCATCGTCCGACTTGCTGTCACCATCCTTGTGATAGATGAAGGGCCTGTCCTCGTCCAGCACCCAGAACGACTTCGAAAACGAGCTGAACAGCAGCGAATAATAGGTGTTGAGCAGCGCCTGCCGCTGGTCGGAATCGAAACGGCGCGGGAAGATGCGCACCGAAAAATCGCTGTAGTCGATCATCCCCACCTGGTCGCGCAGGGCCACGGCCACCAGTGTGCTCTGCGGCACGAAGAACATCTGGAACAGCGGCGAGGGCAGATCCACACGCTGGCGCTTGAGCGTGCGCAGATCCATGAAGTACATCCACTTCGACTCGGGCGAGCCCACTGCCATCATCGAAGAATCGCGCGACATCTCCATCACATGCGGGCGAATGCCGAAATCCAGCGTCGTCACGTGCGCCCCGCTCACGATGTCGGTCACACTGATGAAGTTGCTGAAGCGGTCCGCCGCAAACACATGGCGTGTCGGCGAATACAGCCCCTCCGACGACTTCGACATGCGGGCCGACGCCCAGGGCGGCAGCTCGGCCCCCTTCTCCCGGGACTCCCCCATCACCTCTGCCATCATCATGGCCAGTGAAGCACCGGCGCCTGCCTGAATGAACTGCCTTCGTTTCATGTGACCCCCTCAGAAAAACGATGGCCCCAGCACACCCGCACATCAGGGCATGCCGGGACCATGGCCAGAACATGCTGGTCCGGATTCTACCCGGAGAAAGAACGGCCCCGTATCAGTCCGGCAAGCCGGCCGCCAGAACCGGAACATCACCGGAACAGGGCACGGCCGGACGTACCGGCATCACGAAACCGGGCGATCAGTGCTTCCCTTCGCCCTTGTGGCCGTCCTTGTGGTGGCCGTCCTTGTGGTGGCCGTCCTTGTGGTGGCCACCCTTGTGATGGCCATGCTTGCCATGATGTCCATGCCCGGACATGCCGGCATCCTTCATCACATCCTTCACCGACTTCACCACCGCATCACAGCTGGCCTGGCTACCGTCGTCGAAGAACACCGTCAGCGTGTGCTTGCTGCCAATGGCCGGCTTCTGCTTCACGTCGAACAGCATCACATGGTCACCACCCTTCTTGAAGACGCGCTCGCCATCGTTCAGGGTGAGATCCTTCAGCGGACCCATTTCCATCACGCCGTTGTTCATCACCATGTTGTGCAGCTCGACGCGCTGACTGATGTCCGGCACCTCGGCACCCTTCAGGTTGACCGGCGCGCCCGTGTGCACGAAGGTCACATAGGCCCCCGTCATGTCCTTGCCCGGTACCACTTCCTGAATCACGCAATTTTTCAGCGTGGTGTGCGAAGCAGCCTCGGCAGCGGCCGCAGAACCCGAAAACAGCACCGCCGGAGCAGCCAGCAGGGCAGCAACGGAAAACATCATGGTTTTTTTCATGGGAAAACTCCTCCAGGGGAAACAAACGGGAACAGCCCTGCATGCACATCGGCCAGCCGCTCCCACCACAACCTCGGGTTGCGAACACAAAGCCTCTCGCAACCCCGCCAGCATACCGGAAAACGCGACACAACGTTAAATAACCGGCCCGCCCATCGACATGCAGTAACCACCCGCGCACATCGGGCCATAACCCAACCCTGGCGCGACGGCCCGCCGTGTGCTCCGGTCAGACCGCGTCGCCGGACGTAGCGGCCGATGCCGGCTGCTGGCCATCACCGGCAGCGTCCCCCTGCTTCATCCCACCTTCATGCTTCATCCCGTCCTTCATGCTGCCGTCATGCTTCATGCCGCCTTCATCCTTCATGTCACCATCGTGCTTCATGTCACCGGCAGCATCACCCCCGGCCTTCGCCGGCTCGCCCAGCACCTCGTCCAGCGCCTGCGTCAATGCCTCCGGCCCAAGCTGATAGTCGTACACGTCCACCAGCCGGCGGTCCGGCGAGATCAGGTAGATCAGTGCACTGTGGTAGACCGAATACGGCACACCCTTCTCGGGCTTGTCGAGCTTCTTGCCATCCAGCCGGTAGCCATAGGTAGCACCCAGCTGGTCGGCCAGGGCGCGGATGTTCTGCGCGCTGCCCGCCAGCCCCACGATCCGCTCGTCGAAGAAGTGGACATAGCTGTTCAGACGCTTGGCGTCGTCGTTCACCGGATCGATCGTCACGAACACCGGCACGATCGCGTCCGGATTCTTCAGCGCCTTCATCACCTCGCCGTACTCGAACAGCGTGGTCGGACAGATGTCCGGACAGGACGAATACCCGACTGCCAGCAGCAGGTATTTGTCCCTGAAGCTGTCCTGCGTGACCTTGCCCTTCTCGTCTTCCAGATCGAACGTAATACGCCGGCCCATCACGGGCTGCTTCGGCGCAATCATCGTGCCCTGCGGCTCGGCATCCTTCGCCTGGGTTGCATCAGCCTCTGCGGCAGCCACCTGAAGCGGCCCCTGCCCGAACGCCATACCCGTACCCGCCGTCAGCATCATGCCCAGCCCGGCAGCCACCATCCATCGTTTCAACATGACAAAGCTCCTCCAGAAATCCACGCCCTGAAAAAACAGAAGGGCCGATGACAGCATACTGCCTTCGGCCCATTGATGGCTCATACCCTATCGAACATCCGGGCCAATCATGACCATGCGGACGCTGGCGGCCGCCGGTCGACCGGCCTGCCGGCCGACCCGTGGGCCTCCATGCCCGGGGGGCCGAAATGCTTGCGGCCCCTCCGGCTCCCCTGTGCTCACAGACGTTTACTTCTTGTCTGCAGCCTTGGGCTCGGGGGAGTCATGCGGCGGCTCGACCTGTTCCATCAGGTCGTTGTGCCACTTGCCGTCCACCTTGATCTGGGCCAGCGCACCCAGGTCCACCGCCTCGATCAGGTTGTGGTTCAGGTACACATACACGCCGGGCTGCTTGAAGGTGTACATGGCAGCGCCCGTCGAACCGGCGGCGATGGCCCAGGTTTCCAGGTTCTGCGCCGGGGTGTCGGCCAGATTGCCGCGCTCCCAGACGTAGTCGCCGTGGCCACCGATCAGGTGGGGATACGAGAAGCGGTTGGCCTGCGAGTGGTAGATCATCACCGTCTCGCCAACCTTGGCCGTCAGCGCGTTCTCGCCCGTGTAGGCACCCTTGCGCTCGCCGAACACGATGTGCGACGGGATCAGCTTGTCCATGACCTCGCGGTCGTCGGCCATCGACTCGGCCGGGCTGCTGTAGCGCTTGAACTCGCCTTTCTCATCCCGGGGCAGATAGAAGTCCTGCTCGCCGATGTAGTAGGCACGGTCGTAGTGCAGTTTCTTGCCGTTCTTGTCGTGCAGACCCTCTTTCGGCAGCACGGTGATGGCACCGTTCATGCCGTGCACCACGTGCCAGGGAATCATCGGGCCGCCCGGGGCGCAGTGATACACGAAGGTGCCCGGCTTGGTGGCCTTCCAGCGCACCTTCACTTCCTGGCCAGGCTGGACGTGGGTCAGCTCGCCAGCACCCAGCGCGCCCGTGGAGGCGTGGAAGTCGATGTTGTGCACCAGCTCGTTCTTGGCCAGGTTCTTCAGCGTCAGCTCGACGTAGTCACCCTCGTGCACGATGATCATCGGGCCGGGGACGTGGCCGTTGAAGGTGAAGGCCCACATGAACACACCGGGCTCGACCTCAATTTCCTTCTCTTCGATGAACATCTCGACTTCGACGATCCGCGGGGACTTCGGCGGCGTCAGGGTGTGCTCGGGCACGAACGGGGGCGAAACCAGCTTTTGTTTCACACGCGGCAGCTTGGCAATGCTGGCCGGCGCCTTGACAACATCGTAACCAGGCAGGCCACCAGTCTCGGAAACGATCTGCCCTTCAGCCATGGCGGAGGTGCCAATGAAGCAGGCACTGATGGCGGAGCAGAGAAGTGCCTTGCGCATCGCAGAAGCAAACATGGGTGAAACCTCTCAAAGGAATGAAGCGGGTTGTAGTGAACACCGTGACCGGGGCCACCCCGGCCGAAACCATCTGCAGCCAATCTATCGGAATGAAAATCCGAAATATTTGACATCCGTCAATTTCACATACCCCCATAGTGAAACATTGATTTGCATCAAATCCCGAGCGTCGTTGTCAGGAAAAGCACGCTATTTTTCGCTGCCACGGCCCCCGTGACGGCCATGCTGCAACCGCACAAAACGACAGAAAGGCCCGCCGAGAGCCCCTCCACAAACATTCATATATTAACAAACGAATCTGTGAAACTAATATGTGAATAACCAGATATGCGAGCAGCAGGGCGCATTTGTGGTTCCTGTAAAGACCTGGCCGACATGCACACGGATCTGTCGGTTGTCTGCACCAACTGACATGCCATCAGAAAATCCATAATATGACCAGTGAGTCAGCAAAATCGGGCATCTCTGGCGGCACCACCGCCATCACCACGGCCTGCACCTGACACATCCTCCGCTCCCCATTACCATGTTCGTGTCCCGGACAACCGGGGCTTTGGCCGACCGGGGCTTTGGCCGGCCAGACCCGGAAGATCGCAGCGGCCGGTCATCCATGATCCGGGGGGCATATCACCCCTCTTTCCACAGCCGGGCGCTGGCGCAGATCCTTCTTTGCCGGCCCCTCGCCTGCGTGCACTACCACCCTCGCCTGCACATCCGTCGCCCGAAACCTGCCCCCGTGCGGCCCACGGCCCTTCCGCTGGCCCCCTCTTGACAGGGCAGGTACAATGGACGTTCTTGGGGCCGACCTGGTTTCGACGGGGGTAGTGAAGCGGCTCAGGGCGTGTCGAGGGTCCGTCACCTCGTTAATCCACCGGAAAACCAAATAAACGCCAACGACGAGCGTTTCGCACTGGCCGCTTGAGGCCTAGCCGCTGCACCGGGTTGTCGGTAGCCCGGGCCCCGCAAGGGGCAGCAGTGTCATTTTTACCGAATCGTCTCTGACGGGGCCACCTCGTCAGAGCCTAAAACCCAGGTGGCTGGTTGCTGGTTGAGCCCGTGCGTCGGCGTAACGGCAACGAGATCCTAAAGGCGTCACTACACACGTAGAACTGGTTGCAGAAGACTTTCGGACGCGGGTTCGATTCCCGCCGGCTCCACCATCATCCCAAACCCTGGCTGGCAACGGCTGGGGTTTTTTGTTGGCTGCACCCACTGCTTCCACAAACGCCGCAAATCAGCCTTTCCTGCATCAGGAGGGCTCCAGCCTGCACGGGTATGGAGCCCCCTGGTTCACCAGCGGATCGCCCATACCAAAGAACCCTTCCATCCACAGATGCCCCAGACTCCCTCCTGCGGCGACCTGCTCGGGAATCCCCGGAATATCGCTGGCCGCAACCGCCTGCGTGTATCCCTGGCTGTCACGATACAGCACCCGCACCTCCCTCGGGCGCATGGCGTCCAGCAGGAAGGGTGAATGGCTGGTCACCAGCAGCTGGGTACGCTCCGACGCCGCCCGGCACTCCTCCGCAAGCTCAGGCAAGAGACGCGGATGCAGGAAGTTCTCCGGCTCCTCGACCCCGATGAAGCGGGGCGGTTCCGGATCATGCAGCACCGTCAGATACGCCAGCATCTTCATGGTGCCATCGGATGCAAACCGCGACAGCACCGGCTTGTCGAACGGAGCGTCCTTGATCTGCAGCAGCAAACGGCCATCGGGCATCGGCTCCGCCTCCACACGCTCCAGCTGCGGAATGCGCTGTCGCAGCACCGAAAAAATGGCCTCCAGCCGGCCTGGATGCTGCTCCTTCAGGTACTGAACCACGTTGGCCAGATTGTCCCCACTGCGACTCAGGCGCTCCTGCGGCCCTGCCTCGGGCTGGCTGCGGGTCTGGTCGATCGACAGATACGACACATACCAGTCCGTAATGAACTCTCGCAGTGCAGCAACGCGCGGGTTCTCGGCCAGCTGGCCCAGCGTGTTCACTGCAATCAGGTCGGGAGAACGCAGCGTCGTCTCCCTGCGCAGATCTTCGGTATCGGGCAGCTCGCCGCTGACTGCGGTACCGGTGCCACGCCTGAAGTCCAGAAACCTGAAGGGGCGCCCCTTCTCCCCCCGGCGCCACTGCAGCCATTCTTCCACCACCTCCGGGCCCCGACTGCCCTCATCAATGGCAAGGTGATAGGTCATGAGCGGGTCACGTGGACGCTCGCGGTACTTCAGCTCAAAAACGACAGGCCCGGCCGATCCACGTGTCTTCAGCTCCCTGCCACGGCCGCGCCTGTCCCAGGCCGACCGCAACCCCGACTGGAAGCACTCCGACAGAAAACTGAACACATCGAAGATGGTCGACTTGCCACTGCCGTTGGGACCGAGCAGCACCGTCATCGGCGTGAGGTTCTTCAGCTCGACCCGGCGCAATGCCCGGTAATTCTCGACCCGCAATGACTCGATGCGGGGGATGCCTGCTTGTGTTTCAAGGCTGGTTTTCGCGTTCGTCACCATGTCATCGTTCCATTCCCGTCATCCCGTTCCCCCAACTCATGCTGCAGACGCCTCCTGCGGTAACGCTTCCAGGCCCCGCCGATAGGTTCGTTCAAATACAACATCCCCCAGCCAGCGCTTGAACTTCGAGTTCTGGCTGAACAGCCTGTACAGCTCGGTGTGGTCGGACAGCATGTCCAGCACCACCCGTGACAGCGCATTATCACTCTCGAGTCTGGCGTTCTGCTGATCAGAGTATGCCTGGGCATTCTGATAGGCCTTGTCCTGTGCCACCCGGGCCGGAATCTCCTCGGTAATGACTTTCATGATCTTGTCTTCATCCTTCCAGTCAATATCACCGAACAGGTCATTGAACGCCTTGACGATGGCCGACAGCCGTTCGATCTCAGGATCAGCCTTCGCCCCCGCAGACGCCAGCGGGACCGGGGCGACCGCGGCATCTGCATCATCCAGGCTCATGTTCAGGGTATCCCGCGCCTCGACCCGGTAGCTGTCCATGTCAATGGTATCGAGCACGCCCGCCGAAAGGTCGGCCTCCTGTGGCGCTGGCAGCTTGGGAACCAGAAAATTCAGGAAGATCGACAGCTTCTCCCACTCCGCGTGGCCGTAGCTCAGGATCGCGCCCAGAAAACCGTAGCTGCGCAGAAACGCCTTCGCCTTGCCCTTGAACGCCACCTGTCCGTCCTCATCCAGGGACTTCATGTACACCGCCACACAGCTGTCCAGAATGGGGTCAAGCCGCTCCCGGTTGCTTCCCGCCAGGAACAGACTTACCAGCTCCTCGACCTGCTCCCAGCTGTACACCTGCGATCCATCCAGCTCCGCCTTCAGGTCATGCAGCCGGTTCGGGTCGGTCTCCCCTTCCTGTATGGTGGCACGGTAGTAGTCCTGAAACGCCGCTCTCACGGCTTCTGCATTCCCGGCAAAGTCCAGCACGAAGGTATCGTGCTTGTCGGGGTGCGCGCGATTCAGGCGTGACAGCGTCTGAACAGCCAGCACACCAGCCAGCGGCTTGTCCACGTACATCGTGTGCAGCAGCGGCTCATCAAAGCCGGTCACATACTTGTTGGCCACAATCAGGAAACGGTACCTGTCATCCTTGAACATGGCGGGGATATCCTTGCCCGGGAAACCGTTGAGGTCACTTTCGGTCTTCTTCTCCCCCGCAATCTCGAACTCCCCCGAGAACGCGACGATCGCCTCGTAGGGACGGTTGAGCTTCTTCAGCCGGGCGGATATCTCACGAAAGTAGTCAACCGCCCGTGCGATGCCATTGCATACCACCATCGCCCGAGCCCTGCCGCCCACCTTGCTCTTGCGGTCCACATTCTCGACGAAGTGATCCACCATGATCTCCGCCTTGCGACGGATAGCCGTCTCATGCGACTCGACAAAGTGACGGATCTTCTTCAATGCCTTCGACTTGTCGAAGTCCGGATCATCCTCCACCGTTTTGGCCACGTGATAGAAACTGTCTATGGGCGTATAATTTTCCATCACATCCCGGATAAACCCCTCCTGAATCGCCTGCTTGGTGGGGTAGGTCAGCTCCTCCGGAGAGCGGAAGGTCACCTGATCACCCTCCACTGTTCGTTCACCAAACAGCTCCAGCGTCCGGTTCTTCGGTGTAGCGGTAAAAGCATAGTAGCTGGCGTTCGAGAGCATCCTGCGCGACTCGATCCGCCGCTCGATCTCGGCATTCACCGCGTCCTGCACGGAATCCTCGTCCACCTCACCGATACCAGCCTTGCCAGAAAGGGCGGCGTGCATCATGGCCGTGGTCTTCCCACCCTGACTGGAATGGGCCTCGTCGATCAGCAGTGCAAACCGCCTGTCCGACAGGTCCCCAAGCTCATCGAGAATGAACGGAAACTTCTGCACTGTAGTGGCGATGATCTTCTTACCGCGCTTGAGGTAATCACGCAGGCTCCTGGCGTCATCCGAATGCGCGAAAACTGAATCCACATTGGCATACCCCTTGATCGTGCGCGTGATTTGCGAATCCAGCGCCCTGCGGTCAGTGATGACAATGACGGAGTCGAACATCGCCGCTGTCGGGTCGTCTGCCTTGCGCAGCTCGACCAGCTGGTAAGCGAGCCATGCAATGGTATTGCTCTTGCCACTGCCCGCCGAATGCTGTACAAGGTAGCGCTTGCCCACCCCATCCGCACGGGAACGCCGCAGCAGCGCCCGGACGGAGCGAAGCTGATGAAAGCGGGGGAACACTGCCTTGCGGGTCTTGCGCTGCCGGCCCTTGCTGTCGCGCTCGACCTCTTCCACCACCTGAGCAAAGCTTTCGACAATGTTGGCCAGCGACTCCTTGCGCAAAATCTCCTTCCACAGGTACTCGGTTTTCAGGCCATGCGGGTTGACCGGATTACCAGCCCCACCATCGACGCCCTGGTTGAACGGCAGGAACCACGACGCCCTGCCCTTCAGCTCGGTGCAAAAACGCACCTCGGCATCATCCACTGCCATATGTGCCACGCAGCGCCCCGGTTGGAACAGCAGCTCCTTCGGGTTGCGCGTGTTCTGGTACTGGACAACGGCATCGGCCACCGTCTGCCTGGTCAGCGAATTCTTCAGCTCGAAGGTCAGCACCGGCAGACCGTTGATGAAGATCACCAGGTCCAGCTCATTGCCCAAATCGTTGCTGTAGCGCACCTGCCGGGTGATGCTGAAGATGTTCTTGCCGAAGGCATCCGCTGCGGCATCATTACCCGGCGAGGGCAGCAACCTGTACAGATCAACGTGTACCGGCCCGTGGTTCACGCCCTTGCGCAGCACATCCACCACCCCACGTTTGGTGATCTCGCCTTGCAGCCGGTGCAGAAACTGCGTGCGCCTGACGCCGTCCGCTCCCAGTTCCAGCGTATCGACTGCTCCGGGCTGGGTTGCGTGCAGGAAAGCCAGCAGCTGCACCACATCCAGCGCCACGTCGCGGTTGTAGTCACTCGCCCGGCCCAGCACGTAGCCACCCGGTGCGTATACGGCCTGCGGCTCCTGCACCCCATTCGCCAGAACCGGCGGATGTTCACTGATCCCCGCCAGATGGCTCACGATCAGTCGTTCCAGGCCCTGTTCGCTGGTATCGGTCGTTTTCATATGTTCTCCAGAAGACGGGCAATAGCTCTGGGCGATAGCAACTAGCCCTTCCGTTTCTCCGCTAGTGTCCTGGCGACATCCTTGCAGCGTTGCAGGATGATGAGGCTGTTCGACCACCCGACTTGTGCAGCCAGTGGTTGCACTTTTGCGTCGAGCAGCGTCCTCTTGACCGCACGCTGCACCTCGTACTGCGCAGACTGTATGCGCTTGGCCCCGACCAGCAAGGCCGCGTAGCCCTTTACCGTAGAAGTTTCTCGCACCAATGGTGCGAGTTTTATGCGGTCGCTGTTGTTACGCGTCGTCATCTACCCCCTCCTCGTCGGGTTCGATCTCATCATCGCCCAGCGCAGCGAGGTCGTCATCACTGACGACGTCATCCGGGCCAGGCTGCCAGCCACGTACATCCACCTGGCCGGTGACGACATCGAAGATCAGACGGTCGCGGTATTCGCGGATCAGCTTGATTTCTTCCTCGGTGTTTGAAATAGCCAGTTCGATAGGAACAAGTGCACATGAAACGTATCTCACGATTCTGTCCTGCTCGTCTCTATCAGGAACAGGAAACCGAAGTCGCTTCATGTCCCCAGATGCGAGGTGTTTGACCGTCGTGGAAAGTGTCATATCATTAATGAATTTAAGGGCTTTTGGCAACACCAGCTCCAAGTATGCCGCAGACACTCTTGTTCTCGGGCGCAGGCAACACATTCGCTGGTTCAACAAAGCTCGCCCACCTTTCCATCGAGCGACGTTAAAATCCCCATCCATACCGACAATAAGATCCCCACTATCGACCACTGCCTCTACAACTTCGGGTCCGTTGTATTTAACCTCTGTCTCTGTTCGCCTCAAATCGCGTATACGGATCAAAGAATAACCAATAACTGGGTCAAAACGTTCTGAGTCGAATGGATAACCATTAACAACCTGCACTGAAGAGCCAATATGCAACATTTCCCAATGCTCCGGCACTTCGCCCAGCCACTCAACGCCGGAAGGCTTGAGCTTGACCGAAGCATCAAGGCCGCGCGTGACGGCGTGATCGATGATGCGCAGTTTCTGTTCGGTCAGCAGTCCGATAAGCTCTCGCTTGCCCTTGATGAATCGGGCAATACGCGCATCCTGGGCTTGCAAGTAGGTAACGATCTGGCTCTGTTCCGCAATCGGAGGAAGCATGACAGAGAAATACTTAACTGCCGAACAAGTAAGAGCCCCCTTTGTACCTCCAGCGCTATCACTAATGGTTCTCAACATGTCATATGCTGCCATCAGTGCAAAACGCAGATATTCACCAGAAATCAATGATCTCTTGACATCAATATAAGCAAGATGTTGACTGATAGTCGAGTCAACGCCAAGAACAGCTGCTGTCCCGCGCGTTTTCCCCTGCCCTGTTAGCGCGATGACCACCGCCCCACGAGGCACAATGGGTAAATGACACTCCTTTATCGCTATCTGAGTTACCCATCGGGGAGATTTGGTGACTACCCCTTGATGAACCGTGCCACTATTTATCCAGGGAGTTCCGGACTCCCCCCAATATGCAGTACTGCTTCTGGATGGCGTACTTCCATTTCCTACACGCCCTAGAGTACTAATACGGCGCACATCCCAGTGCGCAGGAATGTTCGGTGCCCATAAAACTCCAGAGTTCCGATAACTTGAATAGGCTACAGTCATCACACCACCCCCACAATCTTCCGCAACAGCCCATCCGTCTGCTCGGTCAGCGCCAGAATGTCTGCCCGTATCTCCTCAAGCGAGCGCAGTGGTTCCGGCTTGTAGAAGTACCGGGCAAACGAGATTTCGTAGCCAATCTGGGTCTTGTCCATGGCAATCCAGGCATCCGCGGCATGCGGCACCACCTCCCGCTCGAAGAAGGCTTCAATACCGCCCGACTCCTTCAGGGGCACCTGCTCCGTATCACGCAGATCACTGTCCGGTTCATACTCGACCATGAAGCGATCCCTGCCCACCACTTCCAGATACGCGCCGTCATAGCCAGGTTCGAAGTAGTCATCCTTGCGCAGCCTGCTGCGTCTGGCCACCACTGGTACGGCATTCTCATCACGCCAGCTCACAGCCCGGAAGATCGCTTTCCTGTCCGCAGCGCCCGGCTTCCTGCCGTGCGTTTTCATCACCTCATCAAACCGTTCGCGGAACAGGTTATGGTCATCGAACACGCCGTCGCCCAGTTCCCGCTGCGCCAGTCGTGCCAGGTCATACAGGGTACGGTCACGTTGCCAGCTGTCCGCATCCAGCAGCTTCTTGCGCCGCTTCTCGGGCACCCCCTTCCCGGCTGGAACACCATCCTCGGTGCTGTCATCGTCATCTTCATCACCGTCGCCCTTCAGCCAGACATCGATCTCCGGCTTCAGTTTGGGAAATTCGGTATACAGCCGGTCGCCGTATCGGGCATACAGCTCCTCGCGCAGTCCCTCATCACCCGACGCAAACCGCAACGGCCGGATACGCTCGTCTGCAAGCTGGCTCTTGAGCCGCAGGGGGCGTTCCACGGTGATTTTCCAGTAGCCAAAGTCCTGTGTATCAAACCACTTGGACTCCGCCGTCTCCTGCCGCCCTTCCAGATACAGGCCCAGAATGCGCTGGATGTCGGCCTCACCCAGCTCGCAGTTCTTCCTGCCGAGGTTGCGGCGCAGCGGCGCAAACCACTGGCCGGCATCGATCAGCTGCACCTTGCCCTTGCGGTGCGCAGGCTTCCGGTTTGCCAGCACCCAGATGTACGTGGCAATACCGGTGTTGTAGAAAATGTTGAGAGGCAGTGCAATGATGGCTTCCAGCCAGTCATTCTCCAGCAGCCAGCGGCGGATGTTGCTTTCCCCCTGCCCGGCATCCCCCGTAAACAGGGCCGAACCGTTGTGCACCAGGGCAATACGGCTGCCCAATGGGGTGTGGTGCTTCATTTTCTGCAGCTTGTTCACCAGGAACATCAGCTGCCCGTCGCTGGAACGGGTCATCAGCCTGAATTCGGCATCACCACCATGCGACACGACGAAGCGGGGATCGTTGAACCCGGCCTTGCCCCCCATCCGTTCCAGATCGGTTTTCCAGCTTTTGCCGTAGGGTGGGTTGGAGAGCATGAAGTCGAACTCGCGGTCGCCAAACTGGTCGGCCGACAGCGTCGATTTGTCCGCCCCACCCACAATGTTCTCGGCCTGTACGCCTTCACCCTTCAGCAGGAGGTCAGCCTTGCAAATGGCGTAGGTTTCATCGTTGATCTCCTGCCCGAACAGGTGAATGGATACCTCCTTGCCCCGCGCCTCGGCCAGTTCCTGCAGCGTCTCCTCGGCGACGGTCAGCATGCCACCCGTTCCACACGCACCGTCGTAGAGCGAGTAGGTACTGGATTCGATCTGGTCAGCCACCGGCAGGAACAGCAACCGTGCCATGAGCCTCACGACATCCCGCGGGGTAAAGTGCTCACCCGCCTCTTCGTTGTTCTCCTCATTGAACCGGCGGATAAGCTCTTCAAACACCGTGCCCATGCCATGGTTGTCCAGCGCAGGCAACCGGACACGTCCATCCGCGTCCTTGACTGGCAGGGGCGACAGATTGATGTCAGGGTCGAGGAAATCCTCGATCAGGTACCCCAGCACCTGGGACTCGACCAGCCGGTGGATCTGGTTGCGAAACCCAAACCGGTCGAGAATGTCCTGTACATTGGGTGAGAAACCATCCAGATAGGCAATGAAGTCCTCGCGCAGACGCTGCCCCTGGCTGACAGCCTTCAGCTTTGCCAGGGTGAATTCGCTGACGTTGTAGAACGCCTGCCCCGCTGCCGCGCGCAACGGCCCCTCCTGTTCGATCAGCCCGTGCTCATCCAGAAACCTCTTGCGCTCCAGTACCTGCTGCTTGGTGGGCTCCAGGACGGCATCCAGCCTGCGCAATACAGTAAAGGGCAAAATCACATCCCGATACTTGCCACGCACATACACGTCACGCAGACGGTCGTCGGCAATGTTCCAGATGAAGTCGGACACCCACTTGATCTGGCTCTGGTCCTGTTGTTTCTTGTGCATCGATGCGTTCCCTGGCTGGCCAGTTACGTCAGGTACGTTTCCATCAGACAACCGGGCCATTGGTTCTTCCCTTATGGTTCTTGCTGCTTCACGGGGGGCTGATAACCCGGCGCCAGTCTGGCGTTCTCCACGCCGTACAGTGCAAGCGGGTCGGCAAGCCACAGCCGATACTGTTCTTCCGTAAGCCGGTGGTCAGGCGAGCAGTCCACGCTCCAGCGCAGCAGCATGTAGCCAGCCACCGCAGCACGTACACGCATGTGAAGTACGCCCTCCTTCATGCCGTAGTCCATGCAAACGATTTCAGGCCGCGTCAGGCGGGGATGCGGCACAAAGTCCAGCTCGACAATCCTTGTCCACTGGATATCGTTGCCGGGCAGCTCGTTGGGCTGCGGCACCTCATCCAGCTCTTGGGGAGCCTCGATACGGGTAATGACGAAATCGCGGAACTCGCCATGCCTGCGGTCAAAGGCACGCACATGCCAGCGCAGTCCGGTATCCACCAGAGCAAACGGCACGATGACCCGGTCGGACACCCCACTGCTCATCGAGTGATACCTGATGGCAACAGGCCGGCCAGCATGGATTGCCCGGCAGACGGGGGCCAGCACAGCCATGTCCGGGCTACTCAGCGAGGTTGGCGACTCACATGGCAACAGCGACTGCGGATCTACCTCCACACCATCACCAAACCCGTGGGCCAACACCGACAGAACACGCGCTGCCGAGTGCTCGAACACCGGAGAGAAAGCCTTGCCAATCCGGTAGACCTTGCTGCTGCCATCGAACACGATGTTCTGGGGCGCAATCTCCCGGTAAAGCGCCAGATCGCGGGTGCCTCCGGCTGGCGCCACACCAAAACGGCTCGCCAGGTCCGGGCGACCGATCTCACCCATGAAGTACAGGCGAAAGTCGATGTACGCCAGCCGTTCCCGCTGGGCATGACTCAGACGCTCGAGACGCTGGGACTGCAAGGTCAGACACTCCTCATTCGTTCATAGAGGCACTGAAACCAAGCCCCTGACGCCAAATCTTACACTGAAACGCGCTCGATGTCATCAAATTGATGACATCGAGCAACGCGATATGTGTCTGATGCGGCCATCAAGTCGGTTGGGTGAGCAGCACGCAGAGAGTTCTTGCGGCGAATGGCCCTCGTATTCTCCGCAATCCATGCGGAGAATACGAGGGCCATTCGCCTAGTGTCATGAAGCTTCTGGGCCTGCTTCTGGCAGCACTGGGCCAGCACCGTCTTCAATGGGCGGCAGGTCAAGTATTGCCACCCCCCTTTGAAATCCTCTTCAATTCTTTCGGAAGGAATGCATCAATTTCCTCATCGGAAAAGGTCATATCCTCCAGCTTTTTCAGTGACTCTTGCGCCCTGCTATAGGCTTTAAAGTTTGTGCTGGGAGCTCCGACATAGACCGCATGTAGTTCATTGAGAAGCGCATCCCTACGTGCTCGAATAGACTCCAAAGAAACATCCCCTGTGCGGATATCCGTTAAGAGCGACAGGTACTTCTCTCGGACAATCCATAGCTCCGCGCCGGCTTGACGATGCTTTTGAGCGATTTCACCGAGGTCATAGTCTTTCGTATAGGCGTTCAGAGCAAGGAGCCCCGCTGACAACACTGCACTAATTGCCGCCCCAGCCTCTCCCGACCCAAAAAACGTTGACACGATTCCACCGGTCACGAAGGTGGAAATAACGATCTGAGCTAGCTTTATTTTTCCTTGTCGCTCAAGCAGAATATCCGCGCATTTCTCGTGTGTTTTGTGGGAGTAGGCAACCCGTCCGTAACTCTCACGCAACTGACCTTCCAAAACATTAATACGGTCAGTCGTCATTGCTCCGCCCTCCACTAATAGGAACGTGTATCCGGTTTTTGGCGACCACCACGCCATCCTTCACGCAATAGCACTCAACGATGTGATCACCGAGAAAGCTGGTATATTCAATCCGCTGCAGCAATCCATCATCTTTGATAATTTGCCCTCTGATGCAATTCTTATTTCGCGCCACATCGCCACGATTCAAGACCTTCCAGTAGACGTCATACGGCTGAGCCACCGAAACGTCTGTAATCTCAAAGCGCAAACTCTTTTTGGTCATCAAAGGAATCCTTCTGGCCAACATGTCGCGAAGGGATGACTCACGGAATCCGTTCTGCTTGACCTCGCAATCCAGTTTCATGGACTCCCGAATATCAACCGGAAATTTGTCCTCGATAAATTCCTCTGTATTATCCCAGCTCTTCACTCCCCTTGCCACGGCTTCTTCCGCCACCGTCGCGGATGAAGGAAATGGTCGCCCATAAACCTTCTTCCACTTGTCGTTGACGTTCTTTTGGTTCTCTGCCGCAATGGCCTCCACACAGAGCCTGTAGGCTTTTTTTGCTTTTTTCTGAAACTTCTTTTTGACCTTGACTCGCTGGTGGCTACCCGGCGCAGCGTACTCGGTTTGCTCTTCGTTCAAGTCAGACAGATACTTGAAGAAGTCCCGACTCATCCAGTCATAATACGAAAAGCTCTTTGTGTCGAAATCTGTAGTTGAGTCCAGGAAGTTGTAGGCTAACGTATCCAGTAGCAACCCGCCCATTCCTACGCCGTGCTTGTTCTTCCAAGCCCGGGCCATCTTGCACAAACGCCTCAGATTGGAATTTTTTTTTGTATCCAAATCTGCCACAGCCTCCATCTCCTCTCTCGGCTTAGTGGTTTTCCAGCTACCGCCGTTTTTCGTGTCTGGATACCGGTAGCTTTGATCATCCTGCTCAAAAACAGGTTGAACCTCGATGTGGAAGTCCTTGTAGGTGACCGTCACAACCAAGCGGTCTACTTTTACTTTCGTCGCTGGGTAGCGCTTGAGAATCGCCTCTTTCGCATCTTGCAATAGGGCCAGTTGCCCACCGGCTTTGTTGTAATTATCCCATTTTGTCTTGGGCATGATGTATAGCATGTCCAGATCGGAAATGCCATTTATACCCGTTTTCCGACCAAACGATCCAACCTGAAGCGTGTTCGCGGTTTTTGATTCCGTGTCTCGAAACTGCTTGTTCAGAGCTGATGTCAGCTCGCCATAGCGTGTGCTAATCGTTTTCGCGTTAGCAATCGCCAGATTATCAACAAAATCGGAAAACATCTCCGCAACACTCATATCAACCTCGTCTTTCCAGTGAGCAGGCCCTGAATCATGGCTTGTTTGAGGTTACGAGTTATATTGCGGCTAACTTCCAGCACTGACAGTTCAGAGTCCATGTTTGATAGCGCGGTGGCAATTGCGTTTTGCTCAGGAGGCGATGACAAAATCCGAAAAGATGCGGGACAAGGCGGCAACATAAATGTGAACAACAGCATAACCCTGTCCTTTGCTTGCTTTTTGAGCAGCAATTGCGAAAGTCTATGTACGCCAAGCGCTCGCACTGGACATAGCTCAGACTCTCGACACGTTGAGGGTGCATGGTCAGACGCTCCTCATCCGCATCTGATGAGCGTACGACCGTAAAGCAGCGATTCGCTTGCGCATTGCTAGTTGACCAAACTAATCAAAACGACGAGATTATGCGCCATCGATTTCACCTGATCAAGTAACCGAAGTGGACAAGTCGTCGAATCCACGCCATTAGGGCCAAGGCGTTACCATCTGGTTCGGCGAACGGACACGGGTTCAGTTTCGCGTTCCGCCACCATCATCCCAAACCCTGGCTGACAACGGCTGGGTTTTTTACTGGCTGCATCCCTCACTCCTCACGCACTCGGTCGCGCCTCACCCCTTGGTAAAACCGGGCAGATCAGCCACCGTTCCTGATGGGACGCCCCGTTATCCAGCAGGCCCAAAGAGAAATTCGTGGACACGCATCAGTCCATGACACGCTCAACACGTCCTTGACCGCGGCAGTCGCCTCGACAAAACGCCCTATAACGGTGCTCCACAAACATGACCAGCTACCGCATGGAGAGGCCCCTTGCGGCAAATACCCCCTCATTCGCCGCAAAACATACGGTGAATACTTGCCAGAAACCGTCATCTGCGCTTCAATCTCCGCATGAACCGCGGAGAATCCCTCTACATCTGGCAGCGCCCCGACTGGCCTCACTGGCGTTACGACCTGGCTGCCCTTGCAGGCCCGCTGGCCGAAGTCAGCCGCGCCCAGGGCTTGCTGCTCGGCCGGCTGGCCGACACCGGCCTTGCCCTGCGCGAACAGGCCAGCCTGGCCACCCTCACCGACGATGTGGTCAACACCAGCCAGATCGAGGGCGAGACCCTCAGCGTCCAGTCTGTACGCTCTTCGCTGGCCCGCCGGCTGGGCGTTGACATCGGCGCCATTGCCCCCGTGGACCGGCATCGGCATAGGGGGCAGCCCTCTGGGCTGCACCCCTGCCACACCACCCGGCATG
>ERZ772874.640-NODE-640-length-18869-cov-6.285426_pt1 | contig 18869 bp, 18 predicted proteins | sample MGYA00580586_ERZ772874 | MGnify/ENA primary metagenome ERZ772874 (study PRJEB29015, sample SAMEA2737952) | human oral metagenome | biome: human oral; feature: human-associated habitat; material: dental | place: China | collected 2154 ... | reverse complement strand
GTTTCGGTGTATTAGTTGAAATGAACTGTGAAACTGACTTCGTAGCAAAAGATGCCGGTTTCTTAGGTTTAGCCAACGAAGTGGCTGATTTCGCAGCAGCAAACAAAGGCGCAACTATCGAACAACTTCAAGCACAATTTGAAGAAAAACGTGCTGCATTAGTGGCGAAAATCGGTGAAAACATGACCATCCGTCGTGTTGCTTACATCGAAGGCGATGTTGTAGGTTCTTACTTACACGGCGCGAAAATCGGTGTATTAGTGGCTGGTAAAGGCGCAGACGATGAATTGTTAAAACACATCGCAATGCACGTTGCAGCAAGCCGTCCAGACTATGTTAACCCAAGTGATGTTCCGGCTGATGTGGTTGAACATGAGCGTAACATCCAAGTGGATATCGCAATGCAATCCGGTAAACCACGCGAAATCGCAGAAAAAATGGTTGAAGGTCGCATGAAGAAATTCACCGGCGAAGTTTCTTTAACTGGCCAACCATTTGTTATGGATCCATCTAAATCCGTTGGCGATTTGTTAAAAGAAAAAGGTGCCGACATCTCTAACTTCATCCGCTTAGAAGTGGGCGAAGGTATCGAGAAAGTGGAAACCGACTTCGCAGCAGAAGTAGCGGCAATGTCCAAAGCTTAATTAAACATTTGAGCAAAAAAGCAGGTGTAAAATCCTGCTTTTTTATTGCCTGTTGTTCCGAAATCCTCCTTGCAGCAATTCTGTTATATCCCATTTCCTTTTCTTCTAAAATCGCCTACAAAATCCCACAAAGTGCGGTGGGAAATCTGCTAAAATAAACATCGGTTTTTTATCGACGAAAGGGCGACATCATCGAAAATTGGCAACGCGGTTTCGTACTACATCGCAAATCTTACAGCGAAACTAGCTTATTGGTAGATTTACTGACAGAAGATTTCGGGCGTATCAGCGTATTGGCAAAAGGCGCACGGGCAAAGCGCTCCATGCTAAAAGGCGTGCTACAACCCTTTACGCCGCTCCTGCTACGTTGGAGCGGTCGCGGTGATCTAAAAATTCTCACCAAAGCAGAACCTGCCGCCATTGCCTTGCCATTACAAAATGTTGCCTTATACAGCGGATTTTATTTAAACGAACTCATTTGCCGCGTATTGGAACCGGAAACAGCCTATCCGCAACTGTTCCAACACTATTTGCAATGTTTAACGCAATTAGCCGTATCACAAACTCACGTGGAGCCTGCGCTACGCACCTTTGAATTTCAATTATTGCGCACCTTAGGCTATGGCATTGATTTCACTCATTGTGCCGGCTCCGGTAAAGCCGTGGAAGCGGACATGACCTATCGTTACCGCGAAGAAAAAGGCTTTATTGCTTCCTTAATCAAAGATAATTTAACCTTTTACGGGCGGGAATTATTGGCGTTTGAACAAACCCAATTTGACGAACCCGCCGTATTATCGGCAGCCAAACGCTTCACGCGCATTGCATTAAAACCGTATTTAGGCGACAAGCCCTTGAAAAGCCGAGAATTATTTACCCAACACAGCTTATATTCAAAATAACATGGCATTACTTTACAGCGACACCAAACCAAAGAAAAAGACCGAAAATTTTACCGCACACATTATTGATTTAGATTATCAAGGCTTAGGCGTGGCTAAAATCAACGGCAAAACCTGGTTTATTGAAAACGCGTTGCCGCAAGAAAGCGTAGAGGTTCGTGTATTGGAAGAAAAACGCCAATACGGTCAAGGCGTAGCGCAGCGTATTTTACGCCCAAGTCCTCAGCGCCAAACACCGCCATGCGTTTATTTTGAACAATGCGGGGGATGCCAAAATCAACACATTCCTATTGAATTACAACGTTCTGCCAAGCAAACCGCATTGGTTCAACGCTTATCCCGTTTACAGCCGGTGCCTATTCATTTCATGCCGTTATTGCAAGGCGAGCCTTGGCATTACCGCCGTCGGGTGCGTTTAAGCGTATTGTTTGACAGCAAAAATCGTAAACTGAATATCGGCTTACGGCGTAAAAATTCACAGCAAATTATTCCGATTGAACATTGCTTGGTGTTGGAACAGCCGCTGAATAATTTATTACCCAAACTGACCGCACTTTTCGAGCAATGGACAACGCCACAACAACTGGGGCATATTGAACTGGTTGCGGCAGACAATGGCATCGCCATGTTATTACGTCATATAAAAAACATTGCTGAAATTGACCGCACTTTATTATTACGGTTTGCCGAACAACAGCAACTCATGTTATTTGTACAAGAACATGACGGCATTGAACATTGGTATGGCGAACAGCCTTATTACCGTTTCGGCGATGACATCACGTTGCAATTTGATATTCGCGATTTCATTCAAATTAATGCACAATTAAACCGTCAAATGATCGCAACAGCGTTAGACTGGTTAGAGCTTAACCAACAAGATCATGTGTTAGATTTGTTCTGTGGTATGGGCAACTTCACCTTACCGCTGAGTCGCAAAGTAAAAAGTGCGGTAGGAATTGAAGGTGTTTCTGCGATGGTGGAAAAAGCCCGCGCCAATGCCGAACGAAACGGTTGTCATAATGTCCAATTTTACCGGACCGATTTGGATAAACCCTTTATCAGTCAAGCGTGGTCGCAGCAACCCTTCAATAAAATTTTGCTCGACCCACCACGCACAGGTGCGGCATTTGCTTTAAATGCGCTCTGTCAGTTACAGGCTGAAAGCATTCTGTATGTTTCTTGCAATCCTGCAACACTCGTGCGAGATACGGAAATCTTGCGTGACGCAGGCTATCAATTGGATAAAGTCGCCATGATCGATATGTTCCCACAAACCGGTCATTTAGAGTCGATAAGTTTATTTCGAAAAAGATAAGGATTCATTATGGTCGCTGTGAGAGGATCTCATTTATTAAATCCTAAGGATTTTGAGATTGAAAAATGGTGCGCTAACTTAAATGTGGCGGAAAATGTCAAAGCCAACTTAATGACGGCGTGGCGTTATTCGCAACAGAAAATCGCCTTGCGAGCTGAACATCAGCAGGAAGAAGCCCATTTGCTGACGTTCGGCGTGGAAATGGTGGAAATCCTCAACAGCTTAAACATGGATGCGGATAGTCTGTTCACCGCCATGCTTTTCCCTATTGTCCGCGATCAACTGGTGGATTTAGCCCAAATTGAAGAAGATTTCGGCACGAATATCAGCAAACTGGTACGTGGTGTTATCGAAATGGATAATATCCGCCAACTCAACATCACCCATTCTGCCAGCAGCTTGCAGGTGGATAACGTGCGCCGAATGTTGCTCGCCATGGTAGATGATTTCCGCTGTGTGATTATCAAATTAGCGGAGCGTATCGCCTTTTTGCGTGATGCCGAAAAAAATTACACGGAAGAAGAACGCGTTCTCGCTGCCAAAGAATGTGCCAATATTTACGCCCCGCTTGCCAACCGCTTAGGCATCGGGCAGCTCAAATGGGAACTGGAAGATTACTGTTTCCGTTATTTGCACCCGGAACAATATCGCGCTATCGCCAAGTTATTAAAAGAACGTCGCCTTGATCGCGAACAATATATCGCCGATTTTGTGACCGAGCTTTCCGGTTATTTACAAGAAAACATTCCACATGTGGAGGTGTACGGTCGCCCGAAACATATTTACAGCATTTGGCGAAAAATGCAAAAAAAGCACTTAGAGTTCAGTGATTTATATGACGTCCGTGCGGTGCGTATTGTCGTGCAAAAATTGCAAGATTGTTACACCGCACTTGGCATTGTACACACTCATTTCAAACATCTGCCAAAAGAATTCGACGATTATGTCGCCAACCCGAAACCGAACGGCTACCAATCTATTCACACCGTGGTGTTGGGTAAAGGCGGCAAACCGATCGAAGTACAAATTCGTACCCAACAAATGCACGATGATGCCGAACTTGGTGTCGCGGCACACTGGAAATACAAAGAAGGCGCCAGCGCCGGCCGTTCCGGTTACGAAGAAAAAATCGCTTGGCTACGCAAACTCTTGGCGTGGCAAGACGATATTACCGACTCCGGCGAAGTTATGGCAGAATTACGTAGCCAAGTGTTCGATGATCGCGTCTATGTCTTTACGCCGAAAGGCGAAGTGGTGGATTTGCCAACAGGCTCAACGCCACTCGATTTTGCCTACGCTATTCACAGTGAAATCGGCCATCGTTGTATCGGTGCCAAAGTGGGCGGACGCATTGTGCCGTTCACCTATCAGCTCCAAATGGGCGATCAGGTAGATATCATTACCCAGAAAAACCCGAACCCAAGTCGTGACTGGCTGAATCCGAACCTCGGCTTTACCCACACGGCAAAAGCCCGTGCGAAAATTCATGCGTGGTTCAAAAAGCTGGATCGTGATAAAAATATTCCGGCCGGCAAAGAATTGTTGGAAAGCGAAATTAACCGCTTGGGCATCAGCTTAAAACAAGTTGAACAGCAAGCCTTGCCGCGTTACAACCTAAAAAATCTTGATGATTTATACGCAGGCATTGGCGGCGGTGATATTCGTATCGGGCCGTTAATCAACTTCCTGCAAAACAAATTCATCAAAATCTCCGCGCAGGAAGTGGATGAAGAAATCTTGCGCCACGTCAGCACCAAAAGTGCGGCCAACGCCCAACAAAAAACCGAACGCAAAGACTGCGTTATCGTCGAAGGCGTCGGCAACTTGATGCACCATATTGCCCGCTGCTGCCAACCGATTCCGGGCGACAGCATTGTGGGTTACATCACCATGGGGCGTGGCATTTCCATTCACCGTTGTGATTGCGAGCAATTCCTCGAACTGCAAAGCGTTCACCCGGAACGTGTAGTGGAATCCCGTTGGGGCGATAATTATTCTAACGGCTTCCATCTCAATATTCGCATTGTGGCGTCAGATCGCAATGGCTTATTGCGCGACATCACCACCGTGCTGGCAAACGACAAAATCAGCGTACTCGGTGTGTCTTCCCGTACGGATACGAAGCGCCAAGTGGCAAACATCGACATGCAAATTGAACTCAACAACGTGGAAATGTTGAGTAAGATTCTGTCCCGTTTAGAAAAACTGGATGATGTCATTGAAGCTAAACGCCTCTAATAACAATAAATAAAGGAAAACCTAATGGACAAAACGACGGGGCTAACCCACTTAATCAAATCCACTCAATATTCCATGCAAGGCTTAAAAAGTGCGGTCAAATATGAAACGGCTTTTCGCCACGAGCTTTTTTGCTGCCTTTTCATGATTCCCTTGGCATTATGGCTCGGTGATGATGCCATTGAAAAAGCGCTGATGATCGGTTCCGTGTTGCTAGTATTGGTCGTGGAACTGCTCAACAGCGCCATTGAGGCCGTAGTGGATCGTATCGGCACCGAGCGCCACGAACTCTCCGGTCGCGCCAAAGATCAAGGCTCTGCGGCGGTGTTTATTGCGTTAGTTATCGTCGCAATCACCTGGGCGTTCATGTTGTTTAATTAAAAAAACATAGTCAAAACTGACCGCACTTTACTTTCGCAAATGGAGAGAAAGGAGGGGGGAGTTTATGAAACAAAAAATGAGCTAAAACAAAGCGTAATATTTTATTAGGAGATGATTTAAACCGTCTCCTTTATTTTTGCCTGAAGCCCTGCTATGGCTTTGCATTCCGACTTACTATGTTTTCCCTTAATGGCGATGGATTGTAAAAACGCTTTAATATCTTGTAATTGTGAAATTTTCTCTTCCACCAACGTCAGTTGCTTAAGTACCAATTTATCCGCATGATAATGATTAGCAGTGTGAAATTTGAGTGCATTGAGTTGTTTAATATCTTCCAAAGAAAAACCAAGCTGACGACAATTTTTAATAAAAAGAAGTTGTGTCACACTTTCTTCGTCATACGATCGATAACCGTTAGCCTGTCGTTTTGGTTCCGGTAAGACGCCTTGTTTTTCATAGTAACGAATGGTTTCTAAGTGAATCCCGGTACGTTTACTCAGCTCATTGACTTTCATTTCTTCCTCCCCAAAAATTTTTACCATTCTAACCAAAAATACTTGCTCCCGTAGTCCCTACGGGCTTTAAGCTGTTCTGCACTCAAACAAATTAAGTAAGGAAGGAACGAGATGCCACATCAACACAAACACGAACATTCACACACTCATACACCAACAAATAAAAAGATTTTAGGCATCAGTTTGGTCATTATCAGCAGCTATATGATCATCGAGTTTTTAGGTGGCTATTATTTTAATAGCCTCGCCTTAATGGCTGACGCCGGGCATATGGCAAATGACAGCCTATCGTTGCTCCTCGCCCTCATTGCTTTGTTTTTAAATGCACAAAACCAAAAAAGGTTCGCGCTGTTAAATGGCACTTCTCTGATTGTGGTGGCAGTCTGGATTTTGGTGGAAGCGACAGAACGTTGGCAATACCCAACGACAATGTTGGCGTTGCCTATGCTAGGGGTTGCCATCACTGGACTCTTGGTAAACATTTTCGTAGCTTGGCTAATGATGAAAGGCGATCATGAAAACCTAAACATCAAAGCTGCCTATTTACACGTATTAGCTGACCTGTTTGGCTCACTGGTGGCAATTATCGCCGGATTAAGCGCATGGCTGCTGAACTGGCAATGGGTTGACCTTGTCGCCAGCAGTATTTTAAGCCTACTAATATTGCGAAGCGGTGCTTCTGTTGTCTATCAAGCCTGTAAAGCATTACGAAACAATGAATCGCATTTTGATACAACACCACACCAACATTAAAAAACTGTAACAAAAAAGACCGCACTTTTATCAAGTGCGGTCTTTTTCTTTTGTGTTTTTATCCTCTAACCTTTCTTATCTAACAAGCGAATATAGCGTGTTGCCGATAACCATGCGCCGATGTAGCCCATAATGACGCAAACCACGAGTAAGAAAAGGAATTCCACCAATCCTAAACCGTTTAAGTTGAAATTGACGGCAAAGATATCGGTCACATATTTCACCGCACCGGTGAAATAGCCAATGGTGAGGCTACTGAAAATACACGCCAAGAAACCGCCCAGTGCAGCATAAATCATGCCGGTGTAAAGGAACGGGCGCAGGATGAATTGATCAGTGGCGCCAAGCAATTTCATCACTTCAATGTTCGCTTGGTTGCTGTAAACATCAGCGCGAATACTGTTGCCGATCACCAAGAAAACGGCAACCGCCATCAGCAGGGTACAAAAAATGGCCACATGTGCAACTAGCCACGTCAGTGCGGTCAATTTTTCCAGCCAATCATTATCCAGACGGACTTCTTGAACACCTTTGATTTTATCCAAGTTTTCCCGTAATTCATTGCGTTTTTGCGACTCGTTAAACGCTTTGCTTGGTTTAATCATCACCACTGCCGGCAATGGATTGTCATCCAACACGTCCAACTCTTCGCTAAAACCTGACCAATGGCGAAACTCGTTCAAACTTTCCTGACGGGAAATATAATTTAATGATTCAACCCCCTCTTGCTGACGGATTTTTTCCACCACCAAATTGGCATCTTCTTCCGACAAGTTTTTATGTAAATACACGGTTAGTTCACTTTCCGGATAAAACTGCGTGGTGGCGTGATGAATATTTTTCCAAAGCAAATAGCTCACGGTCGGAATCGTTAAAGAGACGGCGATCACCAACACGGTTAGCAATGTGGCAAACTTACGTTTCAATAAATCCGCTAACACCGCACGCAACACGTACACACTTTGCACGCCAAAAGGGAAGTTCAGACGAAAACTCATGTTACCTCCTAGCGTAAATAACCTTGCTCAAGCACCAAGCAAGGTTTCGGTTTTTGTTGCACGATGCCCATGTCATGGGTGGCGATTAACACCGTCATACCGAGACGATTGAACTCTTCAAACAAATTGAAAATTTCTAAAGAGAGTGCACTATCTAAGTTGCCGGTGGGTTCATCGGCTAACAATAATTGCGGTTTATGGACCACTGCACGCGCAATATCAATACGTTGTTGCTCACCGCCGGACAAATGCACCGGCAAGTGATTTGCACGATCACGCAATCCCACTCGATCCAATGCTGCCAACGCACGGCTATTGGCATCTTTCGGATGTTGTCCGGCAATAATCAACGGCAATGCCACGTTATCCAACACGGAACGATCGGACAATAAGCGATAATCTTGATGCACCATGCCGATTTGACGGCGCAAAAACGGCACTTCATGACGGGATAAGCGGGTAATATCGTGCCCGTTAAACCAAATTTGCCCGCCATTGGCACGTTCCATGCCCATAATTAATTTCAGCAGGGTACTTTTTCCTGCACCGGAATGCCCCACCAAGTAGGTCATACTACCCACCGGTAAATGAAAGCTTAACCCTTGCAGCGCCGGTTTTCCGCCTAAATAAGCTTTACTCACATTTGCAAATCGAATCATTTTTCTTCTCTAAAAACACGTCATTTTTGAACCGCACTTTATTCCTCTTCATGGGCAAATAAAGCGTCAATAAATTCTTCTGCGTTAAATTCGCGTAAATCTTCAATTTTTTCACCTACGCCAATATAGCGGATCGGCAAATTAAACTGGTCGGCGATGGCAAAAATCACGCCGCCTTTTGCGGTACCATCCAATTTGGTTAAGCTAATGCCGGTAAGCCCAACGGCTTCGTTAAATAACTTGGCTTGGCTAATGGCATTTTGACCGGTACCCGCATCCAGAGTGAGCATAATTTCATGCGGTGCACTTTCATCGTATTTTTTCATCACGCGCACGATTTTTTTCAGCTCGTCCATCAGGTTATTTTTATTTTGTAAACGACCGGCAGTGTCGGCAATGAGCACATCAATATTGCGCGCAGCCGCCGATTGCATCGCATCAAAAATCACCGATGCCGAATCGGAACCGGTGCTTTGCGCCACCACCGGAATATGATTACGCTCGCCCCACACTTGCAACTGCTCCACCGCAGCGGCTCGGAAAGTATCACCCGCTGCCAACATAACGGATTTGCCTTCCATTTGGAATTTACGCGCCAGTTTACCGATAGTGGTGGTTTTACCTACGCCATTCACCCCTACCATTAAAATCACATAAGGCTTTTTGCTGCCATCAATGCGTAATGGTTGCGCCACCGGTTTTAGGATCTCGCCCATTTCCAGTTTAAGTTGTTGGTATAAGGTATCTGCGTTTTGTAACTGCTGACGGGTCGCATGTTGCGTTAAGTTGTTGATAATTTTTGTGGTTGTCGGCACACCGATGTCGGCAATGAGAAGTTGTTCTTCCAATTCTTCAAACAATTCATCATCGATTTTTTTACCAAGAAAGAAACTGCGGAAGCCTGCCCCAATATTTTGTTTGGTTTTTACCAAGCCTTTGAGTAATCGACTAAAAAAGCCACCTTCGCTTGGTTTTTCCTGTGTTTCTACGATGTCGGCAACAGCGCTTTCTTTTTCGTGTTCTTCCGTTTCCACGACAGATTCATCTTCAATATCCACCGCACTTTCGACTTGTACTTCTGCTTCGCTCTGAGAAAGTGCGGTTGAATTTTCCAGCGTTTCTTCAATAGATTGAGTTGGCTCATCTGATGACGCAAGCTCAGAAGATGGCGCAAGCGTCCACGCTTGTGCCGCCGGGTTTTCCTCTTGAGAGATCTCTACCTCAACCAATGGCGCACGCTTCATAGCGTGTGCCTCATTTTCTTCCAATTGCGTTATTTCAGATTGAACGTCATGGCTTTCAGGCACAAGCGTGGACGCTTGCGCCATCAATGTCTCTTCTGTTGATGGATTTTCGCGCGCAGTTTCATCTAAAAGTGCGGTTGTTTTTTCCGCCGTTTCTTGTGCTGCGTCTTGTATTTCGGGTTCATGAGGAAGCTGTTTTTGTGATTCCGGTTCTTTCGGTTCCGTTGATGCTTCCTGTTTATTTTTGCCTAATCCGAACCAAGACCAAAATCCGCCTTTTTTCTTTTCATCTGACATAAATTGCCCACTCTTGTTTAAACTTGATAAAATGCCGCTCATTCTAGCAAAAAAACACATCATTTTCCTGCCGATTTATATGAAAAAAGCAACAACACAACACAGCACGAAAGGCGAAGTGCGCATTATCGCCGGCTTATGGCGCGGACGAAAATTACCGGTACTGCCATCCCAAGGCTTGCGCCCTACCGGTGATCGTGTAAAAGAAACCCTATTCAACTGGCTAATGCCCTATATTGTTGACAGTGAATGCTTGGACGGGTTTGCCGGTAGCGGTTCTCTTGGCTTTGAAGCGCTTTCGCGCCAAGCAGCAAAAGTCACTTTTTTGGAATTGGAAAAAGCCGTGGCGCAGCAGTTAAGCAAGAATATTCAAACCTTAAAATGTGCCGATCGCGCGCAAGTCGTCAATCAAAATAGCCTGCACTTTTTAAATCAGCCACAAAATCAACCGCACTTTGATGTGGTCTTTCTCGATCCGCCCTTTCATTTTAATTTAGCCGAGCAAGCCATGGCTCTATTAGCGCAAAACAACTGGCTGCGCCCGCAAGCCTTGGTTTATGTGGAAACGGAAAAAGGCAAGGAACCGAACGTACCGGAAAACTGGCATGTATTAAAACAAAAAGACAGCGGGCAAGTAAGTTATCGGTTATATCAAGCGGAGTAATCTCCGCTTTTTTTTCGCTAAAATCGCAACAACTTCACAACATTTTCTTAAGATTTCACCCTATTAATTCACGTTTCATTTATATTTTTTTGTATAAAAAAAACACACTCCTCATACCACCTGATCATCATCATAATTTTCTCACTCTCCATTTGACGACATATTTGAAAGGAATACACTTAGTTCGTCACGCAAACGTTTACGTAGTTCTATTAGCCTTGCTGAAACGTTAATGCTTGATTTTTTAACCAGATTAAAGGAGGTTTGAATGACCCACATTATCGTTGCAACGCACGGTAAGTTTTCAGAAGAAATCGTCAATTCCGCCGCAATGGTGTTTGGTGAAGATGAAAACTGCCATGTGGTTACTTTTCTGCCCGGTGAAGGCGGTGAGCACTTGGTGGAAAAATACAACGCCATTATCGCGACCTTGCCGGAAAACGAGCCTATACTCTTTTTAGTCGATTTATTCGGCGGCAGCCCGTATAACGCCGCTGCACGAGTGGCGACAGGACACGAAAATACGGATATTGTGACCGGTATCAGTTTGCCGATGTTGTTGGAAGTATTGGATGCAAAAGACAGCGCAAGCCTAGCAGAACTGGTAGAAACCGCCAAAGAAGTGGGCGTTGCGGCAGTAAAATCCTTCCGCCAACCCAAAGAAGAAGCCTCCCCATCCCCCTCAACACAAGCCCCTACCAAACCGGCAGGACCTGAAAAAACACCGGAAAAAACGACCGCACTTACCGGTAACATGAATATCACCTTGTTGCGTATCGACAGCCGTTTAATTCACGGTCAAGTGGCGACCTCTTGGGCAAAAGCCGTGAAATGCGAAGCCATTTTTGCCGTTAACGATGACGTGGCAAACGATCCGCTCCGCCGAGACTTGTTACTCCAAGTCGCTCCGCCTCATTTGAAAGCCTATGTCATTCCGGTAGAAAAAGCCATTAAGGTGTACCACAACCCGAAATATGCAGGTAAAAATATTCTGTGGTTAGTGACCAATCCGTCAGACATCGTGCGATTAATTGATGGCGGTGTGAAAATCGACAAGGTTAACGTAGGCGGTATGACTTACCGCGAAGGCAATAAATTGCTTTCCCAAGCCGTTGCCGTTGATAAAACCGATGTAGAAGCATTCAAACAACTTTTGGATAAAGGCGTGGAATTAAGCTTGCAACAAGTGGCTGCCAATCCGAAAGTGATGCTGACTCACAAAGAACTTGATGCCGTTAAATTTTAATTAGAGGACTATTTACCATGACAACAATGGAAATTATTTTAGTCACGCTGGTTGCCGCCATTTGCGGTATGGGAAGCGTGTTAGACGAACGTCAAACCCACCGTCCGTTGGTCGCCTGTACCCTGATTGGCTTGGTACTCGGTGATTTAGAAACCGGGATTATCGTGGGTGGTACCTTGGAATTAGTCGCCCTCGGTTGGATGAACGTCGGTGCGGCAATGGCACCGGATGCGGCGCTTGCCAGCGTAATCGCTGCAATCTTGGTGATCAAAGGCGGTCAAGACAAAGGCAGCGCCTTAGCCATCGCCATTCCTGTTGCCGCAGCCGGTCAGGTATTAACGATTTTTGTGCGTACTCTCACCATTTTCTTGCAGCACAAAGCCGATGATTACGCGGCGCAAGCCAATTTCCGCGGCATTGAATTTTGTCACTTTGCCGGTCTCTCCTTGCAAGCCTTGCGTGTCGCTATTCCAACGTTCTTCGTCGCACTTGTGGCCGGAACAGACACTGTGACTCACGCTTTGAACTCCATTCCGGAAGTGGTCACTCGCGGGTTACAAATCGCTGGTGGCTTTATCGTGGTCGTTGGTTACGCCATGGTGATCAATATGATGCGCGCCGGCGCGTTAATGCCGTTCTTCTTCCTTGGTTTCGTGATTGCCTCCTTCTCCGGCTATAACTTAGTAGGCTTGGGTATGTTAGGTACCTGCTTAGCTATTGTTTACATTCAATTAAACCCTCGCTTTAACCAAGCGACTTTGCCACAAACTAGCAGCAAACGTGAATTGGCTGATGATGAACTTGAAGGACTATAAGGAATACGATCATGACTGAACAAACTAAATTAGCATTAACGAAAAAAGATATTCGCAGCACTTATTGGCGTTCCACCTTCCTTTTAGGTTCATTTAACTTTGAACGGATGCAAGCCATGGGTTTCTGTGTGTCCATGATTCCAACCATTAAACGCCTCTACAGCAAAAAAGAAGATCAAGCAGCAGCCTTAAAACGCCACTTGGAATTCTTCAATACCCAGCCTTGGGTGGCGTCTCCGATCATTGGCGTAACTGCCGCAATGGAACAAGAACGTGCCAACGGTGCCAAAGACATTGACGACTCAGCCATCAGCGGCGTGAAAGTGGGTCTCATGGGGCCGCTTGCCGGTGTGGGCGACCCGATTTTCTGGGGAACGCTACGTCCGGTGCTTGCAGCACTTGGTGCCGGTTTAGCCATTACCGGTAGCCTACTAGGACCTCTACTATTCTTCATCGGTATTAACCTTTTCCGTTCCTTAACCCGTTGGTATGGTTTCAAATACGGCTACGAAAAAGGGACAGAAATCGTTAACGACATGGGTGGCGGTCGCTTACAAAAATTGACGCAGGGGGCGTCTATCCTCGGTCTCTTTGTGATGGGCTCGCTAGTGTCAAAATGGACCAGCATCAACATTCCGCTGGAATTATCACGCTATACCAACCAAATGGGCGAAGAAGTGGTCACGACCGTGCAAAGCGTATTAAACGATTTGCTCCCAGGCTTGGCGGCACTGCTGCTCACCTTCTTGTGTATGTATTTACTGCGCAAAAAAATCAACGCCATGTATATCATTTTCGCGCTGTTCGGCGTGGGTATCCTCGGCTACCGTTTTGGTGTGTTAGCATAATTTAACCTCACATAATCATGGCGCGCGTCTTTTGGCGCGTGCCTGTTTTATTTAGACAAAACACGGTTCAATAAGCGGATTTTCAATGAAACTCAAGGATCTCATCAAAGCACCACCTGCCGAAGGCTACATCAAAAATTCATCGAATTTAGTGACCACACTTTTTATTCTCGCCGGCATCCTTTATTACCCCACCAACGGCTACGGCTCCGTCATTGCCTTAGCGGCAGCGCTTATCGTGTTATTCGGGCAAAAGATGCTCATTGGGCAAACCAACAAAGATTTCGCCGACATGCAGTTTGCCGAAAAGCAATTCGCACAAACGCAAAACGCCGATTACGCGCGTTTCATCCAAGCCCGCGCCACACAAATTTTGAACGATAATAAAGTGTTATCGGACAAAGGCAAAAAAGAACTCGCCCGCTTGCTGAAGTTTGCCGAAACCGCTTTGGCACCCTCATCACCATACAAGGCTGTATTTAGCGACATCGACGGCACACTGCTCAACAGCCAACATCAGATCACACCAAAAACGGAAGAAGCCATTAAGAATGTGCTAAAACAAGGTATTCCGTTTATTCCTGTTTCCGCCCGACCGCCTTATGCTATCACGCCTTACACAGAACAGCTCGGCGCACAACATGGCATGATTTGTTACAGCGGCGCGTTAATTTTAGATAAAAATCTGACCGCACTTTATAGCGTGATTTTGGCACCGCAGGACTTACAAAAACTCAACACACTTTTAGCTGACTTTACCCATCTATCTATCAGCTACTACGCCGGTTTAGATTGGTTCTGTAATGATGTGAATAATGATTGGATCAAGCAAGAAAGCGAAATTACGGGCTTAAGCGCCAAGTTACTGCAAGGCAACCTCACGGACGTACACAAAATATTAGTCATGGGCAGCGCCGAAGAAATCCAAACAATAGAACCCATGCTAAAACAAGCCCTGCCGCATTTAAGCATTCATCGTTCCAAAGACGAATATTTAGAAATCATGAATCCTGCTGCCACCAAAGCAAAAGCCATTCAATTTATGGAACAGTATTTGGGCATTAGTGCTGAGCAAGTCATCGCTTTCGGCGACAATTTTAATGACTTGGATATGTTGCAATACGCAGGCCTTAGCGTCGCTATGGGCAATGCCCCCGATGCCATCAAACAAGTGGCAAAAGAAGTCACCGCCACGAATAACGAAGACGGCATTGCATTGGTGTTGAATAGGGTGTTTGGGAAATAAACCTAATTAAAATTCAGCGTAAAAAAGACCGCACTTTTACTTTCATCAGAAACAACATGGTGGAATAACATTTTTTCATTGGAAAAAGTGTGTTAGTTGCACATTTTTTCCAATGAAAAAATGTAAAGGCTACGTTAGAATAACAAGAAATTGAATGAGAGGATCAATGATGAAACGCTATATTTTAGATTTATTGCAGCAATGGAAAACTAAGCCAAATCGCAAACCATTAATTATTCAAGGCGCACGGCAAGTAGGTAAAACTTGGGCAATGAAGCATTTCGGCGAGCACACTTTTGACCAAGTTGCTTATATCAACTTCGATAATAATCCACGCATGAAAACGCTATTCGAAGGCGACTACAATATCGACCGTCTCATCCTCGGCTTAAAAATCGAAAGTGGCGTAGATATTCAGGTAGAAAACACGCTGATCATTTTTGATGAAGTCCAAGAAGTTCCACAAGCGCTTTCCTCCCTCAAATATTTTTATGAAAACGCACCGCACTTTTATATTGTTGCTGCCGGCTCATTGCTTGGAGTCTCTCTCCATCATCAAGTTTCCTTCCCTGTGGGGAAAGTGGATTTTATGCCCATTTATCCTATGGATTTCCGCGAGTTTTTACTTGCTATGGGAAAACAGGATCTCGTGCAATTACTGGAAATGCGGGATTGGGCGTTAATCAACGCAATGAAATCCACTTACATTGATTTACTACGCCAGTATTATTTCGTGGGCGGTATGCCGGAGGCAGTGAAAACCTTTGTGGAAACGCAAAATCTGAATGATGTACGCCAAGTACAGCGTAATTTATTAATGGCATACGAACAGGACTTTTCCAAACATATTCGTGATGGCCAAACTGTGCAACGGGTACGTGCACTATGGAACAGCATTCCGGAACAACTGGCGAAAGAAAATAAAAAATTCGTCTATTCCCAACTGCAAAAAGGCGCGCGTAGCAAGGATTATGAAATTGCCCTGCAATGGCTGAAAGACAGCGGTTTAGTACACGCCGTGCCACGCATTAAAAAACCACATTTACCGCTCACTGCCTACCAAGACAACGCCTTCAAATTATTCAGCTTGGATGTAGGCTTACTCGCAGCGCAAAGCTACTTAGATCCGACCGTGTTATTGGAAGGCAACCGTCTATTCACCGAATTCAAAGGTGCCCTCACAGAGCAATATGTTCTGCAACAACTCTTAGTGCTACAAAATAATCCCGTGTTCTACTGGGCCACGGAAAAAGGCACTGCAGAAGTGGATTTTGTGCTACAACAAGGACAAGACGTCACCCCAATCGAAGTCAAAGCCGAAGAAAATTTGAAAGCGAAGAGTTTAAAAGTCTATGTGGATCAATTTCAACCGAAACGCGCCTTACGGTTTTCCATGGCGGATTATAAGGAACAGGATTGGGTGGTGAATGTACCGTTGTATGGGGTACAATTTATAAATCAAATAAATTACTAAGGGAATTTTTATGATAGATAACGCATTTATTACTTGGGCATCAGGAATTTTAGCAGATACTGATTCCGGTCTTAGTGGTTCAGAAGTTATTGATTTCTCAGTAAAATACGCTGTAGAGTACAATACTAATATTCCATACTCCACCTATCCATTTCCTAAAAATCTCCCCAATAAACGGTTTGTACTGGCAGAAAACTTAAAAAGATTCCAACCTGAACAGCAATATAAAATAATCAAGGATTTATGTAGCTTAGAAAAATTTTCTAATAATGAAAATGTAAAGAACCTTTTACATAAATTAGTAAGCCAATATCCTGAATACTCAAATATAGAAGAAAATATCCACGAAAGTGTGCCAGAAACCAAAGATTGGCTAGATGAATATCCTATTGCACAAACACATTACAAAAGTGCCTTAGAAAAAAGAAATAACAATCTATTTCCTAGAAATTCATTAGATGATATGAGATGTTCATTAGAGGAATTATTAAAACACATATTAGGCAACAAGAGAGCATTAGAAAATCAAGAAAGTGAGCTAGGGCAGTTTTTAGCTAAAAAAGGAATCTCTAATGAAATAAGAAACCTCTATACCAATATTATAATTAAATTTTTTAAACCTTACCAAAATAACAATGTAAAACATGAAATCAAATTTAAAGATATAGAGGTTGATTTTATGCTCGAACAAACAACAACCCTAATGAGATTTCTAATCAAATTACATAAATCAACTTAATCATACCGTTTGCTAGCACCAGCGTGGACGCTGGCGCTATCAAAACTGTATCAAGACCTCAATTAAAAACACCTCAAAATCCTACCGCACTTTCCCTCAAAAGTGCGGTCATCTTTTCTAACGTTTTTACGGAGACAATCTCACTTTCTTCCATTCCCCGTTTTCCAGCAAATAACAAATTCTGTCATGTAGGCGGCTAGGTCTGCCTTACCAGAATTCGATAATCCAAATCCGATTTAAAGCGTTTCGTTGGAAGGCCAAGCATTGACCACGGCTTTCACGAGGGTTGCCAGTGGAATAGCAAAAAAGACGCCCCAGAATCCCCATAAACCGCCAAAAATCAACACGGCGATGATGATAATTAATGGATGAAGGTTGACGACTTCGGAAAATAAAAACGGCACGAGGAGATTTCCGTCTAATAATTGGGAAACAACAAAAGCAATCAGGATATACCAGAACGTGTGTGTGTCGCCGAATTGGAAAATCGCGACCAATACGACCGGAATGGTGACCAATACCGCCCCAATGTAAGGCACCAAGACGGAAAACCCAACCGCCACTGCCAATAGCAACGGATAATTCAAACCGAAAGTTAAGAAGATGGCATAAGTAACAGCAGTAACCACTAAAATTTCTACCAATTTACCACGAATATAATTGGCAATTTGCTGTTGCATTTCCACCCACACTTTTGAGGCAAGCGTGCGATTACGCGGCAGAAAACGGCTGACGCCGTCAATCAGCTGACGTTTATCTTTTAACAGGAAAAACACCATTAACGGCACTAAGAAAGCATAAATCCCGAGCGTCACCAAGTTCATGATGGAAGCTAAAGAGAGTTTCAATGCCGATTCACCTAAGTTGAGAATTTTCTCTTTTACCGTACCGAAAATAGATTCCACGGTTTGCGCATCAATCAGTTCCGGATAGCGTTCCGGCAAAGATAAAAGCCACTCGTTAAAGCGATTAAACATGTGAGGTAAATCACTTAATAAATTCGCTAACTGTGCCCATAAATTCGGAATCAAAACTAATACAACGACAAAAACCAAGCTGATAAAACTGCCTAGCACCAACATCGCAGCTACTAAGCGGGGACACTTCAATTTTTCATTTAATAAGCGTACTGGCCATTCCAATAAATACGCCAGCACAATCGCCACCAACAACGGTGCAATGAGATCACTGAAAAAATAAATGGACACGAAACCGAACAACAAAATCGCCGCCAATCCCATTGCTTGCGGATCGGTGAAGCGTCGGTTATACCAACTTTTAAACATTTCAATCATGTTTGATTCCTCTATAAAACCTGCCTGATTATAAGGTAAAATCTATGCAAAGCACACATTAAGCAGGAGGAATTTCTATGTCGATTACTATCTACCACAACCCGCGTTGTTCCAAAAGCCGTGAAACATTAGCCTTGTTGGAAAGCCAGCATATTCAACCGACCATCGAACTGTATTTACAACAGAAATACGATGTTGAAACGCTACAAAGCATTGCGGATAAATTGGGTATTACAGATATTCGCCAAATGATGCGAACCAAAGATGAACTCTATAAAACCTTGGGGTTGGATAATCCAAGCCTAACAGCACAGGATTTACTTAATGCCATTGCACAACATTCCGAATTATTGGAGCGCCCAATTGTGGTGAATGGCAATAAAGCCAAAATCGGACGCCCGCCGGAAAGCGTGTTATCCATTTTATAAAAACACCGTTAAAAATCCGTTGGATTTTGTGACCGCACTTTATGGTGTAAGCAGACAAAAATAAACCCGACGCCATGTCGGGTTTATTTTTTATTGGTTAATCTTTCGCAAGCCCTAAATTGCCGATTTTAATCCCTAAATGCCCCAATGCCACCGGAGAAATTT
>ERZ772874.634-NODE-634-length-18990-cov-8.539794_pt1 | contig 18990 bp, 8 predicted proteins | sample MGYA00580586_ERZ772874 | MGnify/ENA primary metagenome ERZ772874 (study PRJEB29015, sample SAMEA2737952) | human oral metagenome | biome: human oral; feature: human-associated habitat; material: dental | place: China | collected 2154 ... | reverse complement strand
ACGTCGCCGCGCGTGCTCATCGGGGCCGGAGTCGCCATGGTGGCCGCGGCCCTTCTGGTGATCGGATGGGCCGGCAACCTCTGGCAGACGGGCGTCGGGATGGCCCTGCTCGGGATCTCCTCCGCGCTGCTGCTCGCCCCGGCGACCACCCTCATGAGCGAGCAGGGCTTCCGGTCGCAGCCGCCCACGCTGGGAGGCTCGTTCGCCCTGTACAACCTCGCCTACGCGGCGGGCCTGGCGGCCGGGCCGCTGCTGACGGGCTTCGGCGTCCAGGAAGTCGGGTTCGCCGCCGCCATGGTGATCGCCGCCGGCGTCCTCGCCGTGTTCGGCAGCCTCTTCCTGGTCTGGATGCCCCGTCCGAGTTCGGGGGAGTAGCCCGCCGCCGGCGTCGACGCCTTTCGCGCTCACCCGTTCGGCCGTCCTGGTTTTGAATGTACTCCGATTGAAAGCGGGATTCGCCTGATCGGCTGTGACAGGCGCCTTTGAAAGCAGATCACATGGCCGGTGACGCCGCGACAGTGCGATCGCTCGGAGATCCGAGCGGTGCATGAAGCCTGTGGGGTCCCCTTTGAAAGAACAGGGACCCCACAGGAAATTCGGACGGATATGCGGCAGGAAAATAGGCCTGAAAAAGCCCTAGTTCGCTGCGCTTTGGAAAATTAAGGCCGGTGATGTATTCTCTATCCGGTAGCAACGGGCTGTGGCGCAGTTTGGTAGCGCACTTGACTGGGGGTCAAGGGGTCGTGGGTTCAAATCCCGCCAGCCCGACCACGGGGACGCATATCCAAATTCTAGGTTTGTCTCCTAAGCGGGAAATTATGTTCGAAAACAACGACTCCTTTAGTAGAGGAGTTTGTTTTGCATGGCGTCATCTTGAAGGATCCAAAGCTGTAAAATCATTTTTAAATAATTTAGGAGCAAAGGATCTGTGAATTAACCATGAAATTTCGATCATTCAAATCTTATTACATGTCAAATAATGCATCAGTACGCAAACAGTTCATACATACGTTACAATATTTTAATTGTTTTAATTATCGTCTATTAGTTTTATTCATATTAGGAATATTATCATCAATTCTTGCTGTTATGGTACCGCTTGTATTTGCTTCTATTGTAGATTCAACTGCCGACTTATTAAGAAAAAATGCCACATTACAATATATACTTAGCTGGAATGGCATAATTAAATATATTTTAGCTTTTGCAGTTTCAATGTTTATCAGTGATATATTTAAAATATTATATGGTAAACAAACAATTAGTTTAACAAATAAGATAATAATTAAAGCTAAAACAGCATTATGTAATTCTATTATTCCTATAAATGAAAATAATGTTAATGAAAGAAGTCAAGTTGCATATATAATCACTTCAGATTGTCAAAATTTGAGTGATTTATATAGTACGCCTCTTACTACTGTAATTTCTGACTTAATTGATACTTTTTGCATGTGCATTGTTATTTATTTCATTAGTTGGGAAGCGCTCTTATTCCTTTTGCTTCCAATGTTTCCCATCTTTTTTATAGCTAAAAAGGCGGGCGAAAAACAAAGACAGTTAGCTACTTCAATTCGTAATGAGGAAACAAATTTATCTCGTCATGCAGATGATACTGTTACAAATTGGGTAACTGTAAGACTTTTTAATGGTATTAAAAAAGAAAATAGGAAAACTACAAACTATATAACGGCAATTAATCACTATATGTCACAAGCGAACTTTAATTTAGCTAAATTAATGTTAAATGTTAGTATTTTACGTATATTATCAATATCCACTGCCTTATGCTTTATTACTTTTTTAGCGGCCTTAGGGAAAATACAACTTGGATTCATAGCCACTTTAATGCTCTACTTATCTAAATTTTATTCTCCAGCTATAAATCTGTCTAAAGCGTACCAGAATGTGCAAAAAGGCGCAGTTTCAGCAAATAATATAATTCAATATTTGAATAGAACTGAAAAAGAAGAAAAATACCATAATATAAATTATACATCAAAAAAACATATTAGAAAACAAACTAAGCAAGTGCAAGAATTGTCATGGAAAAATCTGAAAATTACTATGCCGAATAAACGAACTTTGACCTTGCCTGATGTGAACATGAAGAAAAACGGATTGATACTAATTGAAGGAAAGAGTGGGTCAGGAAAATCTACTTTTCTCCGTTCTTTGTTAGGAATCGGTTATTTACCATCGTCAGGCAGTTTTATGTGGAATGGAGAAAATTTAAATGATTTAAATATTATAGATAGATTCAATATCTTTTCTTATGCTGGCCAAGAGAATTCTATATTCAATGGTTCTATTATGGAATCTATAACATATCCGCATGCGATTGATGGAAATATAGGTGTAAGAGCGCGGGCAAATCTTTCCAGAGTTTCGCTTTCATATTTGGAAAATCGTGTTATGTCTTCAACTAATCAGACTTTATCATTCGGAGAGGGACGCAGAATAGTTTTAGCTAGAGCTTTGACACGAATCGCTCCTGTACTTATAACTGATGAAGTCACTTCAAATTTGGATCCTTTTTCTAAAATGATCATCGAAAATATTTTACTAGAAGAGAGTTTAAAACGCATAGTATTAGTTGCAGCACATGGAGCTAGTAAATTGCTAGTCGAAAATGCTTACTTGATCATTCGGTTTAGCTAATAATTTATACTAAATTTATTTGATGGAGTACATCGTCTCCGCGAAAGCGGACGACTCGGAAGGGCGGTCGGCGCTCCTCATCGGGCGTACTCTGATCGCCGAGGCAAGGCGCCACTGGCCGGATTCACCATGACGGCTCCGACGGGGCACGGTTGCACGATCGAAGGCGTCCCGCGAGTTCAGGCTGCGGATCGCCCCGCCCGACGGGCGCGTCGTCCACGGCGTCGAGCGCAGAGGCCGCCTGCTGTGTTGCAAAATGACCGCCTCCCGATTGGTCGGATCGACTCCGCTCCCTCCTGCCGGCGGGCTGTCCCCGCTCCGTGCGCGGTCCGGCGGGATGCGTGTATGGAACTCACGCCGAGCATGACGCCCGAACAGACCTTGGAGCCGGGGCGGCGGAAGGAGGGTAGGGACGTTCGAAACTGCGTCGAAACGTTGCAGTCGAGAAGATTCGCCCCCTAACCGGCGGGCAACCTAGATCTCGGACCCGGCGAATCGAGCCCGGACGGCGTATCATTGAGTCGGTTTACGCCGAACTCACGGACAAGGGGAGAGCTGATGTGACGACGCCGTGACTGTCAGCCAAGAATACCGCCGCTCACCTCGGCATCGCATGAGATTGCCGACGGCGGACTCCTCCCGAATAGCCGCTGGCACGCCAGCCTCACGGCAGACGTCGGTGGCCCGCCGTATTCTCTTCCACTGCCCTCAGCGATATCGGGCAAGTGGGAACAACAGTTTTCGCGGAGTATCATGAGGGCGATACTCACCGCAACCCCCGGAGGTCTAGGACATGCCCATCATCGATAATGTCAACGAACTCCTCGGAGACGATCTGAAAGCCGCGATGACGCCGGGTTCCAAGGTGCGAATCGCGGCGTCGACGTTTTCGATTTTCGCTTTCGAGGCATTGCGTGAAGAATTGGAGCAGATATCCGAGCTGAAGTTCATTTTCACCTCGCCGTCGTTCGTCACGGACAAAGTGACGGACAAGCTGCGCAAGGAGCGCCGCGAATTCTTCATTCCGCCGGGGCATGCCGAATCCAGCCTGTACGGATCGGAATTCGAGATCAGATTGCGCAATAAGCTGACTCAACGCGCGATCGCCCGGGAGTGCGCAGACTGGGTGCGGCGTAAAGTCTCTTTCGGATCCAACGCCACCGGAAGCCAGATGCAGCAATTCGCAGTCATCGATGATAATATTGCGTATACTCAACTTCAAGGTTTCACAACGGCGGATCTCGGTTACGAGCAGGGGAACTCCATATCGAGTTTTGTGAATCGCCTCAATGACAATTCAGACGCCGAACAGTATATGCAGCTGTTCGATAGGATTTGGAACAATCCGAATCAGCGTCAGGACGTTACCGATGCGGTATACGAGCATATTGCCACCGTGTACGCGGAGAATTCTCCGGCGCGCATTTACTTTCTCATCCTGTACAATCTGTTCGCCAATTTCCTCGATGACATAAGCGAAGACGTTCTACCCAACGATCGCACCGGATACCAGGATACGAAAGTTTGGAAAAGCCTGTATAATTTCCAGTATGACGCCGCCATGGGAATCATCAATAAATTGGAGACCTACAACGGTTGCATTTTAGCGGACAGCGTCGGATTGGGGAAGACATTCACCGCATTGGCCGTCATCAAGTACTACGAATTGCGGAATAAATCGGTGTTGGTCCTCTGCCCGAAGAAACTCGCCGAAAATTGGACGAATTACAATGCGAATCTGACGACCAATATTTTCGCCGAAGACCGTTTCAACTACGATGTTCTCGCGCATACCGATCTGTCGCGGAAGAAGGGCATGTCCCTGGGGATACCGTTGGATCGCATCAATTGGGGCAACTACGACCTCCTGGTGATCGACGAGTCGCATAATTTCCGCAATGCGGATTACTCCGAGGGCAGGGAAACGCGCTACCAGAGGCTCATGCGCAAAGTCATCCGGGAAGGCGTGAAGACCAAGGTGCTGATGCTCTCCGCGACCCCGGTGAACAATCGGTTCAACGATCTGAAGAATCAACTGCAACTCGCCTACGAGGGAGAATCCGAGAATCTCGCCAGAAAGCTGCACATCTCCACGACGGTGGAGAAGGTGTTCGCCGACGCACAGCGAGTGTTCAACGAGTGGTCAGAGCTCGATCCGGAGTACCGCACGACTGACCGCATCCTTCAGATGCTCGACTTCGATTTCTTCGAACTGCTCGATTCGGTCACCATCGCCCGCTCCCGCAAACACATCCAGGCGTTCTACGACACCACTGAAATCGGCGCGTTCCCCGAGAGGCTCGCTCCCCTCTCGATCCGCGAGCCCCTCACGGACTTGCCGAATGTGCCGGATTTCAACGAGATCTTCGAGCAGCTTCAAGCGCTCACCTTGGCCGTCTACACTCCGCTGGCCTATGTGTTCCCGAATAGGCGAAGCAAGTACGAGGATCTCTATGCCGTCACCGCGGGCAACAGCCGCTCGAATCTCGGACAGGCCGGGCGAGAGGAGGGGTTGAAGAAACTGATGACGGTCAACCTCCTCAAGCGGCTGGAAAGCTCCATCGACGCCTTCCGGCTCACCCTTTCCAAGATCGAAGCATCGGTTACGAGAGCCCTCAGCCACATCAGCTGGGGCGCCGTCGGGCCCGAAGACGTGAAACCGGATTTGTCCGAACTCGACTTGGACGAAGAGGATGTGAATATCGAGGTGTTCACTCTGGGCGAGAAGATAAAAATTGATCTAGAGGATATTGACATCCAATCGTGGCAGCGGGACCTGTGGAATGACCGCGAAACCCTCTCCGAGCTTTTGGATGAGATGCGGAAGATCACTCCTGACCACGATGTCAAACTTCAAAAGCTCAACCACCTCGTTCAGAGCAAAATCCGGCTTCCCATCAATCCTGGAAACCGCAAAGTCCTGGTGTTCTCCGCCTTCGCCGACACCGCCGAGTACCTCTACCGCGAACTCTCGCCGGCCTTCGAAGCCATCGGATTGACGACGGCGCTCGTCACCGGCGGCGGCAGCGGCGCTAAAACCACACTCGGCACCGGTTACGACGTCCAAGAGGTCCTGACTCTGTTTTCGCCTCGATCGAAGCAGCGCCATCTGATCATGCCCGGAAAAACCGACGAAATAGACATACTCTTCGGCACTGACGTCATCAGCGAAGGCCAGAATCTCCAGGACTGCGATTACATGGTGAATTACGATATCCATTGGAATCCTGTGCGCATCATCCAACGATTCGGCCGCATAGATCGCATCGGTTCCACGAACAAGCAGATTCAAATGGTCAATTTCTGGCCTGATATTTCCTTGGACGAATACATCAACCTCAAGGAACGAGTCGAGAATCGAATGGCCGTGGCCAATCTCGTGGCCACAGGCGATGACAACATCCTCAAACCGGACGATGACGACACCGACTTCCGCAAGGAGCAGCTTCGCAAACTCCAAGACGAGGTCATCGAGCTCGAAGACGTGCGCACCGGCGTGTCCATCACCGACCTCGGCCTCAACGATTTCCGAATGGATCTGCTCGCCTATGTCAAGGAGTACGGCGATCTCGCCGCCGCGCCCAAGGGCCTGCACGCGGTCATACCGGCGGATTCGCAGAGAGGCCTCGTGCCCGGGGTGATCTTCGCGCTGCGAAACGTGAATGCGGACGAGAACATCAATCGCGGCAACCGACTCCACCCCTACTACCTCGTCTACTTGGACGACGCCGGAAATGTGGTCGCCGATCACACGGAGGCCAAGAGGCAACTCGACCTCATCCGCTCCGGCTGCCGTCCCTACGACGAGCCTATCGGGGAGGTCGTCCGCATTTTCAACAGGGCCACCCGCGACGGGGTTCGGATGGACGCGTACTCCGAGCTGCTCACCGGCGCGATCCACTCGATGATCGACGTCACGGAGAAACGCGATGTCGACAGCCTGTTCACGCCGGGGCACACGACGGCGCTGACCCAGACCATCGCGGGCCTCGACGATTTCGAGCTGATCGCCTTCATCGCCGTCGTCGACCCCGCTGAGGGAGCGAGAGTCAGTGGCTGATCTGCTTTATCTTTGGCCTGCCGCAGCGGAATTCGGCAGCCGTGTGCCCGAAGGGAAGTTCTTCGATCACCCTGCCTTCACCCCCGCTGTACGGGAGAAGTTCGCCTCGGAGGTGCAATGCGTCACCTGGCGTTACAAGCTGGCCAAAGCCACCATCGATCTTCAGGGAACCGCCGACGTCCCCGAAGTGCAGGTCCTTCGAATCGACGCCAGAGACGCCGATGTCTCCAAGCAGGTGCTGACGGCGATCGACAAGGCGATCCCCTTTCCCATCGTCTTCGAAATCGCTCGCGGCCCGGGGGAGAGGCGGGAGGTGCGGATGACCGCCGCCCACAAGCGGCTCGAGGCGCGCACCGCGAAGATCAGCCGGTATTTCACCACCGGCTGGCAGCCCGACGACGCTCCGCGACAGCCCCTCCCGGAGGCCGCCACGCTGCCTTGCCTCTACGCTGCGATCTTGGAATCGCTGGCGCAGGTGAAGATCCGCCCGGGCGAGGACGTATCGGAAATCACCGCAAGGTTGAAACAGGCCGGCAGGCTCGAGCGAGAGATCGCGATGCTTGAACGCAAAGCCGGCAGAGAGAGGCAATTCAATCGCAAAGTGGAGCTGTATCGCACGATCAGAGCGAAACGCGAGGAATTGGCCGAATTCACCGGCGAGAACGAGAATGCGGAGGTCCGCCGAAGCTACGCATGACATCGCCCCCGATCTTCTCCCTGGCCGGAGGACGCCTTACAGCGGACTCCGCCTGAATAACCGCCGACACGCCCGCCGCACGGCAGACGTCGCTAGTCCATCGTAATTCCGTTCCACTACCAAGGAGGCATTCGTGGGCGACACGCCTTTGAGCCTGGCGATGTTGCGCGCCGGCCAGCGCCTCCGGGGCCTCATACCCGGTCAGGCGGTCACGCTCGTCGCCGTCGATCACATCGACGCGGGACTGTGCGAGGTCTTCTATCGCGACGATTCCGGACATTCCGACGCTCGGGCCATCACCGATGCGGACACCGTGCGCCTGGAAATCGCGAGCGACTCCGATTCCGCCCCGCCGTTCGACGGCGACCCCGACGAATTCCGTCTCGCCGCCGAGGCGCTGCGCATCAAGTACGCCGCCCTCTACGACCCGATGGTGGCCGTCAACAGCTCCGACGTCGACCCGCTGCCGCATCAGATCCGCGCGGTCTACGACGAGCTCCTTCCACGCATCCCGTTGCGGTTCCTCGTGGCTGACGACCCCGGCGCGGGCAAGACGATCATGGCCGGCCTGTACCTGAAGGAGCTGATCCTGCGCTCGGACTGCGAGAGGGCCGTCGTCGTCGCGCCCGGCGGGCTGGTGGAGCAGTGGCGGGAGGAGCTGGCGCAGAAGTTCGATCTGCGCTTCGAGGTGTTCGGCCGCCACATGGTCGACGACGCGCAGGGCCGCAACGTCTTCGCCGAGCATCCCTACTTGATCGTGCGGATGGACCAGGTCTCCCGCAGCGATGACTTGATGGAGCAGCTCTCCGAGGTCAGCTGGGATGCTGCGATCGTCGACGAGGCGCACCGCATGTCCGCACACTATTCGTCATGGGAGGGCGAGGTGGCTGAGACCAGGCGCTTCCGGCTGGGCCGTCTCCTCTCGCAGACGGCGCACAATTTCCTGCTGATGACGGCCACGCCGCACGCGGGCAAAGAGGAAGACTTCCAGCTGTTCATGTCCCTGCTGGACCGTGACCGTTTCGAAGGCCAGTTCCGCAAGGGCGTGCACCGCACGGACACCAAGGGCCTCATGCGGCGCATGGTCAAGGAGGACCTGCTCACCTTCGAGGGACGGCCGCTGTTCCCCGAGCGCCGCGCCTACACGGTCGAATACGAGCTCAGCCCGGCCGAGCGGGACCTGTACGAGCAGGTCACCGACTACGTGCGCACCGAGATGGGGCGGGCGGAGCGTATCGCACAGGACGGCGACAGGAAGCGCGGCAACAACGTCGGCTTCGCCTTGACCGTGCTGCAACGCCGCCTCGCCTCCAGCCCAGAGGCGATCCTGCGTTCGCTCGAACGCCGCCAGGCGCGTTTGGAGGCGAAGCTGCACGAGATGGAGCGCGCCGCCGAGGAGGCCCGGTTCGCGGGGAACGGTCAGGCGCTTCTCGCCGACGCGGCACTGCCCGCGCTCTCGGTGGACGGCTTCGAGGACGCCGAGGAGGAGACATCCGAGGGGGAGCGCGCATGGTTCGAGGAACAGGTCGACGAGGTCGTGGACCTGGCCACCGCGGCGCAGACGATCCCCGAGCTGCGCGCCGAGATCGCGATCCTGGAGGACCTCATCCGCGTCGCCCGCCGCGTCCGGGTTCAGGATGACGACAAGAAGTGGGTGGAGCTGCGCACCATCCTCGACGAGCAGATCCTCTCCGGCGAGTCGGGCGAGGTCCGCAAACTCATCGTCTTCACCGAGCATCGCGACACGCTCGACTACCTTCGCGGCAAGATCGCCACCCAGCTCGGCCGCGCGGATTCGGTGATCACCATTCACGGAGGGAGCCGGCGCGAGGCCCGCAAGGCGGCCCGCGAGCAGTTCACCCACGATCCCGACGCGGTGGTTCTGCTGGCCACCGACGCCGCGGGCGAAGGCTTGAACCTTCAGCGTGCGCATCTGATGGTCAACTACGACCTGCCGTGGAATCCGAACCGGATCGAGCAGCGCTTCGGCCGGATCCACCGCATCGGCCAGAGGGAGGTGTGCCACCTGTGGAACATGGTGGCCCAGGGCACCCGCGAGGGCGACGTCTTCACCCGGCTGCTGGCCAAGATCGCCCAGATGTCGTCCGCCTACGACGGCAACCTCTTCAACGTCCTCGGGGATTCCGGAGCCTTCCGGGAGCGCTCCCTGCGCGATCTGCTCATCGAGGCGATCCGCTACGGGGACCGGCCCGAGGTCAAGGCCAAGCTCGACCACATCATCGACGAGGGCGTCGCGGACGGGTTGGAGGAGATGGTCCAGGAGCGCGCCCTGCACCCCGAGATGTTCAGCGCCCTGGACTTGGACGAGGTCCGCGCCCGGATGGAAGCGGCGAGGGAGCGGCGGCTCCAGCCCGGCTACATCGCCGCGTTCTTCATCTCCGCCTTCGAACGCCTGGGCGGAAGCGTCCGCCGCCGCGAGCGGGGCCGGTACGAGATCACCCGCGTCCCCAAACGAGTCGCCGATGCGGCCCGCCGCTTGAACCGGTGGGCGCCCGTCGCCGACCATTACGAGCGCGTCACTTTCGAGCTCGGCCGCATCAGGCCCGGCGGCCTGGCCACGGCCGTTCTCATCGCTCCGGGCCATCCGCTGCTTCACGCCGTCATCGAGGCGACCGTCGAAGACCTCGGCCCCGTCTTGAAGCGCGGCACCGTGCTGATCGACCGCCGCGGCAAGCAGGCTGGCGAGCCGATGCTGATGTACACGTTCGAGCAGCGCATCCACAACGGCAAGCCGGAGGCGGACACCGTCTCGCATCACTTCGACTATTCGCTCCTGGGGCGCGGCGGTGGCGTCACCGTCTCGCCCACGCCGCCGTATCTCGACTACGACGGGCCCCGCCCGGACGAAGAAGAGGCGATCGCCGAGATCGCCGACGGCGACTGGGCGCGCGAGGATCACGCGAAGGCCGTTCGGGCGCGCGCCTACCGGGATGGCCTTCTGCCGCGCATGGAGGAGGTCAAAGCCCGCGTCGAGGCGGAGACCGACCGTACGCGCCGCCAGGTCAGGGAACGCCTGCTCGCGGAGATCAACCACTGGGACAGCGAGTACACCCGGCTGGAGGCGCTCGAGCGTTCCGGCACCATCGGCAGGCTTCGCGCCGAGGCGGCTCACACGCGCGCCCGCCAGCTCGACGAGCGCCTCAAACATCGACTCGCCGAACTCGAGCAGGCCACACGCCTCGTCGCGGTCCCCTCGGTGATTCGCGGCACCGCGCTCGTCATTCCCAGCCGAATCGTCGCCGCGGGGGAAGGCGAGGCGTTTACCCGTGAGACCGAGGCCGTGGACCGGCGGGCAGTCGAGGCCGTCTTCGCCGCCGAGCGCGCGCTGGGGCGGGTGCCGGAGGAGATGGCGCGCAACAACCCCGGATACGACATCCGCTCCACCGACCGGGACGGACGCGTCTACTACATCGAAGTCAAAGGCCGACTCGAAGGCTCCGAGACCTTCGCCGTCACGACGAACGAAGTGACCTTCGCTCAGACCCAAGGCGAACGCCACCGCCTTGCGCTCGTCCAAGTCTCGCCCGAGGGCGCAGCTGGCGACCGGTTACGTTACGTCACCGCCGCTTTCACCCACATCGGGCCTTCGGCGACCACCCGCTCCTTCACAGAGGAGTGGCGCGACTATTGGGCCAGGGGAGGGCCGCCTCGATGACGCCCCGCAATGCACTCTTCAACCGAACCACCACCGACGAAAGAAGTACCGTGACCACTCCTAAGAAGAAGCTCATCGAGGTCTCGCTGCCGCTCGAGGCGATCAACGCGGCCTCCGCGCGCGAAAAGTCGATCCGCCATGGGCACCCTTCGACCCTGCACCTGTACTGGTCGAGAAAGCCCCTTGCGACGGCCCGGGCGGTCCTCTTCGCCCAGTTGGTGGACGACCCTTCAGCGCGCCCGGAAGAATTCCCGACCGTGGAGGAGAAGGACGCGGAGAGAGCCCGCCTGCACGCCCTCATGGAGAGACTGGTGCTGTGGGAGAACAGCAATGACGAAGGGCTGTTTCGCGAGGCGCGTGAGGAGATCCGCAAGAGCAACGGAGGCGAGCTCCCCGCGGTTCTCGACCCGTTCGCGGGCGGCGGGTCGATCCCACTGGAGGCGCAGCGCCTCGGCCTGGAGGCTCACGCCAGCGACCTCAACCCGCTGGCCGTGCTCATCAACAAGGCACTCATCGAGATTCCCCCGAAGTTCGCCGGGATGCAGCCCGTGCATCCCGGCGGAAACGAGCAGAACATCTATCAGCGCGCCGAAGGCCTCGCCGAAGACGTCCGCTACTACGGCCAGTGGATCCGCGACGAGGCCGAACGCAGAATCGGTCATCTTTACCCGAAGGCCGTGGCACCCGACGGGACCGAGCACACGGTGATCGCATGGAAGTGGGCGAGAACCGTCAAAAGCCCCAACCCGGCGAATCCCATCGAGACACCGCTGGTCAACTCGTGGTGGCTGAGCAAGAAAAAGGGCCACGAGGCGTGGGTGCGCGCCACCGTCGAAGACGGGCGAGTGCACTACGAGGTCGTGCACAACGCGGATGGGCCACAAGGTGACGACGAGTGGACCATCAAACATGGCAAAGGAGCACGTGCTATTGGTGATGGGACTCCCTTCAGCTACGACTATATTCGTAACGAAGGAAGCGACGGGCAGATTGGTGCACATCTCATTGCTATCGTCGCTGAAGGGGGTAAAGGTCGACTTTATATTTCTCCATCAGAAGCACAAATTAAAGCAGCTCAGGTCACCAGACCTAGCATTAATGTAGATGGCGTTATAGCGACAAATCCACGTTGGTTTTCTCCTCCAGCTTATGGAATGACAAAATTTTCGGATTTGTTTACGAATCGACAATTGGTTGCTTTGACGACTTTGAGTGACCTTGTGAGTGAAGCAGGTGAGCGGGCACTGGCCGACGCGCGTGCTGCAGGATTATCCGATGGTGATCGTTTGGAACAGGGAGGTACAGACGCCCAAGCCTATGCTGATGCCGTTACAACTTATCTTGCACTTTCTGTAAGTCGATTAACTGACTATTCATCAAGTCTGTGCAGTTGGCATTCTGGTCGCAATATCATCAGAAATGTTTTTTCTAGACAGGCGATTCCTATGATTTGGGATTACGCTGAATCAAATCCATTTTCAAAATCAACTGGAAATTTTCTAGGACAAGTTAAATGGGTTACGGAAGCAATTTCGAAAGTCTTCGTGGAAGTTCCCGGGGTAGCGGATCAAGTAAGTGCCGACAAGCAAGCATATGCGGGATTTATCGTCTCCACTGACCCTCCATATTACGACAATATTGGTTATTCTGATCTTTCTGACTATTTTTATGTATGGTTGCGTTATTGTCTGTATAATATTCATTCTAATATCGTCGAAACCATGCTAACACCAAAATCTGAAGAACTCGTTGCCAATCCATACCGGCGTGGCGGTAAAGACGATGCTGCGAGGTATTTCGTCGAGGGCTTCAATTCTGTATTTCATCGTATCCGCATAGGAGCAAACTCACATGTTCCAATGACCGTTTACTATGCATATAAGCAAAAGGATTCCCGCAAGAATAATGATACTGGATGGTATACTCTACTCGATGGTCTTATCGGGGCAGGATGGGAGGTCACTGCCACGTGGCCGATGCGCAGCGAATTGTCGAATCGCATGCTCTCCCAAGAAACTAATGCCTTAGCCTCATCCATTGTGCATGTTTGCCGTCCCCGCCCTGAGGATGCGGAGGCGACGACCCGCCGGGCCTTTGTAGCCCAGCTTAAGGCGGAGCTGCCGGTGGCGTTGCGCACGCTCATGCAGGGCGGCATCGCCCCGGTTGATCTGGCACAGGCGGCTATTGGGCCGGGGATCTCGGTGTTCTCCCGGTACTCGCGGGTGCGCGAAGCCGATGGCTCGGACATGAGCGTGAAGGACGCGCTGCTGCTGATCAACGCCACACTCGACGAGGTGCTGGGGGAGCAGGAGTCGGACTTCGACCCGGAGACCCGCTTCGCCGTCAGGTGGTACCGGCAATACGGCTGGGGAGAAGAGAGTTCCGGCATCGCGGATCAGCTGGCGCGCTCCTCCGACACTTCGATCGGCGCTCTGGAGCGCGGTGGGATCTTCGAGGCGAAGGGAGGCAAGGCCCGGCTGCTCTCGCCCTCGCGGCTCGAAAGCGATTGGGACCCTGCAGCGGACGACCACGTGAGCGTGTGGGAGGCGACGGTGCGCCTCGCCGCGACGATGGCGAAGGGTGGCACCGACAAGGTGGCCGAATTGCTGCCCACAGTCCAAGGCCGTGTGAGCTTAGACGCGGTGAAGGAACTCGGTTTCCTGCTCTTCAAAGAAGCCGAGAAAAAAGAGGACGGCGAAGACGCCCTCCTGTTCAACAGCCTCGTGAGCGCATGGGGCGACCTATCCGAGCAGGCCCGCAGGATCGCATCGATCCCGCGGGCGGCCCAGCAGGAACTCGACTTCGACGAGACGGACTAGGCGCATGGGAGCGAAAAAGCAAGAGCCGGGGGAAGAGAATTGCCCCGGCGCGGCGACCGCTAACGCGACCTCGTCCGGGGCTTACGGACTCGATTCTACCCCAGGAGCGTCGATACCGCTCCTCGCGCTGAATACATGCGGAAGTGTCACATTTAGGAGACGATCATGGTTATGAACAACCGGGAGCGGATCGGCAGGGCTTTCGACCTGCTGTCCGAAGGATTGCTGGACGCAGTCGATCCGGTCATGACTCAGGCTTTCGGCACGTCCGACTGGCCTGCCCGATGGGCTGCGGAGGACGCCGCCAAATACGGCGGCGCCGCGCGCACGATGACGAAGCGGGACGTTCAGGTCCAGTTGCGGGCGATCACCGAGAAGGGCTTCCACTTCAAGGACGTGCTTTCCCGCGCGCAGCAGGGCTTCGCCTCCGAACTGCGGGAAACCCGCAATAGGTGGGCCCACAACGAGCAGTTCAGCTCCGATGACGCCATCCGCGCCCTTGACACCATCGAGCGCCTGCTGCACGCCGTCGACGCGATGGACTCGGCGGCGGACGTCCGCAAGCTGCGAGTGGACCTCCAACGCACCGTGTTCGAGGAGCAGAACCGCAGGAAGACCAAACGGGTGGCCCTCGACCCGAGTTCGGGCCTGAAACCCTGGCGGGACGTGATCCGGCCCCATGACGATGTGGCGCGCGGCGAATTCACCGCCTCGGAGTTCGCCGCCGACCTGCACCTCGTCCACACCGGGCAGGCCGTGAGCGCGGAATACGGGGACCCGGTGGAGTTCTTCAGCCGCACCTACCTCACCGAGGGCCTGCACGACCTCCTGTCCCGGGCGCTGCGCCGGCTGAACGGCGATGGGAACGCCAGCCCCGTGGTGAACCTCCAAACGAACTTCGGCGGCGGCAAGACCCATTCGATGCTCGCGCTCTACCATCTGTTCGGCGGCACCCCGGCGCACGACCTGCCGCAGGAGGTCCAGGAGCTCGTCGCCGCTAGCGGCAACCCGGATCTCGCGAGGATGGGGGTGCGGCGGGTCGCGCTCGTGGGAACCTACCTCAAGGCGGGCTCGCCCGCCATCAAGGAGGACGGGACGGAAGTGCGCACCCTTTGGGGCGAGCTCGCCTGGCAGCTCGGCGGCCGTGAGGCGTACAGCCTGGTGGCCGAAGACGACAAGGCGGGCACCAACCCCGGCGAGGCGATGCGGACGCTGATCAGGCGCTACTCGCCCGTGTTGATCCTCGTGGACGAATGGGTGGCCTACGCGCGCCAGCTTCTCACAGACGCCGACCTTCCGGCGGGTTCGTTCGACACGCAGTTCACTTTCGCGCAGTCGTTGACGGAGATCGTGCGGTCCGTGCCCGGAGCCATGCTGGTGGTGTCGATCCCCGCCTCCGACGCCGGGCACGGCAACGAGATCGAGATCGGGGGATCGAACGGACGGCTGGCCCTCGAGCGCCTCCAGAACGTGGTTCGCCGCGTCGCCGACCAGTGGCGGCCGTCGAGCAAGGACGAATCGTTCGAAATCGTCCGCCGCAGGCTCTTCCAGGATCCGAACGCGGAAGGGAGGACGATGATCTCGGCCGTGGCCCGCAACTTCGTAGCCATGTATCGGAACAACGCAGGGAAGTTCCCGCGGGACGCCGCGGTACCGGGGGCGGAGTACGAGGAGAGGATCCGCGCCTGCTATCCTCTGCACCCGGAGCTTCTAGACAGGCTGTATGAGGATTGGTCCACTTTGGAGAGGTTCCAGCGCACACGCGGCGTGCTCAAGCTCGTCTCGTCGATCGTGCACGAACTGTGGGCCTCCAACGACATGTCTCCGCTAATCTTGCCGGGCAACGTTCCCTTGGACGCGACAACGGTCAACACCGACTTGACGCAGTACCTGGAGGATCAGTGGAAGCCGATCATCGACTCCGACATCGACGGGCCGGGCTCAACCGCCCGTCAGATCGACAGTGCCCGGCCGAGCCTGGGCCAGCGGTTCGTCACCCAGCGCATCGCCCGCACGATTTTCATGGGCGCGGCCCCAAGAAGCGAGGGCGCCCGGAAGGGGCTCGACAAACAATACCTGTGGCTCGGTACCGCCGTGCCCGGCGATACGCTGGGGAACTTCGGGAGCGCGCTCGAACAGCTCGCGCAGCGATCGACGTATTTCTACGAGGAGCATGGCCACTACTGGTTCGACACCCAGCCCTCGATCACCAAGACGGCCAACGACTATGCCGAACGCCTCCGTGAGGACGAGGAGGCCGTCTGGAACGAGATCACCCGGCGTCTGCGAGGCGAAGAGCGGAAACGGGGAGTATTCGACCGGGTGCACGTGGCCCCAGCCTCCAGCGCCGACATCCCCGATCTCGAGAGCACCCGCCTCGTGCTCGTCCACCCGCGTCACTCAGTGACGAAGAAGGAGAGCCCCGATTCCGCGGCACTCAACTGGGTCCATGGCGCGGTCGAATCGAAGGGCGCAAGCCAACGCGTCCACCGCAACGCCCTCGTATTCCTGCTCGCAGACAAGAACGAACTGGACGGCCTGGAGGCTGCGACTCGCAGCTACCTCGGATGGAAGCGCGTGAAAGAGACCGGTGAGGATCTCAATCTGTCGCGCCAGCAGTCCAAACAGGCCGAAGAGTGGGTGGGCCGGCTCGATCAAACCATCGCGGACCGCATCCGCGACACCTTCGTGTGGGCCGTGTACCCCGAGCAAGCCGTGTACCCCGAGCAATCGGACTCGACCAAACCCTTCACGCTGCCTTTGAACAAAGTGCCGGGATCCGGCGAACAGCCGACAGCCGAACGGGTGAGCGCGAAACTGATTCGCGAAGAGCAGCTCGTCACCGATTTTGGCGCTCCCAATCTCGGCGCCATACTGCATGGCGTTCTTTCGAAGCTGTGGCGTGACGCCGGTGAGATCACCGTGGGCGAGCTGTGGGGCTACTTCACCCGATACGCGTATATGCCGCGGCTCGTAAGTCGCGACGTCCTCGACCGCACGATTGCGCAGGCGCTCTCCTCCGTACTGGTGGAAGAAGAACGTTTCGCCGTCGCAACCGGAAAGGACCCCGAAACCGGGCGCTACTGGGGCCTCGTCATTCCGCCGAATGCGGACGCGACCATCCAGGTCACGGACAGCACTCTGCTCGTCGACGTCGAACGCGCGCAGGCGCAGATCGAGGCGGATCGCTCTGCGGCCGGGGCACAGCAGGCTGCGTCGGTGGAGACGGCAGGGGAGACCCCGCTAGGGCGGGAAGGCGCAAGGACTGGATCCGCGGGTTCAGCCCGGCCGCGAGACGGCGGAGTGCCCGCCGCTGGGCGTCCGGGGGCCGCCTCGGCCGTCGAAACGATACTCGCGCGCTTCTTCGGAACCGTGAAGATCGATCCTGATCGCTACGCGCGAGACATCGGCAACGTCACCCGCGAGGTCATCGATCGGCTCGCGGGGGCGGGCGCCCGCCTGGAGATCACGATCGACATCCAGGCCACCAAGCCCGAGGGCTTCAAGGAGTCCGAAATACGGACCATCAGGGAGAACGCCCGAGTGCTCAAGTTCGATCCGAGTTCCGACTTCGAGGAGAGGTGAGCTAGACCATGACGCGTCGTCCTACATGGAAGTATACACTTGCTGAAGCTCGGCGGCAGGCGCTTGTAGCCGTAGATTTTTATAATCGTCCTGGTGATCGTCGTAGTTTTAGTGATTTCATTATTCATATGCATTTAGCGTGGCAAAATTTACTACATGCCGATTTAATGCGCAAAGAAGTTGAAATTTATTACCGCGAATCAAATGGAAGGCGTTTTAAACGTAATCCTGATAATTCTAAGAAAACATGGGATCTTAGTAAATGCCTTAGAGAAGAGTTTGATAATAATGATCCGATAAGAAAAAATATAGAATTTTTTATTGGTCTACGCAATTGTGTAGAACACAGGTTCGATAAAATTATATTAAATTCAACTGCTGCTGAAGCCCATGCTTATATTATCAATTTTGAAACAGAATTAGTCAATAGATTTGGCGTAGATGAATCACTTAGTAATGAATTAAAATTTCCTATTTTCGTACAATCATTGAATCCGTCAAATTATGAAGAACAACGTAAATTACGACGTAAACTGCCCAAAGAGACTTCTACATTTATAGCAAAATTTCAATATGATCTTTCCGATGAAATTCGTAGCGATAAACGTTTTGCTTATCGACTTTTATTGTTACCTATGAAAGGTCCTAAAACAGAAGCGGATTTAGCATTGAATTTTGTACGACAAGATGAATTAACTGAAGACGAACAGCAAGCTCTTTTAGGGAAAGAAGGCAGCATTATAATAGCAGAAAAGTACAGAAATGTCGCTTATGGTGAGGAAATGCGACCAAAAGCTGCAGCGAAAGCTGTAGAAAAATTTATTGACTTTAAATTTAGTATAAATGATTTCACTAAGGTTCGAAAAAAATGGGAAATTGGACCGATAAAATCTGGATCCGACAAAGAATTACCAAAATCAAAGGGCTACTGTCTCTATTCACCTGCTTTTAACTCATTTTTATACAAACCTAAACTTATAGAACGTATGACTGAAGAATTGAACACGCGAGAAAAATATGAAAAGTTAGTTGAACATCCAGCCATCGAAAAAACGCATTCTTAATCTTTCGTAAGATTAAACAAAATTATCATGGACTATACGGACTACTTTCGGTTACTTCCATACGAGTGAGCTGAAAAACTCCCCGCAGGCTGAATCCTCACAGGCCTGCGGCGCGAGTTGTGCTCCGACCTTCGGAGGAAGGATACTAAAACCTTGTAATATCGGGGTATGAGTAATGGAGGGGGCATGGCGCCGAGCACGCCCAATGCGACGCCTTTCAAGGGCAACCCGCGAACCGCTTTCGCGCTGTCGCTGGCGCTGGGGCTCGGCCTCGGGTTCACCCTGGCCCAGTGCCAGCAGCCCGGCAAGCAGGATTCCTCTCCCGAGGTCACGCGCCCGACTCCTGAACCTTCCGCCACATCCGCGCCCGCGTCACCGTCGCCGACGCCGCAGCCCGCTCCGGCCTCGCCGTCCCCGGCGCCGCAGAC
>ERZ772874.633-NODE-633-length-18999-cov-10.556324_pt1 | contig 18999 bp, 20 predicted proteins | sample MGYA00580586_ERZ772874 | MGnify/ENA primary metagenome ERZ772874 (study PRJEB29015, sample SAMEA2737952) | human oral metagenome | biome: human oral; feature: human-associated habitat; material: dental | place: China | collected 2154 ... | reverse complement strand
GAACGTCGTGAGACAGTTCGGTTTATATCCGGTATGGACGATAGGAAACTTGAGAGGATCTACCCCTAGTACGAGAGGACCGGGGCGGACGCACCTCTGGTGTATCGATTGTGGCCACCTGCTGCATTGTCGAGTAGCTATGTGCGGACTAGATAAGCGCTGAAAGCATATTAAGCGCGAAACTAACCTCAAGATAAGGTTTCCCTATGAGGACACAGAAAGACTATCTGTTTGATAGGCGCAAGGTGGAAGTGCAGCAATGCATGGAGTTAAAGCGTACTAATAGTCCCATTGCCTTTTTATGTCCTTGTCTGCTAGCGTTTATGCTTGCATAACGCTCGCGGATAAGGTAGACTTGACTAGTAATTGGTGCTTTTCAGTAAGTGCCAGTCAATTAACAATTCAATTCCGTGCAGTAAACTGGACATCGAAGAAAGGGGTTTGGCCCACCACGCGAGTATATGTGGAACCAAGCGCTTTAAACCCCCTCCTTCGGTGCCCATGGCGAGGAGGAAACACCTGTTCTCATCCCGAACACAGAAGTTAAGCTCCCCAGCGGCGATTATACTGCGAAAGTGGGAAACTAGCACGGTGCCGAATTATAAAAAAGACTTCCGAATAGGGAGTCTTTTTTCGTTTTTGCCAGAGGCGCTTGCGAGTAGCATAAGTATGATATAATGATGAGGAAATGGATAAAAAACAAACAGAACAGCCAGAGTCCCTGAGGTCGGAGCGTGGGGGGTTTGTGGTGATGTGCGCGTCTTGGTTGAGGCGGCCAAAATCGTGGGTTATTATTGGTGGCGGTATTGTTGCATTGACGGTGGTAGTAGTTGGAGTGCTGTTTGTTATCACAACGCGTGGCAATGTCAGCGTCGAGCGTGTGTCCGATCAAGCCCTGCAGGAAGTCGACCGGCCGATTCGCCTGAAGTTTAATCAACAGCTTGGCGAGGTGAGACCAGAGATTAAGCCGGAAGTGCGCGGCACGTGGCGCGAAAAGCGACAGCTGTTCGGCGTTTTTGAGATGGAGTTTACGCCCGACCAACCACTGACAGCTGGTACAAATTACACTGTGGCGTTCCCGGGGGCGAGACGTTCGCTGTTTGGTCATGCAACGATCCATGATGTATCGTTCAAGACGCAAAAAGCACCACGAGTGGACACGGCGTCACTGGATGGCAAAGAAGTAATCGCGATGGATCAGGCGTTGACGGTGCGTTTAGGCTCACGGGCGGGTAAATTGCGTGATCTAGAATTGACGACCGAGCCAACGCTCGGGCTGAAGCGTGAGTCGTCGGACGATCAAACATTTTCATGGAAATACGCTGGCCTACTAGCACCTGACACGCAGTATACCTTCAAGTTATACGATAAAGCCCAGAAGGAAGAGTTAAAACGTTTTACGGTGAAAAGTGCGCCGCTACCAGCGATTGGTTCACCGATTAAAGAGCATTCAGTGACGCCATCAGACGAATTGAAGTTGACATTTCAGGAGGCAATTGACGCAAAGGATCGGCCACATATAGCGGTTGACACGGCTGGTAATGGTTCGTGGCGGAGCGATACCGAGTACGTGTTTAAGGCAGATAAATTGGAGCCGGGCAAAACGTACACATACACCATTCCTAAAGGCTTGCGGACAGCTCGTGGAGGCGTTCTCGTCGAGGAAGTAAAAAAGACATTTACCACTAATGGGCATGTGCGTGGTGTGGGGGCGTCCCCGTGGCGAACCACTGTTGATCAAGCGGCGCAGGATGTACGGATAACCTTTGATCAGGCAGTTGACCACAAGAGCGCCCAGGATCGCCTCAGGGTGTCATCTGGTACAGTTCAGAGTATTTCCTGGCGTGGCAATACAATGATTGCTCGGGTGGTTAATATGGGCTTTCAGCGGCAAGTTCAGGTTTGGGTAGAGCCAGGTGTGCAGCCAGTGTTTGGACTGCCGAGCGTAGAGCGAATTACGACATCGTTCACAACTAATTCACGGGTCGTCAAGCTCAATAACGTACCATTCTATCGTCAGGCGTACGCCCAAAGCTGCGAAGCGGCCTCACTGCGTATGGCCTTGGCATATCGTGGTGTGCATGATAGTGATTGGAATATCTTGCAGCGTTTTGGGTATCGTCCGCGCTCGCGAGACAAGGCGACAAATGAGTGGGACGATCCGAATGTGCAGTTTGTGGGCGACGTAAACGGCAACCAAGGTGCGGGAACGGGCTGGGGTGTATATGCCGGTCCGGTGGCGCGGGCGGCCGGTCAATATGGCCGCGGAACGTCAGTGGCATATGGCGCCAATGCGAATTTCGTAGCACAGCAAATTCACAATGGTAATCCAGTCATTGCGTGGGGCGTATGGCGGATTGGCGCAAAAATTGATAGTTGGAGGACGCCGTCAGGTCGGACGGTCAGTGGGCCGATACCGATGCATGTGCGTCTCATTGTTGGGGTTCGGGGTGAACCGCACGATCCACTTGGATTTTATGTTAATGACCCGATCTCGGGACGACTCTATTGGACGAGAGCACAGTTTGTGGCGATGACAGCTGGTGCTGGACCGGCGGCGCAGCTGTTGGCGGTACATTAATCGGTACTGAAGTGAGGATGGTATAGTCGGGGGCCCCGCGTCTTTGTCATTCATTGAGCTAGCTCTATAGAGGCGGGCTTTGTGGTCGGAAAGTTGAAGGTGGGTATATGTATTTTCCTCGTCGTCGGAGTAATTTTGACCTAGATAATTTTAGCTATTGGTGAAATTCCTTTCACAATCAAAAACCACCCATCTCGCAGAAAGGGTGGTTTTTGAGTGGTGGAACTCATCATTTCTAAGCTCCAACAGGTGCCGTCACAAGGTGTGACAGATCTCATTATAGCGAAGTAAATCGCTGATTGCAATATTTTATTCACAATAAAAATAGCTTATGTAAATGTTGACAAAGTATGAGCAGTATGATAATATGCATACATAACACATATCATGTGTGATATATAAAGGCGAGGGTTTCCATAGTAGATGATGTGGAAATCTTTTTAATTCGGGAGGAAAACTCACATGGCAGGTACAAAAATTGGCGGTATGAAAGCGGCAGCGAAAAACTTAGCGCGTGACCCAGACTTTTATGCCAAGATCGGCGCGAAGGGCGGTCGGAACGGACGGACCGGTGGCTTTGCGGCAAACCCAGCTCTGGCACGGATCGCTGGTGCTAAAGGTGGTCGCATTTCTCGTCGGCGTAAGGTAACGACGACGGCCACGACAACCGTTAATCCGACAACGACAGTATCAACAGTGCAGGCAACGGCTCAAGACGACGTGACACTGGCCGCGTAGCCACACTGCTTAAAATGATGCGGTAGCCCTCTTTCCATAGAGGGCTATTTGCGGTAGCGGCGGAGTTCGCAGGATCGAGCTTCGTTGACGCGCCAGTTGCTAGCGCAGTGGAGACAGCGATACTGGTGCTTGGCGATTTCTATACCGACAGCGCTACATGTTGGGCACGTGCTGCGGGCATGTAGCCACTTGCGGTAGCTATCAAGCGCATCCTGAACGACGTCGTCATTCATGGCCAGAGTAATGTTATAGCGTGGGGCTAACTGATGGACAGCTAGCTCCCAGGCCTGGCGCTCCATGGCGATGAGGTCGATGTCACGAGTATAGTGATGATGGTCTAGGACGGCGTGGGCAGTTTCGTGGAGCAGCTGGGCGATAGCGGCTGGTGACGCCTCGTTGATATAAGTGATAGTCCGTGAATGGTGTGACCACGAAAAAACATCGCCAGCTCGGAACTGATACTCTGGATAATCGCTGGCCAGCTGCTTAACGATGGGCGATAGCGTTATCGTAGCAACCATAGAGCACAGATTCCTCGGGGTGTGCTGCACCAACGATGTGCGGGCAGGTGATAAATGACGGTAGTTTCTCGGTGATAAGTCCGGCTAGTGACGCAGAGAATTTATCGGTGTAGCGGCCGATACCGCCGCCGATAACGATAACGTTTGGCTGAATAGCAGCGATCAGTGCCTGCAGTCCTAAGCTGAGTCTCTTGGCGGCCTCAAACCAAGCTTCGGGCGGCGTTGCGTCCGATAATTCACCAAACTGTTGACTGAGCGCTCGTCCGGAAGCGAGGTTTTCCCACGAATCAATGGTTGACTGATACGCAACTTGCATATGACCGGCTTCACTGCTACGTAGGCTGGGGTGGAGTGTGCCGTTGAGGATAATGCTGGTGCCGATGCCTGTGCCGATAGTGACGTAGAGGCCGCAGGCTGGCTGTGGTTCAAGGCGACGTATGCTGGCGAGGCCAGCGAGGTTGGCGTCATTTTCGAGGATGATTTGGGCGTCGGGAAAGTGCTCGGCTAGGAGGTCGCGGATGGGCACCTCGCACCAGCCGAGGTTAATGCAATATGTAGCGACACCGCCAGTGACGGTGCCGGGTAGACCGATCGAGATGTCTGTAACAGGTGCGCCCTCGGCAATTACGGTAATGGTTTCAACGACTTGTTTGATATATGCTGTAATATCTGTTGGGGTGGCAAACCGAGTTGTTGTCTCTAGCGTGCCGTTGTCGGTAAATCGTCCGACCAATGTTTTTGTGCCTCCAGTATCAATCGCAATAATCATGAAACTAGTATACCCCTTTACGAGAGTGGTGACAATATGGTACAGTAAGTATTAGTAACATCAGGGAGATAATGGTATGAAGCAGAACCGCCAGCGAGGATATGTTGTAATCTACGTGATCGTAGGGGTTATTTTGGCGGCGATCGCTTTGGCAACGTTATACGGGTTGCGACAGTTATCAGCACAGAACCAGGCCGCCTCATCGACGGAAAATGCTGCGACGAGTGAGCAGCAAAAAGAGACGAACAACACGAAGTCTGACGATAAATCGGCCGACAAAAAGAAGAACGAGAAGAGCGATGAGGAAAAAGACACTTCTTCAGCTGAGTCAAACAAGTCCGCGCAGCAGCAGCCTCAACAACACGCGCAGAATCAACCAACGCCGCCAGCTCAAAACAATGGCCACGGATCATCCCATCTACCGGCAACTGGGCCAACTGACTCGTTGGCAGTTGGCTTTGTGCTGGGGCTAATTGTGGCTGCGGGCTTTGCGTATCGTCGGTCAATGTTGGTAGTTTAGCTTCCTTCTCTTTACTCGGGGCACTATCTACGATATAATAAAACGAGATCCCCAAGAGGTAGCTGTTTTGGCAGGCCGCTTGGATAAGAATATTAACGTAATACAGGAGTCTATTTGGACGTATGGCAAATCCATTGACCATGGACGATCTGCTTGCTCAGGCGAGCGACTCCGTGAAGCAACTAACCGCAGGTGAGGTTGTGCACGGAACTATTTTATCAATAAAGAAACACGAAGTTCTGATTGATCTGGGGCCTTTGGGCGTTGGCTTGGTGCCGCGCCGTGAGGTAAGTATGTCGAACAATTATGCAGAAGGTGACGAGGTAACTGCGAGTGTTGTCGAGGTTGAGCTGGACAACGGTTACTCACTGCTCAGTATGCGTAAAGCGGCGCGCGATCGTGGTTGGGACGAGGTCGCGACCAAATTGGAGAGCGGTGAAATTGTAACGGTGACGCCGTACGACGCCAATCGTGGCGGTCTGTTGGCTGAATATGAAGGGGTGCGCGGTTTCTTGCCGGTATCGCAGCTGTCAGCTGAGCATTACCCGCGAGTTGGTTCAAGCGATAAGGATGAGATCTTGCAGCGGCTGAATACGCTGGTGAACAAGGAAATTCGCGTCCGGATTTTGGACGCTGATCGCAAGGCGAACAAGCTCATCTTTTCCGAAAAAGAGGCCATCAAAGAGGGCTTGGCGGAGCGGTTTGAGAAGTTGTCAGTTGGTGATACCGTCAAGGGTATCGTGACTGGCGTGGTGGACTTTGGCGTATTTGTGAATGTTGAGGGAATTGAGGGACTGATTCATATCTCAGAAATTAGCTGGGAGCGGGTCAACAATCCGAGCGATTACGTTAAGGTTGGCCAGACCGTGGAGGCGAAGATTATCGCTATCGACAAGGAGCGCCTCAGCTTGAGTATGAAGCAGCTAACAAAAGACCCATGGCTCGATGAGGTAGAACAATTTAAGCCAGGTGAGGACGTCGAAGGCACAGTCACACGGATTACGCCGTTTGGTGCGTTTGTGCAGCTAAGTCCAGCTGTTGAGGCTCTCGTTCACGTTTCGGAGCTGGGTGGCGATGGGACTGACCCAGAGAAAGTCTTTACATTAAATGAGCGCAAGACCTTTACCGTGCTCGAAATTGATAAAGATAATCGCAAGATTTCACTGTCGCTGGCTGGCGGCAAGAAAAAATAGCCTATAGAAAAAGAGTAATGTAAACAGTTCGCCGAGGTGTCACGCGGGCGATGAAAGGAGCACGAGCAGATGACAGAAAAGATTGTCGCAATTGCAGATTCAGTAACCGTCGGAGAGCTCGCTACCACCTTGAACCTACCGGTCACGACGCTCATCGGCGAGCTGTTTAAGAATGGTATCGCGGCGACGATTAATCAGCGACTGGACTTTGAGACGGCGTCGATCATCGTTGAAGAGCTGGGCCTTGAGGTTACGCTCAAGAAAAAGGAAGCGGCCGTTGGTCATACGCGTGTGGAGCATACGCTGTCGGAACGGGCAGTGCCGCGTCCACCGATTGTGGCGGTGATGGGGCATGTTGATCACGGCAAGACGAGCTTGCTGGATGCCGTCTTGGGTAACAAGACCGCCGCAGGCGAGGCCGGTGGCATTACGCAGCACATTAGCGCCTATCAAACGAAGCATAATGGGCGGATGATTACGCTGCTGGATACGCCGGGGCACGAGGCATTTGCAGCATTGCGGCAGCACGGCGCGGTGCTGACCGATGTGGTGATCATCGTGGTGGCGGCGGACGACGGTGTCAAGCCGCAGACGGTCGAGGCGATTCGATTTGCTCGTTCGGCTAATGCCAAAATTGTGGTGGCGATCAATAAAGTTGACAAAGATACCGCCAACCCGCAGCTGGTAAAAACGCAGCTGGCGTCTGAGCATGGTCTCAACCCTGAGGAGTGGGGTGGCGATACGGTGATGGTGGAAGTCAGCGCTAAAACTGGCCAGAACTTGGATAAGCTGCTGGATATGGTGCTACTGGTGGCAGATATGGAAGACTTGCGGGCGGATGAGGACGTACCAGCCGAGGGCTTGGTGATTGAGGCGCATATGGAAACCGGGCGCGGCGCGGTGGTTGGGCTACTCGTCGAGCACGGTCAGCTGAAACCAGCGTATTATTTGGTGGCTGGTACGGCGTACGGTCGAGTACGGACAATGTCGGATTTTCGTGGTCAGACAATGAAAATGGCCGGCCCGAGTACGCCAGTCAATGTGACTGGTTTTAAGGAGCTGCCGCAGTTTGGTGATAGCTTTCGGTTGGCTAAAAATGAGAAAGAAGCACGGCATTTGGCGCAGGCGGCGCGCCTAGAGCAGGAAAAAATGGCTGCCAGCACCAATGTCACCAGCTCGGATATTTTGAAAATGATGAGTCAGCAGCATGATGCTGAGTCGTTCAATGTTCTCGTCAAGGCTGATGTTCAGGGGTCGCTCACATCGGTGATTGATAGCCTGAAATTGATTGATACGGGCGGCTTGGTGGATCTACATGTCATCGGTAGCGGGGTTGGTAATATTTCAGAAAATGATATTCATCTGGCGGTTGGCGAGAATACGGTCATTTATGGTTTTAATGTCGATCTGCCGCCAGCAGTGAAGCGCCTGGCAGCGCGTGAGCATGTTGAGGTGCGGCTGTATCGAGTGATTTATGAACTGCTTGATAATGCCAGGCAATCCATGGAGGCATTGCTGGCCCCAGAGGTCGTCGAGACTGAGGTCGGCCAGCTGAGCGTTAAGGGTGTGTTCCGAACGGTGCGCGAAGAGGTGATCGCTGGTGGTGAAATGATGACGGGTAAGGTCTATAAGGGGCTGCTGGCACGCCTGAAGCGTGGCGATGAACACATTGCCGAGGTTGAAGTATCATCCGTTCAGCGTCAACATCAGGAAGCCAAGGAAGTGTTTGAGGGTGAAATGTGTGGACTCAGCCTCAAAACTACGCGAAAAGTTGTTGTCGAGAAAGGCGACACACTGGAGTTCTTTACACGGGAGCTGGTGAAGAAGACGCTGTAACAACTTGTCACCGTAGGTAATTTTAGTATATCGGACGGTTTTCTATTGACTTTTCTTCATAAATCTGCTAAAGTTCAGACAGCGAGTGTGCATTTTACGAGATACTCAAATCGCTTACATATAATTGTTTGTCTTTGAAAGGAAGCTGCCAGCATGCCAGAAAGAAACATCTCTCGTCGTCGCAACACTATTTCGTCTGCGGAGTGGTCTGTTGACACATCATCGTCTCCTGCTTTGCTGTCAGCCGGAGAGGCTCCGGCGATTGGTAAGGGGCCTGAGGGTCAGGGTAGTAGCAGCGAGGGCGGTGAAAATGCTCTTATGAATAAAGCTGTTGAGCTAGTGGGCGAGGCTTCGCGAGTGCTCAGTGATCCAGATGCCTCTGCTGAAGACAAAAGAAGGGCACGTAAGATTGTCCAAGCAATCATAGAGAAGATTGATGGTCTAGAGTCGGGTAAGAAGGGTCCAGAGGGTACAAAGGGGCTGGAAGGTAATGGTAGTGGAGGTAATGGTGAGAATAATCCACGCTCAGTCGAGGACAGAACCAGCGATGTGATGACTCGCATGAGTGATTTCTTTGAGGATACGTATGAAGTAGACCCTGACACTGGCGAGAAATGGTATCCTTATCGTGAACATATTGAGCATTATAAAGAAACGCGAGAGAGATTCTTGGGTGATATGGCTCGTAAACAAAAGGGTCATGGACTACGCATCAATCCAAACGGTAAGGTTGCACAATTCTTGATAGGTTCTGGTCGATGGGGTGCCAAGCTCGCTGATCGTCTAACGCGTCCATCTAAAGAAGAGCAGGAGGCAGCGGTGGCTTACGAAGCGGCGTTGGCACAGATTGACGCTGATCGGCGCGACTTCCTTAATTGCGAGGTTAATGACGGCAATCTGACAGAAGAGGAAGTACGCGGTCTGCGTAGCCAGTTCTTTACAGCGGAGCATTACGGTAATGTCCAAGAAATTGCGCGTCTGCAGATGGATCGCGGCAAAGATAAGGACGGCAACCGTCGACGCCCGATGAGTAAGTGGCTGCGGCGGCTGGGCTACGTGTCTGCCGGTGCGGTGGGAGGTCTGACGGCGATCTTTAGTCTGCCGCTTGGTCTGGCTGTTGCCGGGGCGGGTGCTGGCACATTCCGCTACCTAGCGAATAAGCGAAATGCCAATACAAAAGTTGGTCCTCGAGATAAAAACCCGTCAAATAGACAATACAAAGCTGAGGCTGTGGCAGACGTATATCATCAGCAGTTCTTAGAAGCTATGCAAGCTCGAGCTGAGGTGGCAGAGCAAGAGGGATCTGATTGGGAGCCGGGTGCGCGTGATATTGTCAATAGACATATAGATGAGACATCGACTGAGGTTGGCAAAAACGTAAGAAAACTCGTCATACCAGTACTGGGCGCAGTCGGGACAGCACTAGCTACTAAGTTCTCTATAGAGGCATTAGGCTCGGGCGCGGTGCATCCTGTTGAACAAACCCCTACGAATCAGAATACGGTAGCAGAATCTGTGGTAGATGCGTCAAACAACTCTGATGTTGAGCCTGTCAGTCATTTTACTGAAGTGAATACGAATGGTGCGCCGGAGAGCGTGGTTGGCGATCAGTTGCAACATCTTGGCTATAAGCTTGAGGGCGACTCGACGGAGTTTCTGAAGAAGCTTGCAGACAACGTTGGTCAAGGTAATGTTTTTGTCGACGGTAACAATAACCCGGTACATATGTTTACGGGAGGTGCTGGCGACCAGCAGTTTGGGGCTTGGAACGTTGATACGAGCGTGCGCTTTAGTGATAAAGCGGCACGAGTCATTGAAGCTATGAAAGGCGTTACTAAGCTTTAGAATTAAAACAATAGGAGAACACAGACAATGACACATGAACAAATATTTGAACAGTTAGGCGTTACTGGTGCGAGTGATGAGGTTAAGCAGAGCATTCTCCACAACCTCGTCGGTGCGGTTGAGATCCAATTTGCTAGCGTTGGCGATGAGCTATTAACGGAAGAACAAGACGAGGAGTTAAATAAGCTCGTTGACGCACATGATGGTGATCCTAGCGTTGTCGGTGAGTGGCTAAAAACTTATATACCAGAGGCTGGACAACTATACCAGGCAATACTGGAGGATGAGATTGCTCGTCTAAAAAGTCGGTTGGACACATAGGTCGTCGAATAGCTCTCATGAAGGTATAGTAGCATTCTGATCAGGATGCTGCTATACTAGTATAGAGAGAACGGGAACCATAAACGAGGAGACGATATGTTCCAACTAGATGATAATTTTTTGAAAGAATTAGGACTAGACCAACTGCCGGATGAGCAGAAGAAGCCGTTTTTGCAGCATATTTACAGTGAGTTGGAGCTACGGGTCGGCGAGCGGCTGAGTCAGGGGATGACCGACGCGCAGCTGGATGAGTTTGCGAACATCATCGACAAGGCGCCGGGCGCGGTAGATGAGTTTCTCGCCAAACACGCACCAAATTACCAGCAGGAGCCGATGTTCCAGCGGCTGGTGCAAGCGACCAAGGCTGATCCGAATAATCCGGGTCTAAAAGACGAGTTTGCGGCGACGAAGTGGCTGGAGGTAAACCGGCCTGATTATCGCGATGTGGTGGCGGCAACGATGGATGAGCTGAAGAAGGAGATTATAACTAACCGCGAGGCTATTTTAGGCGGTATGAGTGCATCCTCGGCGCCGGGGCAAGCTTAGAGCGAGCCTTTACAGCTGCCTTAGCTCATGAACTTAGCCTTGATGGCCGCGGAGAAACGCCTCTGCGGCCATTTTTTTGCCGCCTGGGGCGATCAGTTCAAGGATGGTTAGGTATCGTCCATCACAGCACTTAACGCTCAGCGGCGATGCTGGAGCGTCTGAGGCGCGAGTTTTAGTGATAATGAGTTCACGGTCATGAATGCGCAGACGACTACGTGGAAAGCCGAGATATGCCCGCACATGGGCATCGGCGGCGGCTGCGGTCATTGCCGTCGGATCAATGAGTGACATGTCCTTGGAGAGCAGCTGGCAATACGTGGCATCGGCGTCGTTTTGCGGGGTCGGCTGAAGCGTACCGGCAAGGATGCCTGGCAGCGTGCGCACGAGCAGGTCGCTGCCGGCAGCAAACAGTTCATCATATAGCTGCGGTTTGGTTTCAGTGCCAGTGAGCGGGTGACGGTGTTGGGTGTAAATTGGGCCAGCGTCCATCTGGGCGTCAAGTTGCATAATGGAGATACCGGTTTCTGAATTTTGGTGTGCAATGGCGGCCTCAATGGGCGAAGGGCCACGCCATGTTGGCAGTAGCGAGGGATGGAGATTAATAATACCAGGAGTGAAGAGGTCAATGATTGACTGGGGGATAATTTTGCCGTAGGCGACGAGGACGCCAGCGACAGGCTGGAGGGCGGTGATATCGGGGATAATGTCGCGGAGCTTGTTGGGCTGCCAGACGAGGATGCCATGTTGGCGGGCAAAGGTCTTGACTGGTGGTTCGGTAAGCTTATGGCCGCGGCCGCTACGCATATCAGGTTTGGTGATGACGGCGCGAATGGGAAATCCTGCCCCGTAGAGTGCTTTAAGGGTAATCAGACTGTACGCTTCGGTGCCGAAAAAGATGATTGGTGACACGTTAGTCCCACAGCTGAGAATTATCTTTGATGTCGGCTTCATAATCAAGCGGCTGTAATTCACCAGAATCATCGAGCGTGTAAAAAGCGTCGTGCTGGTCGCGGATATGGTCGATAAAGACGACGCCGTTGGTGTGATCGATCTCGTGCTGGATAACACGGGCGAGGAAGCCTTCGGCCTTGAGGCGAATCTCGTTGCCGTCGAGATCAAGAGCCTTGACACGGATTTTAGAATGGCGGGGGACTTTGCCGTAGACGTGCTTGACGCTGAGGCAACCCTCGAAATCGGCGACTATTTCCCCCTCATATTTGACAATTTCCGGGTTGATCAGGGTGGTGAATTCGCGAGTAGCTTTGTCGTCAAAGTCGCTGCGGACGATGATGACGCGCTCGAGGCGGTCAACTTGGATGGCGGCGAGGGCAGCGCTGATTTCATGAGGGCGAGAATCTTCCCAATCAAGAGCGGCCGCGATCATATCGGCTGATAACTGGCGCACCTCGTCGGTGATGACGTGAATTTTAGCTGATTTTTGGCGGAGATGCGGATTTGGTAGGGCAATAATATCGTCTTTAGTCATTGTGATCATTATAGCACAGGTGGCTAGAGGAGGCTGGTTGGGTCGAGCTCAGCCTGCCAATGGGTTGGTGGTACGAGATCAAGGAGACTGACAAGGTCGCTGCGGCGGGGACTTTTAAGAATCAGCTGCCAGCGGTACGTGTCGCGGACGCGCTCATAAAATGCCGGTGTTGGGCCAAGGATGCGTACGTCGGCCGGGGCGGCTGCCTGCAGTGTCTGGGCGAGCTTTTTGGTGTTGCGGATGGCGGCAGCTTCGGTTTTGTAGATGCAGGTTAATTTAAGTAGATAGACAAATGGCGGAAAGTCAGTAGCGCGTCGCTGCGCGATAGTGCGGGTGTAAAAATCGGTGTAGTTTTGGGCGAGTCCGTCACGGATGGCGGGATGATCCGGCTGAAAGGTCTGGACGATGACGTCGGTGGCGTGATGGGAGCGGCCAACGCGGCCAACGACTTGGGCCAGCAGCTGAAAGGTGCGCTCGCTTGAGGAAAAGTCAGGCAGTGTCAACCCGGCGTCGGCTTGGACGACACCAACAGTGCGTAGGTGTGGTAGATCGAGACCCTTGGCGATCACTTGGGTGCCGATGATGATGTCAATTGAGCCGTTTTTGAGCTCGTCGTAGCGCTTATCAGCTGCGTCGTTGGTACTTGTATCGGCATCGAAGCGGGCGATGGTGCTCGCGGGAAAGAGCTTGTGTAATTCTGCCTCGATGCGCTTGGTGCCGAGGCCTTTATGAATGATATCGGCATGATGACACTCGGGACAGCTGGTGGGGACGGTTGCAGTGAAACCGCAGATATGACAGAGAAGCTGGTGCTGGTCGGCGTGGAGGGTGAGCGGCACAAAGCAACGCGGACAACCAGCGTTCCAGCCGCATTGTTCGCATAGGGTAATGGTGGCAGTGCCGCGGCGATTGTGAAAGATGAGGGCCTGATGACCGGCACTCAGCGAGCCAGTGATAGCCGAGAGTAGTTGATCGGAGAGAAAAAAATGCTGAGTAAAGTTTGTGCGCTTGGTCATATCAACCAGCGAGACGCGCGGTTTAACGGCGTCTGAACGGGCGGGTGTGGGCATGGTTATGATGGGCCGGCCAGCGGTTTTTGCCAGAAAATAATCGCTGATCGTAGGGGTGGCGCTGCCGAGGACGAGCTTGGCTTCATGCTGGCGCGCGAGAATGGCCGCAGTACGCAGCGCTGAGTAGCGGGGCGATTGCTCTTGTTTGAAGCTGGGTTCATGACATTCATCAATGACGACGAGGCCCAGCTGCTGGACGGGCATGAACAGGGCTGATCGAGGGCCGATGACGATGAGCGGGTCGCGTGAATTGATAACATGTTGCCAAATCACGTGCCGCTCGGCTTCAGTCTGGCGCGAGTGGGTGAGGATAATATTGTCGAAATACCTCGCAAATTCGTTAACGAGTTGTGAGGTGAGGGCGATTTCTGGCACCAGAATAATTGACGATAAGCCCTCGTCCATCAGCCGCCGGGCGAGCTCGATATAGACACGCGTCTTGCCAGATCCGGTCACGCCATGTAGTAGGGCGCTGCCGGGGAGCATGTCGTCAATGGCGGTGATGGCGTCTCTCTGGTCGGGCGTGAGTACTGTTGTCGGTGGTCGTGAGGCCTGCGGACTGGCGGCGCGTGCGGGTATATGGCGACGCTTTTTCGTCAAACCGCGTGGCAGAATGGTTTGCCAGACGGTCGCGAGATGCGTATGATAATAATTGCTCATCCACAGAGCCGTTTGGATGAGCGGTAGCGGCACGGGAGCGTCATCTAAAAGCTGGACAATTTCTTTAACCGTAAACTCAGGCTTAACGACTGCTGACATGATGATACCAACGCAACGATCTGAGCCAACTTCTATAACCACGAGTGCACCGACTGGCAGCCGCTCGGGGTACGCATAGGTAAACGAATGCGCATCGGCGCGAATGATCTTGATCGGTGATACCAAATAGTAGTGCATGTCTTGCTTTATTATACCGTGCTGGCCGGCTGAATATAATCATGAGCGTTTTAGGGTGTAAGTACGTATACTGAGGGGTGGGGCGTATAATTGTCGAAAAAAGCTTGTCGGGTGTTGTAAAATTGTGATACACTGAGTGGTAGCGAAAGGGAATATGGGGAGAGAATGCTTGACATTTTTATTACATCACGAGTGAGACGCAAAATCGTAGTTGTGTATGCCAAGTATCCTGATTTTCATACGCACGTACGTGGCCTAGCCAAGCTGATCAAGGAAGATCCAGGTAATATTCAGCGCGAGCTCAAGCGGCTAGAGAAGGTTGGTTTCCTGAGGAGTGAGAAGCAAGGCAATTCGCGGGCATACTTTACGAATAAACAATTCCCAATTTTCAAGGAATTACAGAGTATGGTGATTAAGTCGCAACAACATGCGGCCCGGCCGAAGCGCGGCTCGGTTGATAGAGATTGATGACCTTATTCGAGCGGATTTTGACGGCGCGCGGTCTGACGACACAGGCAGCGCGCCAGGCTTTTTTGCAGCCGGATTATACGGCGGTGAAGCATGATCCGTTTTTGCTGCCGGACATGGAGAAGGCGGTGGTGCGGTTGAAACAGGCGCGGCAGCACGGTGAAAAAATCGTCATTTACGGCGATTATGATATTGATGGACTGAGCGCCACGGCGCTGCTGCTGGATGCGTTTGGTAAGTTTGGTTTTGAGGGCGTAGACGCTTTCATTCCGAATCGGTTTGTCGAGGGCTATGGTATGACTATGGGTGCGGTGGACAAGGTGCGTGATATGGGTGCGGATTTGATCGTGACGGTGGATACGGGTAGTTTGTGTCATGCGGAAATTGCCTATGCTGCGAGCTTGGGAATCGATACGGTAGTGACGGATCATCACAACGTGGCCGAGACTCCGCCACCGAGCGTGGCAGCGGTGAACCCGAAATTTTCAGGTCATACCTATCCGTTTCGTGATTTGTGTGGTGCGGGCGTGGCGTTTAAGCTGGTGCAGGCGCTGCAGACTGAGCTGGAGGGCTTGCCTGATGGCTATGAAAAGTGGCTGCTGGATTTGGTAGCACTGGGGACAGTTTGCGATATTGTGACGCTGGCGGACGAGAATCGAGCGAACGTCTACTGGGGCTTGGAGGTGTTGAAAAAACAACAACGTCCAGGATTGAAAGCGTTGATGGCGGTGGCGGGTGTTGAGCCGGATCAGGTCAATGCTAGACATTTGGGGTTTGGTTTGGGGCCGCGAATGAATGCAGCGGGTCGGCTGGAGACAGCGCAGCACGCGCTGGATATGCTGGTGGCGCGCGATGGGTTGGCGGCGCTGGAGGCGAGTGAGAAGCTAGAGGAGCTGAACGGTAAGCGGCGCAGTATTCAGGATGCGATCTTTGAGGAAGCGTGCCAGCAGGCTGAAGAGCTGGCTGACGATCACGTATTGGTAGTGAGTAGTAGTGGCTGGAATCATGGCGTCATCGGCATCGTGGCATCAAAATTGGTGGAGAAATATAAAAAGCCGGTATTTATCATTGGCGAGCGCGGCGAGGAAGCGACTGGTTCGGCGCGCAGTTTTGGTGATTTTTCGGCGGCAGATGCAGTGCGGGCAGCGGATGACATTATCATCAAAGGCGGTGGACATAGAGCGGCAGCGGGCGTGACGCTGGAGACTAAGAGGATTGGCGATTTTCGTAGGCGGGTGAACGAGTTTTATGATTCGCTGCAATTAACAAACCAAGAGCGATATTTGTTGCCGCGGGCTGATGTAGAAATTGATGATTTCTCGGAAATTAATGAGGAATTGGTGGCAAATCTGGCGAAAATGGAGCCATTTGGTAATGGTAATCCCGAGCCTGTGGTAAAAATCACTACAGCGAGCGTGTTGAGCGCGCGACGGATGGGTGCGGATGGGCAACACGTTAAATTAGCGCTGCGTGATAAAAATGGTAAAGTGTTGCAGATGCTGGCGTTCAACGCATCAGAGGAATTCTTTCGCGATCCAGGTGATGAAGTAGCAGTGTGGTTTCAGCCAACCGTCAACGAGTGGCAGGGAGTGCGGACGGTTGAAGGGCGGCTACTCCACGTAAGTAGTGCAGAATAGTTACAGGACAGGCACTAGTAGTTACTATATGGTTGCATTATACCAATTTATGTTATGTGATATAATATAAACCAGTTCAAGGAATAGTCCATACTAGAGTACTACGCATATGAATGAAAGATGTAATACAACAATAGATTATGGCTTTGATGACGGCCTTCGTTTAGAACGAGTCAGCCATATAGTGCCTGCAGCAGAGGGCACTGAGAACAAGTTGTCTAATGATGGTAAAATAATTCAGATATCGCCAGAAAGGATTAAAGAGCTGGAGGTCAATCCGTGGCTTGATATCAATAAGGACCAGAAAGAAAAAGTTATTGAGCAGTTGAGAAATCCACGCTATATTCGTGGTTTGGGTGGCGTTGGAATTGAGGTTGCGCTAATCGGCGACCCTAGTGCAGAAGAGCTTCAGGCTGTGTATTATGGCTGGGGTGGTGCCTTTCGTCATCCAAACGCCCAGCGTGAAGCAGTCAATATGGTTTACGCAAATCCAGATGTTGCCTATATGGTAATGAATGGTCCAGGAATCGGTAATTCTGGTATGCTGCCAGAATCGGTCCAAAAAGAAATCGGGCAGACTGGTAGCTATGTGTCAGCAGGTGAATATTATGCAAAGGTATTGGAACATGTGGCTCGGGATTATGATAAGGTCAATGTAGCTGGGTACTCGCTGGGAGCAAGGATAGCTACGGGAGTAGCCGCAAATATGACACCAGGGGCAGTATCAGAGCTGCGGCTGCATGATCCAACAGGTACGCGAAAGATAAGCCTCGTCGATATTGCTGTCAGCTTTTTTGGAAAAGAAGGAGTGGAGAATGGTAAGTATGTTAAGGAGTCAGCTTCTCCAACAGCTAAAGAAGCTGGCTTGACACCGCTTACCGTGGAAGCTCCTCGTCTCCGTGATATCGAATATGCAAAGGGTGTTCAGTTTAGTCTAGAGGAGTTGAACCGTCCGTTTGAAGCACCAAAGAATGGCTGGATTCAGTCGCTCTTGGTTGATCCGTCTGGATTGAAACGGAATGCGTTTGAGGGTGACTTGCGAGAGGCGGCACCAAATGTGCGAAAGAGGATTGATATTTTAGTGCCAGAATTGAGCCATCTAAACAAGTGGGAAGATATTCAAAGGATAGTTGAGCGCGTACGCAGTATACCTCATATTCCAGAGATCAGTCAATGGGATGTCCTTCGTCATACACACGCCAATATGAACCAGCCGGCAAGTTTGGCGGCGATATACTCGGCCGATCTGGAATAGTAATTTGTTAAATATTTCCTCATCTGTTATAATGCAAAAAGTATGGTACAAGTTACACGTAAAGATCAGAAGGAAGCGAACGAGAATGTGATTCGTCGCTTTAATCGCAAGGTGCTGCAGAGCGGTGTCCTTGCACGGGCAAAGTCGGTGATGCGATTTGCCAAGCCGATTTCCAAGATTGAGCGCCGCAAGAAAGCGATTATTCGCCGCGAGCGCCGGGCCGAGAAAACAGCCAGGATGCGTATGGGGGCAACGCGTTAATGTCGGCGCTCAAAGCGCGTATTGCTAATGAAATGAAAGCCGCTCTTCTAGGGCGGCATCGTTTTCGGGGTGATGTCCTGCGCAATTTAAAGGCGGCAATTCTTAATGAGGAGGTGTCGCTCGGTAAGCGTGACGAGGGCCTAAACGATACAGAAGTCGAGAAGGTTATTGCCCGCGAAGTTAAAAAACGCAAAGAAAGCTCCGAGTTGTACCGGGCAAATGGCCGGGCGGAACTAGCTGAGCCAGAGGAGAAGGAGGCGGCAATTTTACAGGAATTTTTACCTAAACAGCTGAGCGAGGACGAAATTCGGACAATGGTCGAGGCAGCGGTTGCTGATTTGGGTGCGACGATGCAGCAGATGGGTCAGGTGATCGGTGCGGTGAAGGCTAAGGCTGGCAATGCGGCTGACGGCGCCTTGATTGCGAAAATTACCAAAGAAACGCTAGCAAAACAATAACAACACAGAAAAAGGAGCAAAGGATGATCTTATTGTTTGGGCCGCCGGGGGCTGGTAAAAGTATGCAGGGGCAGATGTTGGCAGCGCGCCAGGGTTGGAAATGGCTATCGACCGGCGAGATGTTGCGCCGAAGTAATGATCCGGCGGTGATTGATATTTTACGCTCGGGCGAGCTGGTGAGCGATGCGTTGATTTACCAAGTGTTTGAGCAGGCGGTGCAGGATGCGCGCGATAAAAAATATCCAAATATCATTGTGGATGGCTTTCCGCGGACGAAAGAACAGGCGGCATGGCTGGATGAGTATATGGCACGGATGAGTGAGAAGATTGATACGGTGATTTCACTGGAAGTGCCGGAGGCGGAAATTATGCGGCGGCTAGAAAAGCGTGGCCGGTTGGAGGATACGCCAGAGGCGATTGCCCGGCGAATGACGATTTATCGGCAAAAAATGTATCCGGTGTTGGGGATTTTTGCTGAGGCAGGCGTTAGGATTGTCCATCTGGACGGCGTCGGGACGGCTGGTGAAGTACATGACCGGATTTATGAAGAGGTGGCGTACGCATGCCAACTTTAATTACGGGTGAGAAAACGCCGCA
>ERZ772874.631-NODE-631-length-19000-cov-12.440538_pt1 | contig 19000 bp, 15 predicted proteins | sample MGYA00580586_ERZ772874 | MGnify/ENA primary metagenome ERZ772874 (study PRJEB29015, sample SAMEA2737952) | human oral metagenome | biome: human oral; feature: human-associated habitat; material: dental | place: China | collected 2154 ... | reverse complement strand
CCAGTTCGTTGATCCGGTTGTTCAGCGTGGTGATGTTCTGCTGCACCGAGTTGTCGAGGAAGGTGCGCATGGCCGCCTGCGTCAGCGTCATCACCAGCTGCGCATTGGCGCCGCTGCCGCGCGTCTGCAGGGCCAGGTCGCCCTGGTGGTCGCGCAGCAGGCCCTCGGCACGCTCGCGGGTGGCCTCGTCGCCAAAGGTCATCACCAGCTGGTTGCCGGTGCGGCGGATGCCGTTGTGGCGCACGTTGCGGTCACGCATCAGCGTGCGCACATCGGCCATGGCGCTGTCCAGACGCTTGTTCAGCGCCTCGGCCGTGTCGATCTGCATCAGGAAGTGCACCCCACCGCGCAGGTCCAGACCCAGATACATGGGCAGGGCATGCAGCTGCGTGAGCCAGGTGGGGGAGGCCGACAGCAGGTTCAGCGCCGTGATGTAGACCGGATCGGAGGCGTCCGGGTTCAGCGCCTTTTCCAGCACGTCGCGGGCGCGCAGCTGGGTGTCGGTCGAGTCGAAGCGGATCTTGACCGAGCTGTCGTCGCGCAGCACCCCCGTGTTGGGGATGCCGGCTTCGGTGAGTGCGGCGAGCGCACGCGTCTCCGTGGCCTCGTCGACCTTGATGGTCGCCTTCTGGCTGGATATCTGAACCGCTGGCGATTCGCCGTAGAAGTTGGGGAGGGTATAGATCAGGCTGAAGATCAGTGCCAGCCCGATGACGGCGTACCGCCAGAACGGATTTCGATTCACACTCAGATGGCCTTGATGGTGCCCTTCGGCAGAAGGGTCTGGATGGTGGACTTCTGGAAGTTCATCTCGATGGACTTGCCTTCAGAAGCGGAAACTTCGACGGTAACATAGGCTTCGCCGACCTTGGTCACCTTGCCGACGATCCCGCCGGCCGTCACCACTTCATCGCCTTTTTGCAACGCTGCCAGCATGTTCCGGTGCTCCTTGGCCCGCTTCATCTGCGGACGGATCATCAGGAAATACATGACGACTAACATCAGGATGATGGGCAGGAAGCCCAGCAGCTGGTTCTCGGCGCCGGCAGGCGCGCCGGCGGTCTGTGCGTAAGCAGAGGAAATCAGCACGTGTAAGGTCCTTTGTCAGGAGGTGGGGGAAGAGGAGCGACCGCGCCGGCTGGCGGCGATGCCCCCCGGGGCATGTGGCCCCGTGATGATGAACCGGCTTCCCGGGGGAGCGACGCCAGCAGGGCAGCCCCGATGGCCCCGGGCTTCCCGGGATGGATGAACCCGTCATTATACCGGCCAGGCCGCGGAGGACGGGGCGTTCTGTTACGACTGCCCTTCGTCCAGCCCGCGCTGGCGGTCGGCCTCGAACTGCGCCTTGAATGCCGCAAACCGGCCTTCGGCAATGGCCTCGCGGGCCTCGCCCATCAGGTTCAGGTAGAAGTGCAGGTTGTGCACCGTGGCCAGATGGGCGCCCAGCATCTCGCCCACCCGGTTCAGGTGGTGCAGGTAGGCGCGCGAGTGTTTGCGGCAGGTGCTGCACAGGCAGGTGGGGTCCAGCGGCCGCTCATCGTCGCGCCAGCGGGCGTTGCGGATCTTCAGGTCGCCAAAGCGCGTGAACAGCCAGCCGTTGCGCGCATTGCGCGTGGGCATCACACAATCGAACAGATCGATACCCCGGGCAATGCCGTCGAGCAGGTCTTCCGGCGTGCCCACCCCCATCAGATAGCGTGGGCGGTCGGCCGGCAGCCGGTGGCCCACATGGTCCAGAATGCGCAGCATGTCTGCCTTGGGTTCTCCCACCGACAGACCGCCGATGGCATAGCCCTCGAAGCCGATCTCCTTCAGCCCGGCCAGCGACTCGTCGCGCAGATCCTCGAACATCCCGCCCTGCACGATGCCAAAGAGCGCATTGGGGTTCTTCCCGTCCAGAAACTCGTTGCGGCTGCGTCTGGCCCAGCGCAGCGACAGCTGCATCGACTGAGCCGCCTCGTCCCGCGTGGTGGGCCGCCCGTCGACCTCATAGGGCGTGCACTCGTCGAACACCATGGCGATGTCCGAATTGAGTGCCCGCTGCACCTGCATGGAAATCTCGGGCGTGAGAAACAGCCTGTCGCCATTGATGGGCGAGGCAAAGCGCACCCCTTCCTCCGAAATCTTGCGCAGCTCGCCCAGGCTCCATACCTGAAAGCCGCCCGAATCCGTCAGGATCGGTCGCTGCCAGCCATTGAAACCGTGCAGCCCGCCCAGTTTTTCCATGACGGTGGTGCCGGGGCGCAGCCACAGGTGGAAGGTGTTGCCCAGGATGATGCGCGCCCCTACCGCCTCCAGATCGTCCGGCGACATGCCCTTCACGGCACCATAGGTGCCCACCGGCATGAACATCGGCGTCTGGAACGCGCCGTGATTGAGCTTCAGCGTGCCATGGCGCGCCAGGCCGTCGGTATGGTGCAGGGTGTATTCGAGCATGGGGATGGAGGAGAGGAAAGAAGAGGAAGTCGCTGTTGCTGTGTCGAAGTGAGGCGAGGAGTCTGGGGGCGGGGAAACAGGGAAAGGGAAACCGTCATGCCCCGGGTGCGTGCGCTCTGCTGGAATGGCTGGATGTTCCCGGTTTTATGCCTGTAATTACAGGATAATTACGCATTTCGTGTCTGGAGGGACAGGGAGGTGAACAGGCTCATGACAGGCGCTGCGTCAGGGCAGCCGCTGGCACGCCATTGTCAGGTGGCATGATCGTCCCGGTCCAGCAGCATCGCGTCCCCATAGCTGAAGAAGCGGTAGCGCTGCGCAATGGCGTGCGCATAGGCGCGCCGGATCGTCTCGCGCCCGGCAAAGGCGCTCACCAGAATCAGCAGGGTGGATTTTGGCAGGTGGAAGTTGGTGAACAGCCGGTCCACCACCCGGAAGCGGTAGCCCGGCGTGATGAACAGGTTCGTCTCGCCCACGCCGGCCTGGCCGCTACTGGTTTCCAGCGCCCGCATGGCCGTCGTGCCGATGGCCACCACCGGCCGTCCGCTGGCCTTCGCCCGCGCAATGGCCTGCGCCGTTTCGGGCGAAATGGCATAGCGCTCGGCGTGCATCTGGTGCTGCGACAGGTCTTCGGTACGCACCGGCAGGAAGGTGCCGGCCCCCACGTGCAGCGTCAGGTGGGTCATCTCCACCCCCCGCGCGCGCAGGGCCGCCAGCAGCGCCTCATCGAAATGCAGCCCGGCCGTCGGCGCCGCCACCGCCCCTGGCTCACGCGCAAACACCGTCTGATAGCGCGACTCGTCCGCGCCGTCCGGCGTGTGCTGGATATAGGGAGGCAGCGGCAGCTCGCCCAGCCGCTCCAGTACCTCCGCGGCCGGGGCGTCGAAACGCAGCCGCAGCAGCATGCTGCCCGGCTCGCGGGCGGAGACGACGGTGGCGGTGGCTGCAGCATGCGAGGCCGGGCGCCCGTCATCATGACCGGACACCCCCGATCTCGCCCTCGATCCTGATCCCGATCCCGACCCGGAACCCGCACCTGCATCACCGAAGTACAGCCGGCTGCCTTCCTTCGGCGGATGGCTGGCGCGCACCATGGCCAGTACCTCGAACTCACCGTCGATGCGCTCGACCATCACCTCGATGCGCCCGCCACTCTCCTTGTGGCCGAAGAGCCGCGCGTGGATCACCTTCGTGTCGTTGAACACCACCAGACTGCCCGGTACCAGCAGCGACGGCAGATCCGTCAGCAGCCGGTCGGCCACTGAATGTTCCGTTGCGAGATGGCCCGTGCCACTGCCCGCGGCGGCGCCCAGCGCCGACACATCCAGCAGGCGCCCGCCGGCCCGGTGCTCGGGCGGGTACTGGGCGATCAGTTCATCGGGCAGGTGGTAGTCGAAGTCGGAGAGTTTCATGAACGGTGCACGGACCAGGGCAGGGTGCGGAAAGGGGGGAGGATGGCCCCTGCAAAAGACCGGTTGGCGTACCCGGCCGATTTGCGCCATAATGGTGACCGGATGCCGATGGTACAGGATTGGTACGACGCGTCCCGCGCCCGCCACCTTGCTCCCCCGCAAGGTCTCCCCCAACCCCGGGCCGGGGCCATTTATCCGTGCTTCTCCCTGTCCGCGCTGCCCCCCTGCCACTGCGCCTTCCCCCAATCCGGGCCATGGCAGGCCAGCAATCGGCATCCCCTTTTTTTCGGTGGGCCAGCCGGTCGCCGCCAGTTCTCTGGCGCGCACCCTGCAGGCTGGCTCTCCGGCCTGTCAGCCCGGGTGGTGAAACTGGTAGACGCAGGGGACTCAAAATCCCCCGCCGCGAGGCGTGTCGGTTCGAGTCCGACCCCGGGCACCAGCTTGCGCAAGGCCGCTTTCCGCAGCGTGTGGGGGCGGCCTTTGGTGTATCCGGCAGGTGCTTCCGGCTGTCTCCCCGGGCTTTCCTTCTTGCCCCTTTTCGCCTGCGACAGCTCTTCTTCAGCTTGCAGCCGTTCGGATCAACGCATGGCATCTGGTCCTCAGCCTGCGGCCGTATGACTCAGCGCGTGGTATCTGGTCTTCAGCCTGCGGTCATTCGGTCGGAGGCGTGGTCTCTGGACCGCAGGGAGCCGTTCCCGCGCGGCATGGACGGCACCGTCCTACAATACCCGGCAGACTTGATCTCAAGGAGACATGGCCATGCCACTGACTGGTCTGCTGGTTGGACTTCTGTTCGGTTTTCTGCTGCAACGTGGGCAATTCTGTTTCGTCAGCGGTTTGCGCGAACTCTTTCAGCTGCGCAACCCCCGGTTCATCGTTGCCGTCCTGGTGGCAGTGGCCATCCAGTCGGTTGGCTTCTTTGCGCTGCAGGCGCTGGGGGCCATCCAGTTGCCCACAGAGCCGATGCCTGTGCTCGCCACGCTCATCGGTGGACTGATGTTCGGTATTGGCATCATGCTGTCGCGGGCCTGCGCCAGCGGCAGCTGGTTCCGTTCGGGTGAAGGGGCGGGTGGCAGCATGCTTGTGCTGCTGGTGTTTGCCGTCACACTGGTGGCCTGCCGGGTCGGCCCCCTGAAGGGCGTGCTCGAACCCCTCATGAACCAGACCTCGTCGCTGACTACCCTGTACGAAAGCGCCGGTATTTCGCCCTGGTGGGGGGTGGCCCTGCTGGTGATGCTGGCCGTGCTGATGGTTCGGCGCGAACGCGAGGCGACCACGGCCTTTCGGGATGCCCCTTCGCTGGCGGTGGCGGCCATGCGCCCGGGCAAACGTTACCCGCTGTACATTCCGGTGCTGATCGGCCTGCTGGGCATCGCGGCCTGGTGGCTCAGCGCGCAGGCAGGTCGCGAATTCGGCTTCGGTATTGCCGTGCCCACGGCTCATGTGATGGCCTGGCTGGCCACCGGCGATGGCATCTACCTCAACTGGGGCAGCCTGTTCGTCCTGGGGATCCTGCCCGGCGCGTGGATCAGCGCCATGATGACCGGCGAATTCCAGTGGCGTTTGCCCGCGCCGCAGCAGATTCCCCAGCGCCTCATCGGTGGTGTGCTGATGGGCGTCGGCGCCACGCTGGCTGGCGGCTGCACCATCGGCAACATTCTGGTGTCCACTGCTTACCTTTCCTGGCAGGGCTGGGTGGCCACCCTGATGATTCTGGCCGGTGTCTGGATTGGTCTGCGCATCACGGGCCAGGGACGTGCTGCGTAAGGCATTCCCCATTCAAACTCAGGCGTGGACCGTGACGCCGTTGTGGCGGGGTAAATGGAGAGACGCTGCGGTCAGCAGTGGGCTGCTGCGTACAGCTTTCATGATGGTTGCTTTTTGGAGACTCACTTGCAGTTGCTCAAGGGGATGGCTACCCAAACGGCGCCATTCAGTGCGGCATTGAATTTTCCGTATGCCTTGTACCGCTGCCGGGTGTTGACGGTAAAGTTTCGTACCATGGTGTCATGGTATGGGTCTGTCCCGGGGAAGGCATCTGCTGCACAGTATGCGGCGGCAAAGACGTCATCACCAGCCTCCCGAAGCTCGTCCTCGTCCTTGAGGTTTGCCATCATGCCGCGTTTGATGGCCTGATGGAGCACCGTCAGCCGGTGTTTTTGAAGTTCGGTATCCGGAAGTGATGCGATCCACGCCTCGATGTCATCCCTCACGCCATTGTGGTTGGCGTCCACGCCCTCGATGGTGTCGGTGCGGTCCAGTATCGGTAGCTTCCCTTTGGCTTCCAGTTGTTGAAATGCTTCCTTGAAGTTTCGTGGGGGTGTTTCTGTGGATGAAGGGGCGTTGGGACCGCCGCAGGCGGCAATGGCGGCCGAGAGCAGAACGGTCAGCAGAACGGGGCGCAGAAGACGGGAAGGGCGCATGACGGTAGTCTTTGTACAGGGGCCGCCCCAGGGTGGGGCGGCATGGACGCTATCATGCGCATGACTGCGCTTGCTGCCTATAGGCCAAATGGATAATCCGGGCAGATTTATCGCCGGGAGAATCCCTTCTTCGTGAAATAGTACACACGTCCCTGCGTTATTGGTCTGCCGGGTAATCCCCTCTTTCCCGTCTTGGGAAGACGTGTTTCGTTCAATTGCCTGTGTCCCATGGCAGGCAGTCGTGCATTGAGCCCGGAAATGGTCGTCTCTGGTCAGTCTAGGTCGGTTACGCATACCGGAGGCATGCAGTTTTGTTTCATGAATGGAGTGGAGGCCCGCGTCACGGACGTATGCATGCTTCGTGTGGATAGCTGAAGCTCACGGTTCCGTTCTGGGATGCATTGAATCGCCGGTATGCCTTTTGCCTTGCCCGGGTATTGACGGTCAGTTTTTCAATATCTGCGCCACGGTGGTATCCCAGCGACGTGTCCGGTGGATAGGCGTCCATCTGGCAGTCGGTGGTCAAGGTGATGTCATTCGCCACCTCTCTGAGCGCGTACTCGTCCTTGACATCCACCAGCATCGAGTTTGTGACGGCAGTGTGAACGCGACCGAGCCAGTATTTCTGCTCTTCGTTGTCTGGCAGCCTGGCAATCCACGCCTCGACGTCATCCCTCACGCCATTGTGGTTGGCGTCCACGCCCTCGATGGTGTCGGTGCGGTCCAGTACGGGTGGCTTCCCTTTGGCTTCCAGTTGTTGAAATGCTTCTTTGAAATTTCGTGGGAAGCTTTCTGTGGAAGAGGGGGCGTTGGGGCTGCCACAGGCGGCAACAGTGACAGCGGTCAGGGCGGCCAACAGGGCAGGCCGCAGAAGACGGACACGGTGCATGACATGGGGCCTTGCGCAAGGCACTGCCCCGGGATGGGGCAGCGTGGACGCCATCATGTACGACTTCTGTGCGTACCGCGCATGCCGCGGGTCAAATGGACGGCCTGGGCGGATTCATCGGTGATGAACCGTTGGTCCTGTGCGATATTCATCGGTGGGCAACCGTTGGCCCTGTGCGACAGCGCGGGTCATGAACGCATCCGTTTCCGGGCTGGCCCCAGCCGCGTGCTGACAGGGCGCTGTTCAGGCAAGACCGTGCGCCATGTTTTTTACAGCGCTCCCACCGTCTGCGCCCCGGTGGTTGCCAGCGCTTCCGGCCGGGTCTTCTCGGCCAGCGGCCGGGCGGCAAACACCTCCACGGCGGCTTTGGTGTCGTCGCGGGCGGCGGCCTCGTACACGTCGGGGCGGCGCAGCTTGATGGTCAGCAGCACGAGGGCCAGCATCACGTCCGGCCATTTGTCCGAGCTGCCATCGAACGCGGCCACCCGGGGCAGGGCACGCTGCAGGGCGGCAATGCCGCGGGCCACCAGCGGATGATCGTCGCTGTCCGGGGCCTTGAAGCGCACCAGCTTCACCACCTGCACCAGCATGTCCAGCAGGGCCAGGGCCTGCGAGGTGCCGGACAGGTAGCGCGGCGTGGGCAGCTGGTTCTCCAGATACTGGCAGATGGACAGCGTGCCGGCGATGACGCTGCCGTCGTTGAGCAGCAGCACCGGAATCTGGCTCAGCGGGTTGACGGCTTCCAGTTCGGGCGGGTTCTGCCACGGGTCCACCAGCTGCATGGGCAGGTCATCGAGTCCCAGTTGAAGTGCCCGCGCCAGGCAGATACGGCTGTAGGGTGACGTCGGGCTGATGTAGAGCTTCATGCAAACCTCCGGCAACAGGATAGGGGGGCAGCGTGGGGACGCATGCGTCCATGACACGCTCTGAGCGTCCGATGGTACACCCGCCCCACATCCCTTCCCCGGCTTCCACGCTGGCCGGATGGTTGCTGCCGAGAAGCGGAATGATTCACATCCCGATGCACCAGCCCTGCCTGTGCATGCCACCTCGTCAGCACACGGCCGGGCTGGCGCGGGGACGAACGGGTTCATGACATGCGCTGCATCGTGATACGGGTTCTGCGGGGAATGGCGGCGGATTCATTCATCCTGCTGCGCCCGCACGCGCTCCAGCAGCACCTGCAGCGGGTGCCGCAGCGTCTGGTGGGCCAGCCGCTTGACCTGGCTGCGGCACGAGTAGCCGGTGGCCAGTGCCTCGCCGGCCTCGGCTGCGGGTCGCTCCACCTGGGCCTGCCACGACTGGCTGTAGATCACGCGCGACGTGCCCGCGTTGCGTGCTTCGTGCCCGTAGGTGCCGGCCATGCCGCAGCAGCCGGTGGCCTGCACCTGCAGTTTCAGCCCGAAGCGTTCGAACACCTTCACCCACTGCGCGTTGCTGTTCGGCTCACTGGTCTTTTCGGTACAGTGCGCCAGCAGGCGATAGGGGGGTGACGGCGCTGGTTGCTGAGGCAGGGGCTGCAGGTTGCTGTTGGTGACTGCTGTGTCGTCCAGTACCGTCTGCATGACAGCGGGTCGCTGCTCTGGCTGCGTGGCTGTACTGGCTGGGCTGGTCGTATCGGCGCGTGCCGTATCGGGGGTTGTGTCGGCAGCCGTCTTCATGCGAGAACCGGCCAGTGGCTCCGCATCCAGCACCGCCAGCAGCCATTCCTGTGGCAGCAGCACCTTCGGCACCTCGCCAATCCCCTCGACCTTCGTGTACTCCTGCCGGAACACCAGTGTCATGGCCGGGTCCAGACCCACCAGCGGAATGCCGAAGGCCGCCAGTTCGCGCAGCCTGCGGGTGTGCCGGCGGGCGGTGCGGGCAAAGGCCGGCAGAAAGCCCTGCACCTGCAGCGGTTTGCCGTTGGCGTGCAGGGGCGCCAGCCACACATGCAGGCCCAGCCGGGCCGCCAGTTCGATGAAGTCGGCCAGCTGTTCGGTTTCGAAGTAGCGGGTGAAGCTGTCCTGCACCAGAATCACGCTGCGGGCACGGTCTGCGGCGCCCAGGGCAGCCAGTGTGGCGGGGGAGGCCGTCTGTACCTGCCATCGCTTCAGCGATGGTCGCAGGGGCAGGCGCGACAGCAGCGGGCTGTCCACCATGCCGATGCGGGTTTCCAGCAGGCGCTGCACCATCCGGTTGCCCATGATGCCGTTGTACAGCCAGGGCGCATGCGCCAGCCACGGCATGGAAAATTCCAGCGAGCCGATCAGATAATCGCGCAGGGGCCGCTGGTAGCGCTGGTGATAGAGCTGCAGAAAGCGCGACCGGAAGTCCGGCACGTTCACCTTGACGGGACACTGCCCCGCACACGACTTGCACGACAGGCAGCCGGCCATGGCCTCGTACACCTCGTGCGAAAAATCGGCCGTGCCGCGCCGGGCCGCCCGCGCGTTCTGCCAGCGGCTGCGGAGCGTGCGCCAGAAGCCGGGCGGGTTGCGCGACAGTTCCAGCACATCCACGCCGGCATGGCCCTGCAGGCGCAGCCATTCGCGGATCAGCGAGGCACGGCCCTTCGGTGAATGCACGCGCTGCCGTGTGGCCTTCCATGACGGGCACATGGCGTCGTCCGGGTCGTAGTTGTAGCAGGCGCCGTTGCCGTTGCAGTGCATGGCGGCGCCGTAGGCCTGCCAGACGCGCTCGTCGATCTGGCGGTCGTGTTCGCCGCGGGTGGGCACGCCGTCGATTTTCAGGAGTTTTGCGGGGCTCTGCCAGGCGGTGGCAATCTTGCCCGGGTTGATCTGGTTGTACGGGTCGAAGGCGGCCTTGAGTTTCTGCAGGGCGGGGTACAGTTCGCCAAAATAGCTTTCGGCGTATTCCGAGCGTACGCCCTTGCCGTGCTCGCCCCACAACAGGCCGCCGTGGCGCTGTGCCAGCGCGGCCACCGCATCGCTCACCGGACGGACCAGGGCTGCATATTTCGGATCCTTCATGTCCAGCGCGGGGCGTACGTGCAGCACGCCGGCATCCACGTGGCCGAACATGCCATACTGCAGGCCGTGGCTGTCCAGCAGCGCACGAAATTCGGCAATGAAGTTGGCCAGATTCTCCGGCGGCACTGCCGTGTCTTCCACGAAGGGCTGCGGCCGCGCCTCGCCCTGCACGTTGCCCAGCAGACCCACTGCACGCTTGCGCATGGCATACACGCGCTTCACGGCGTCGGTACCCTTCGCCAGCGTGTGCCCCAGCCGGCGCACCGTGGTGTCGGTCTGCAGGTGCTGCACGAAGCGCGCCACCCGGGCATCCACTTCCGCCGGGTCATCGCCGCTGAATTCCACCAGATTGATGCCCAGCGTCGGCTCGCCTTCACCCGCCGGAAAATATTCGGCCACGCTGTTCCAGACGAAATCGTTCATGGCCAGCAGCAGCACCTTCGAATCCACCGTTTCGATGGACAGGGGTTTCTGCGCAATCAGCGCCCGGGCATCGCGCAGTGCATCCATGAAGGCCGCATAGCGCACATTCACCAGTACCGAATACTTCGGAATGGGCAGGATGTTGAGCCTGGCCTCCACCACGAAGCCCAGTGACCCTTCGGCCCCGCACAGCACGCTGTTCAGGTTGAAACGCCCGTCGGCCTCGCGCAGATGGGCCAGATCGTAGCCGGTCAGGCAGCGGTTGAGTTTCGGAAACTTCGCGGCAATCAGGTCGGCCTGTTCATCCGCCATGCGGCGTGCGGTGCGGTACACCCGGCCCACACGGCCCGGGCCGGCACAGAGGGTGTCGAGCTGCGCATCATCCACCGCCTCGCTGAAGAAGCGCTCGCCGCCCAGCAGCACGAAATCGAGCCCCAGCACGTGGTTGCGTGTCTTGCCATAGGTGCAGCTGCCCTGGCCGCTGGCATCGGTGTTGATCATGCCACCGAGGGTGGCGCGGTTGGAGGTGGACAGCTCCGGCGCAAAGAACATGCCGTGGGGTTTGAGCGCCGCATTGAGCTGGTCCTTCACCACGCCTGCCTGCACCCGTACCCAGCCTTCGGCGGCATCGATCTCCAGAATGCCGTTCATGTGGCGCGACAGGTCCATGACCAGCCCGTTGGTGAGTGACTGGCCATTGGTGCCCGTGCCACCGCCCCGGGGGGCCAGTGTCACCTCACGATACTCGTCCTGCCCGAGCAGCCGGGCCACCCGTTGCACGTCCTGGGCATGGCGGGGGAACAGCACGGCCTTTGGCGGGTACTGGTAGAGCGAGTTGTCGGTGGCAAACAGCGTCTGGGTGCCGTAGCTGGCGTCGATCTCGCCCTCGAAGCCGGCCTCGCGCAGTGCATCCAGAAACTGCCGCCAGATGCCGGCCGGCGCATGTTCGGACTGGGGCAGGGGGGCGATGGGCATGGGGGCGATGGGCATGGGGGCGATGGGCATGGGGGAGGCGGGGATGATGCAGGTGAAAGGCAGGGGTGATGCAGGTGAAGCCGGGTGGGGGGAAGGGCCGGCGCTCATGGCCGGTGAGGTGGGCTGCAGGGCGCCCTGTCGGCACAGGGCAGGGGCCTGCTGCGCCAGGCCGGATGGGGCCATGACACGCGCCAGAGGCTCCCTAGTATGTGCGCCCCTGTCGGGGCTGACAAGCGCGGGCGGGTAGCCGGGCATGTGCGACCGCCTGTTGCAGGAAAATTTGTGCACCGCCGCGAAATTGAAATTAAAGGTAACAATTATCGATATCGTTACGTATCAAAACAAACCCAATGAACATTTATCAATTCTATCGGTGCCGTCGATATTGTTGTCATAAGGCTATTGCGCAGCATCAATGCAGGGGTGCTGCAGCTGGATGAACATGCCGCGCCGCCATGGCGGCCAGCTCTCTATCTTTCCGGAAACACATTACAGACAACCCTTCCCCCCCTCTGCAAGGAACAGCTCATGAGCCGTCATACGCCTGTCAGCCGTCGTCCGTCCTCTTCTTCGTCCTGCCTGCTTCGTCCTGCCGCCGTGGCACTGGCGCTGGCCTCGCTGCCCTGGGTTGCCCATGCCGCCGTCGATGAGACTTTCCAGCTGGGCACCGTGGTGGTGACGGGCAAGGCCCGCCTGAAAATGGACAGCGAAACCGCCTTCACGGCGTCGTCCATGCGCACCACCACGGGCCTGTCGCTGTCGCCGCGCCAGACACCGCAGTCGGTGAGCGTGGTGACGCAGGCCCAGATGAGGGGGCAGGGCATTCGCACCTTCGAGGGGGCGCTGAACACCACGACGGGCGTGAACGTGACGCGCAGTGCGTCGCGCTCGGTGTTCATGTCGCGCGGGTTCTACATCGAGCAGCTGGCCGAAGATGGCATCAACACCATGATCGGTGCGCCCGGCCTCAATGGCACGCCGGGGCGTGACCCCAAGCAGCAGCTGGACATTGCCCTCTACGACCACATCGAGGTGGTGCGTGGTGCCACCGGGCTGACGCAGGGCGTGGGCGAGCCGGGCGGCACGCTGAACGCCGTGCGCAAGAAGCCCACCAGCACGCCCCTGGTCGAAGCCAGCCTGATGGTGGACCGCTTCGGCACCGTGCGTGCCACGGGCGACGTGTCCGGCCCGCTGAATGAAGACCGGGACCTGCGGGCGCGCCTCGTGACGGTGCTGGAAAAGGACCGGTCCTTCCAGGACAACGTCGATGGCAGGAATGCGCTGCTCTATGGCGTGGCCGACAAGACGCTGGGCGATGGCACGCGCTTCACCGTGGGCGGACTGGTGCACAACACGCACGACACACCGGACCCCAACGGCCTGCCGATGGCCCACGACAACACCGATGCCCACCTGCCCCGAGACAAGTTCCTGGGCATGGACTGGAACAAGGGCCGCTATCGCAAGCGGGACGCCTTCGTCGAGCTGGACCACTACCTGAACGACGACTGGAACCTCAATGCCAAGCTGGACTACCGGCAGACCCATTCGGTGTCCGAGTACACCTCGCTGGCGGGTTCCGGTGCCGTGGGCGGTGGCATCAGCGCCACCGGCACGCTGCCGGTGGACGACATCGAGCGTTACGACCATGCCGGCAACCAGCTGGCCTTCCAGACCAACCTGAATGGCTCCTTCGAGGCGCTGGGCCAGAAGCACGAAGCCTTCATGACCTACAGCTACAGCCGCGAGAAGCTGGATGTGCGCGAGCGCTGGCAGGACAACGACGGCCTGACGGCGCCTGTCTACACCTTCACCGGCCATGAAGTGGCCCGTCCCGACTGGAACACCTACTACGGCCAGAACTTTTCGCACAACAACTTCTACAATCAGGGGCTGTCGGGGGGCGTACGCCTGAATGTGCGGGACGATCTGCACATCCTGGTCGGCACGCGCTACACGCACTGGAAGCGTGACTGGGCCTACATCTACGACACCCGCAATGGCCAGCCCGATACGCGCGCCAATACGCAGCTGATCACGCGCCGCAGCCGCTTCATCCCGTACGCCGGCGTTACGTACGATCTGGATGATGTCAACAGCATCTACCTGAACTACACCTCCATGTTCAAGGTCAACACCAACCCGGCACTCGACGGCGGCCCGCTGCCCGTGACGCAGGGCAGAAATTACGAGGTGGGCTGGAAGGCCGCGGCCAATGAGGGGAAACTGAACGCGTCGGTGGCGCTGTTCCAGGTGGATCAGGACAATACGGCGGTGCGCTCCAACCTGCGCACCACGGACGGTACCCGCCGCTGGGCCTGGTTCCCGCTGACCGAGCGCAGCCGGGGGCTGGATGCCGAGGTGTCCGGTGAGGTGATGCCCGGTGTCAACCTGTTTGCCGGCTATACCTACAACAAGCGCAAGTACACGGCCAGTGTCGGCAGCGCCGTGGCCGGGAAGGACTTTGCCAAACAGATGCCCAAACACATGCTGCGCGCCTATGGCAACTATCGCCTGCCGGGCGAGGCTTCGGCATGGACGCTGGGCCTGGGCATGCGCATGCAGAGCGCCACGGAAAGCGGCTGGGATATCCACAACGGTGGTCGCACGGTGTGGAATGCCAGCGTGCAGTACGCGCTGGATGCGCACTGGCAGTTCAACCTGAGCCTCAACAACCTCACGGACAAGCGCTACTACACGGACAACGGTTCACGCGGTTATGGCTATGGCAGCTACTACGGCGAGCCGCGTAACGTAGTGCTGACGGCAACGTGGCGGATGTAATGATCCGGTAACTTTTCTGTCCATGTCTCCCTTTCATTGGGGGGCATGGCACGGTATGGCCCATACAATGCCCCGCTGTGACGTGCTGCATGGCGGGGCATTCGTTCGTGGGGACACGGACGGCAAGGGGGCAGAAGCCTGTCTGGTCATGCACACAACGGCTACGATCAGGAGGCGCGCTCATGGCGTTCGGACGATTGGTCTCGCTCTTCAGAAAATCCCCGTTCATGCAGGGGCCGCTGCTGAGCAGGGTGGGGGTGATCATGCTGGCCATCACGCCGGTCCTCATTCTGCTGCTCTGGCGCTTCCACAGCCCCAGCATGATGGATGCCGATGTCCGGGGGGCCGTGATCCTCAACGATCCGCTCACCGCCACCCAGGAGTCCGGCTTTTATCCGGTGGTGTTCGATGTGGACGGCAATCCCCGTGGAACGCAGAGCCTTGCCCATGTGCCGCAGGGTTCGCCCAACGCCGGCCGTCTGCACCGGGGCGACCATGTGACGCTGCTGTGCGAGGGCCACCCCTGCGAGGTCGTGCAGATCAGGCAGGGGGATCAGGTTCTCGTGTCGGGTGAGGCGCTGGCCGAGTTCTCGCGGTACAAAAACCGGATGAGTGCCCTGGGGCTGCTGGCCTGGGCGCTGTGCGGTGCCGGGCTGATCTGGCTTTCCGGGCGTCGCAGGCATGGGTTGTCGGGGCGTGGCATGGGGCGCCGGCGGCGACGTTCCCGGTCATCCGGTTCGTCACGCCCGGCCGGGTCTTCGCGGTCCTCCAGTTCATCACGTCCGGGAGGGGCTTCACGGTCCACCGGTTCATCGCGTTCGGGGGAGTCTTCGCGCCCGTCCGGTTCGTCGCGTTCAGGAGAGTCTTCGCGGCCGTCTGGTTCGTCGCGTTCGGGAGAATCTTCGCGTTCGTCCGGTTCGTCGCGTCGGGGAAGGTCTTCACGGTCGTCCGGTTCGTCGCGTCTGGCAGAGTCATCCCGGTCGTCGGGGGCGTCACAACCGGCAGAATCCTCCCGGTCAGCCGGCGCGTCGCATTCGGCGGAGTCGTCGCGTTCATCCGGATCGTCCCGCTCTTCGTCGGGTGCGCCCCGGTCGTCCGGATCGTCACGGCCGGCGGAGGCGTCTCCATCGTCTGCCGGGGCGTCGCAGCCATCTGGTCAGTCCAGACCCACGTCCGCGGACAATGAATGAGGCAGCTGCTGTCAGGAGGTGTTTCCATGCCGCTGGGAGATTTCATCGGACGCAAGGCGAAACCCGCAGTACGCGGGCCCGTGTTTCGCAGGGTCGGACGGGGTCTGCTGGCCCTGATGCCCGTGATCTTTTTATGCTTCTGGCATTTTGGCGGCCCTGATGTGGAGGGGGCGGATGCCCGCCCTGCGGTGATCGTCAATGATCCGGCCACCGATCTGCAGGATGGCGGCTTTCACCGGGTCAGCCTGGCGGTGGAGGGAAATCCCGAAGGGCAGCTGAGCCTTGCCTTCGTTCCGGAGGGCGCCTCGAATCGTGATGTCCTGCACCCGGGTGACCGCCTGATGGTACTGTGCGAAGGAACGCCCTGCGAAGTGGCCGAAATCCAGCGAGGAAACCGGGCGCTGATCGGAAATGGACCGCTGTCCGAGTTCTACCGCTACCAGAACCGGCTGACCGTTCTGGGGCTGCTCGTCTGGGGGCTGCTTGCGCTGGCCTTTCTGTCGGTGGCGTGGCGTGACCACCACGAGCTGCTCCAGCAGGAAAGCGAATCGGGCGGGTCCCGCTCGTCCAGACGACGGCGCTCATCGCGTACCTCCCGGGGGCGGGGGGCCACACGGGGTTGAAGCCCGGGTGTGATTTCCGGAAAACCGGGGGGCTTTCATCATGTTTTATCTGGATGCTTTCTTTGCACCCCCAGAGGTGCGAGGACCCGCACTGCGCAAGGCTGCAGAGATATCGGCGGTCATGCTCGTTCTGATGACGCTTCTTTGCTGGGATTACGGCTCTCCCGATGTGCGTGGGGTCGAGGCGCGGGAGGCCATGGTGGTTTCCGCACCCGCGCCAACACGTGATGCATACGGTTTTTATCGCCTTGTACTGGATGTGGATGGAAATGGTATGCGTGGCAACAGGCGCCGCCCCAGCCTCGTTTATGTTCCCCAGGACGCGCCGAATCTCGATAGTCTGTGGAAAGGTGCGGAGGTGACGGTGCTGTGCCGCGAAACACCCTGCAAGGTCGTCGAAATCCGGCAGGCGGGACGGACCATCGTGCCGGCGGCAACGCTGTTTGAAATCCGCCGGCACCGCAACCAGAGCGTGATATTCGGTCTGGTTGGTGGCACTCTGGTGATTGGCGTGTTTCTTCTCGTGTCGTGGCGGGACGGCAGGAGGATGGCTCGTAGAAAGAGATCAGCCGGGTAGTACAGGAGCATGGCCGGACAGCAGGCAGTCTCCGTCACACCTTCCCCGACTCATCCCTCCCTGCCCGCAGAATCCGCGCATGCCATCCGATGTGCTCGCCAATGAAGGTGGCAATGAAGTAGTAGCTGTGGTCGTACCCGGGTTGCAGGCGCAGTTCCAGCGGCTGGCCGGCGGCGGCGCAGGCTGTCTTCAGCAGTTCGGGGCGCAGCTGTTCCTGCAGGAAGGGGTCGTCGGTGCCCTGGTCGATCAGGATCGGCAGGTTGGAGGGGGCTGACAGCCCCATCCACTCGCGCCCCTGTGCCTTCACCATCGCCACGGCATCGTACTGCGCCCAGGCGGCGGGATCATCCCCCAGATAGGTCCGCAGTGCCTTCTGCCCCCACGGTACCTGCGAAGGGGCGACGATGGGCGCAAAGGCCGATACGCTGCGGTAGCGGGCCGGGTTGCGCAGTGCAATGGTCAGGGCGCCATGACCGCCCATGGAATGCCCGCTGATGGCCCGTACCTGTGTGGCCGGAAAATGCGCCTCGATGAGCGCCGGCAGCTCCTCCACCACGTAGTCGTACATGCGAAAGTGCGGTGCCCACGGCGCTTGCGTGGCGTTGACGTAGAAGCCGGCGCCCTGGCCGAGGTCATACGCTTCGTCGTCGGCCACGGCGTGGCCCTGCAGGTCGCTGCCGCGCGGGCTGGTGTCGGGGGCCACCAGAATGATGCCGCGCTGCGCGGCATACTGCTGCGCGCCGGCCTTCGTGATGAAATTCTGCTCGTTGCAGGTAAGGCCCGACAGCCAGTAGAGCACGGGGCATTTTTCGCCGGCCAGTGCCAGCGGGGGCAGGTATACCGCCACGTTCATGGCGGTGCCGGTGCAGGTGGATTCATGCTGCCAGACTTCCTGGCGGCCGCCGAAGCAGGCGTGCTGTTCAGTACGTTTCATTGTGGTGTCCGCTGGGCATTGTTCTGGCGACGGGCGGGCAGAAGAGGGGGGCGGCCCGTCATGGTCATGGTTGTCCGTAGTGCACCACCGAGCGGATGGATTTGCCTTCGTGCATCAGGTCGAAGGCCCGGTTGATGTCATCCAGCGGCATGGTGTGGGTGACGAAGGGGGCCAGTTCGATCTTGCCCTGCATGGCGTCTTCGACCATGCCGGGCAGCTGGCTGCGGCCCTTCACGCCGCCAAAGGCGGTGCCCAGCCAGCGGCGGCCGGTGACGAGCTGGAAGGGGCGGGTGGAGATTTCCTGGCCGGCGCCGGCCACGCCGATGATCACCGACTGGCCCCAGCCGCGGTGGGCGGCTTCCAGCGCGGCGCGCATGACGTTGACGTTGCCGATGCATTCGAAGGTGTGGTCCACGCCCCAGCCGGTCATCTCGATCAGCACCTGCTGGATGGGTTTGTCGTAATCGTTCGGGTTCAGGCAGTCGGTGGCGCCGAACTGGCGGGCCAGTTCGAATTTGGCAGGGTTGGTGTCGATGGCGAAGATGCGGCCGGCCTTTGCCTGCCGGGCGCCCTGCAGGACGGCCAGTCCGATGCCGCCCAGGCCGAAGACGGCCACCGAATCACCTTCCTGCACTCTGGCGGTGTTGTGCACGGCGCCGATGCCGGTGGTGACGCCGCAGCCCAGCAGGCAGACCTGTTCGGGGTTGGCGGCAGGGTTGATCTTTGCCAGCGAGACTTCGGCGACGACGGTGTATTCGCTGAAGGTGCTGCAGCCCATGTAGTGGTAGAGGGGCTGGCCGTTGTACGAGAAGCGGGTGGTGCCGTCGGGCATGACGCCCTTGCCCTGGGTGGCGCGTACCGAGGTACAGAGGTTGGTCTTGTTGCTCTGGCAGAAGAGGCATTCGCCGCATTCGGCGGTGTAGAGGGGGATGACGTGGTCACCGGGTTTGACGGAGGTGACGCCTTCGCCGACGGATTCGACGATGCCGGCGCCTTCGTGGCCGAGGACGCTGGGGAACAGCCCTTCGGGGTCGCTGCCGGAGAGGGTGAAGGCATCGGTGTGACAGATGCCGGTGTGGGTGATGCGGACGCGGACTTCGCCTTTTTTGGGGGGCGCTACGTCGATGTCGACGATCTGCAGGGGCTGGCCTGCGCCAAAGGCCACGGCGGCGCGGGATTTGAGGGTGGTGGTGGTCATGGGGCTTGTGATTCCCCACAACTTTCTCAATGAAATCAACATGACAAGAGAGAATCGCCCATAATTCAGAGGAAGAGAACGAGGCAAAGCCGAACCGGAGGACGCTGCAATGGGCAAGGCAGATCGGACAGAGGTTGAAGTGCAGGATCTGGGTACCCAGTGGG
>ERZ772874.625-NODE-625-length-19086-cov-16.189691_pt1 | contig 19086 bp, 12 predicted proteins | sample MGYA00580586_ERZ772874 | MGnify/ENA primary metagenome ERZ772874 (study PRJEB29015, sample SAMEA2737952) | human oral metagenome | biome: human oral; feature: human-associated habitat; material: dental | place: China | collected 2154 ... | reverse complement strand
TGGCAGCCACCCTGCTGGCCGGTGCGGACCTGTGGATCTTCGTCACCACGGCGGCGCGCTACGCCGACGCCATCCCCTGGGAGCACCTGCGTGCCGCGGCGCAGCGACACATCACGACCGCCATCGTCCTGGACCGGGTGCCGGCCGGTGCGGAGAGTGAGGTGGAGGCCGACCTGCGGCGCCGGCTCGCGGCCTCGGGGCTGGGGGAGGCCCCCGTCTTCGCCATCCCGGAAACGCCTCTGGACGACGACGGATTCCTGCCCGAGTCCTGCGTCTCCCCGGTGCGCCAATGGCTGGGAGCGTTGGCCTCCGACGCGGCGGCCCGCCAGGACATCGCCCACCGCAGCCTGACCGGCGCCATTGATGCCGTTCTGGCGCAGAGCGAACTGCTCGCCGTCGAGTTGGACTCCCAGGAGGCCGAGTACGCCGAGCTCCGCCGCGCCGCCACCTCCGAGCACGACGAAGCACTGGAGCGCGTCATCGAGGCCACCGAGGACGGCTCCATGCTGCACGGCGAGGTGCTGGCCCGCTGGCAGGAGTTCGTGGGAACCGGTGACCTCTTCCGGTCCTTGGAGGTCCAGGTCAGCCGGGTACGAGACCGCATCACCTCTCTTCTAAGGGGACGCCCGGCGCCGGCCAAGCGCGTCGAGCAGGCCATCGGCTCCTCCCTGGTCGAGCTCCTCGTCGCCGAGTCCCAACGGGCCTGCCTGGCCACGGAACGCTCCTGGCGACGCGCTGGCACATCCCAGCAGGCCCTCAACCGTGCTCTGGCGGAGGTGCCCACCCAGACCGGACTCGAGGTCATCGCCGCGGCTCTCGTCCACGACTGGCAACGAGAGGTGCTCACGCTCATCCGGACGGAGGGGGCCGACAAGCGGCTCACCGCCAGGCTGCTGTCCTTGGGGGTCAACGGCGCCGGCGTCGTCCTCATGATCCTCGTCTTCGCTCATACCGGCGGTCTGACCGGGGGAGAGGTGGGCATCGCAGGAGGTACCGCCATTCTGGCCCAACGCGTCCTGGAGGCCGTCTTCGGAGATCAGGCGATGCGCGGTATGACCAGGAGAGCCCGAGAGGACCTCACCAAGCGCGCCACCGCTTTGTTCGCCAACCAGGCGAAGTGCTTCACAGGCGCCCTTCCGGTACCGGCGCCCAGTGCGGATACGTTGCGAGAGCAGCTCCAGACCTGTCAGAAGGATGCGAGCGCCCTGCGCGCCACGGCCGTCCCCAGCCGTCGGCCCGCCAGGAGGAGGACTCGGTGACGACCGACCATGCCGACGCCCCCGGTCTTACTGCCATCCTCGAGGGGCTGGAGCAGGCCGTCGGCCTGGGCGAGCAGCTCGGCATGCATGCCGAGCTCGTCCGGGCCCGAGACGTCCTCGCACAGACCTCCCACCGCAGGCGCCTCGCGCCGGAGACCACAGTGGCGGCTCTTCTGGGCGCTACCGGATCGGGCAAGTCCAGCCTCACCAATGCCCTGACCGGTACCGAGGTGACCCGCACCGCTCGCATTCGCCCGACCACCACCCGGCCCATCGCCGTCGTGCCGGACACCGCCGCGGGGGCAACAGAGCTGCTGGACTGGCTCGCCATCGACCAGCGGGTGCGCGTCGATGGAAGCTGGGCGCCGGGCGAGGCCACCGTGCTGGTCGACCTGCCCGATATCGACTCCGACGAGCCCTCGCACCGAGCCATCGCGGAGCGCATGGCGGGTAAGGTCGACGTTCTGGTGTGGGTCCTCGATCCTGAGAAGTACGCCGATGGCGTCGTCCATCGCGACTTCCTCATCCCCATGGCTGCGCATGCCGAGGTCATGGTCGTCGCCCTCAACCAGGTGGACCGGCTCGATGCGGACAGCCGTGACGCCGTGGTGACGGATCTGAGACGGATCCTTGAACGCGAGGGGCTGGGAAGCGCTTCGGTCGTGCCCGTCAGCGCCCGCACCGGCGAGGGCGTTGAGACTCTGGCGCGCACCGTGGCCCAGGTGGCCTCCGATCGTCTGGCCAGTGCCCGTAGTCTTGCCGCCCATGCCCAGCGGGCCGCCAGGGAGCTGGCGGACCGGACGGGGCTGATGTACTCGGCCCTTCCAACTGTCGGCGAGAGGCCACCTGAAGGGGGCCGAACTCGACAAGATCGGCAGGATCAACAGTCCCTGACCGCTCTCAGACGGGCGGCTGCGAGTGTGGCCGGCGTCGACCTCGTCGCGCGGGCTGTGGAAGAATCCGACCGGCACCGGGCGCACACCCGGGTGGGCTGGTTCTGGCTGCGGTGGATCGAGCACCTGCGACGCGACCCGTTGCGGGCACTCCACCTTGGAATCGGGCACCCGTCCTCCCCGGCGTCCGAAGGCGCCGACGATCCTGACTCCGGTCAAGGGCGGGGTGTGCCGGACCTCGGCTCTCTTCCGCCTGCTGGCCCCGCGGCAACCGGAAACCTGCGCAACACCGCCCACGTCTACGCCCTGACGGCCTGTTCCGGGCTGCCGGGAGACCTGGCGGCGCAGGCCGTCCTCCGCAGCGACGAGCGCGCCGAGAACCTCGCCGCCCCCTTGGACCTGGCGGTGTCGGCGGTGGATTACGGAGCATGGAAGCGCCCGGCCTGGTGGGCCGTGGCCAACCTGCTGCAGTGGGTGACCGCACTGACCGCGCTGATCGGTGGGCTGTGGCTGGTGGTGATCCACGTACTGGAGGACTATCTCCTCCTCATCAGCATCGACGTCCCCCGCTGGGGAAGAGTTCCCTGGCCCACTATCCTCCTGCTCGGCAGCCTGCTGATCGGTCTGGCGCTGGCCGGTCTGGGCTCGTTCCTGGCCCGTGTCCAAGCCGGGCATCACGGCAAGCAGATCGCTCACCGCCTGCGCCGGGCTACCGATGAGGTCGTTGACACCGAGCTCGTCGAGCCGCTCAGGACCGAGACGTGCCGGTGGGCGCAGCTCGCGCAGATTCTGAACCGAATCACTTCGACCGACATCAGTTGACATCATTCTGCGTTATCAGATCCCGCATTCAATGCCATGATGGTGTCATAGTGACTAGACGGAATCGATTAATGATGTCAAAGTGGTGTCATGCATATGGATGCCTACATAGACACCTTGCGCCGGACTCTCATGGAGACCTCGTCCCTGGGCGATGAGCGCACCCAGGAGGTCGCTCGTTCTCTTACCGCCGCGTTCGACCCGGCTCTACGGCTCGTGGCCCTGCAGATGCTCACGGATATCGCCGACGAGCTCAACAGTGAGCTCGACGATGCGCACGTGGCCGTCGTCATGGACGGCTCGACGCCTCACCTCCTGGTGACTCAGGCCTCGACGTCCTCCGAGCCGGGTCCGGATTACCCGCAGACGTCGGATCGTCCAGCCGGAACTCCGGTACCCGAGGACGTGCAGGAGGGACCGGAGATTCGTACGACGCTGCGTCTGCCCGAGTCCCTCAAGCGGCAGGTCGATGCCGCGGCTCGAGCTCAGGGGCGCTCGGTCAACGCCTGGCTCGTGGAGGCGGCCCGGCGCTCGCTGGCAGCAGAGACGTCGCCATCGGACGTCCGAGCCGCTGGACACGAAACCTCCGGTACTGCGAACAACTGCGATGGCGCGGAAGGCCCCTTCGGTCGACCCGTCGATCCAGAAGGGCGGCGGGTCTCGGGCTGGACGCTCAGGGGGTGGTTCGGCTGAGCCGCACCGCCCGCGTCGCCACGTTATCGATCCGCCCCGAGTCCACTCACCCGTCTGCCGCCGCCTCCATCTCAGTGCGGCCCATTGACCCCAACCGAGCCTGAGGAGACCACCCATGCCGATCTGGACCTTCGATCTTCCCGAGAACACTCAGCCCGGACTCGTCCTGGACCTGTCTTCCCTGAGTGTGGTGACCGCTCCCGGAACGGGGCGCACGATCACCGTTGAGGCCGACGAGTTTCTCGAGCCCCTCCTGGACGTCACTGCCGACGGTGCGATCGTGACCATCCGGCAGATCGCGCTCGTGGGGCGCGATCGATTCGTGGGACTCTGGCCATGGGGCCCGAAAGGCTCTCGGTTACGGGTGACGGTGCCGGAAGGCGCGCGCCTCGACGCCCGGATCGACGCCGGCTCGATCAACGCCGAACACCCTTGGGACCAGGTGCAGGTGCACGCCTCAGCGGGATCGATCCGACTGGGTGACTGCAAGAGCGCCCAGGTCCACGCCGACGCCGGCTCCATCATCATCGGGTCCCTCCATGAAGGCAGCGTGCGGGCCCAGGCGGGCTCGGTGCGCATCCGGTCGACCACCGGCACAGTCTCGGCCCATACGGAGGCCGGCTCGGTCAAGGTCATCGAGGCGTATGAAGGATTCCTGGACCTGTCCAGTCAGCTGGGAACCGTGTCGGTGGGAGTCCCCCAGGGCACCGCGGTCCTGGCCGACTGCCGTTCTGAGTTCGGTCAGGCGACGACCGATCTGCCTCGCCAGGACCACCCCGATACCCTCGAGCGACGCCTCGAGCTGCGTGCTCGCGCCCAGATGGGGACCGTCCGGGTTCGTCGAGCCTGAAAGGTGTGAACGCTGATCCGGTCCCCGTCCAGCGCTCGAGCGGATCACCGAGGCCGACGGCGGAGCCGGCCGGTGCGCCGGGCCCACAGCCCCAAGCCCGCCGCCAGGACGATGGCGTTCGGAATGATGCCCACCACCGGGGAGACCAGCAGTCCCCAGCCCGGCGTGATCGGCAGTCCGCCCAAACTGACGGGGATCTGGCTGAGGTTCGCGATCGAGTGCGCGATGAGGCCCGGCCAAATACTGCCACTGAGGATCCGAAGCTCGGTGAACAAGGGGGCCCAGCAGATCGTGACGGGAACTGCGATGAGGGCGTAGGTGAGCGGAGGGACGTCTAAGACCGAGCGGAGGAGCGACTCGTCCAGGAACCACAGGTAGTAGGGCAGGTGCCACACGCCCCACACGACTCCGACGACGAGCCAGACTGCAGGGTCGGGCAGCCGCCGACGCAGGAGCGCGGGAGTGAGGTAGCCGCGCCAAGCGCCCTCCTCTGCGACGTTTTTGAGCACGGTCGGCAGGACGTTCACGGCGACGGCGCTCCCGAAGGCCCCCAGCCCGCCGGGGCTGAGCACCCCCGCCGCCCAGCCGACGGCGATGGCAGCGGCGAAGGACAGCGGGAAGACGCCGATCGCCACCCCGTAGGCCCGCAGCCTGCCCGGCAGCCACGAGACGGCGTAGGAGCGGCGCAGTGACGGGTCGCTCAGAGCCAGGACCGCACCTACCAGCAGCGGCGTCATGATCCATACGAGAGACCCCTGTTCCTGCAGGGAGTGGGCGGTGCCCAGGGCGTCGTCGACGAGGAGCCCGATCCAGCCGGAGCCGAGGGCGACGACACTGAAAACGACGAGACGGGTCAAGGAGCTCGCGGCGGGTGCGCCGCCGGATGGAGGTGCATCAGTCATACTCATATGATGCAATACGAGTATTGGACTACGCAACCATATGGCGTTGATACGTCTCCTCAGTGACCGTCCTCATCAGCGGTCTCAGTCCCCTCAGCTGTTCCCGACTGTGTATCGCCGACATCCGCGGCGATGGCGCGCCGGGTTTGGGCGACCCACTCCAGCTGGGCCTTTGTGCCGTTGATCCCGCAGCGAAGGACTGCGGCCTTCATGGCGGTGTCGAGATCCACCACGTCGATGTCGATCGCCTCCAGTTCCTCCAGCTCCCGGCGGAACCTCTTCTCGGCCTCGGACAGGAGCGCATCGACTCTCTCGTGACCCAGTCGAGCGGCGAAGAAGATGCGTGCCAGCAGGGGATCTTTAACCGTATTGGGCTCAAGTGGGCTCAACAGCCAGGCATCGAGCTCGGCGCGTCCCGACTCCGTCAGGCTGTGCACCCGCCGATCCGGTCTGCCGCTCTGAGGGATGACTCGCGTCGATATTGCGCCGTCAGCCTCAAGGCGGTCGAGGGTGCGGTAGATCTGGGACTGGTCGGCGTACCAGAAGTAAACGACCGAGCTGTTGAAAGCTCGGTTGAGGTCATAGCCGCTCTGCGGTTGTCGGGACAGCAGCCCAAGGATGGCGTGTCTGAGTCTCATGTGCTCACAGTATGCGAAGACGATCCCGCAGCGCCGATCGCCTCGCGTGACCTGCTGCAATGATGGGTGGGGCGGCAACGTATGTTGCCGCCCCACCCATCGTGTCAGTGAGCCGCCGGGGACTCAGCGGTCGCCGCGCCCCCCACGGAAGCCGCCCCGGTTGCCGCCGAAGCGGTTCTGGTTGCGCTCGCCATAGCCTCGGCCGTTTCCACGGTCACTGCCTCGGTCACCCCGGTAGCCATCGCGGCCGTAGCCACGGCCGCCCCGGCGCTCGTCCCACCGGCGGTTGTCGCGGTGGTCCCCGCGGTCCGAGCGGTCGTAACCACCCCTGCCGCCGTGCCCGTCACGGTCCTTCCAGCCACGCTCACCGTCATCACGGCGCGGCCGGAAGCCGCGCTCGGAACGGTCTCTGCGCTCGCCGCGCTCACCACGGTCGTCCCAGTCGCGCCGCTTGGGACGACGCTCCCCACCGTTGGGACCGGACCAACCGTGGCCCGGCCCCTCATCCGGACGGATGCGCAGCTCACGGCCTGAGAACGTCGCCCTGCCCATGACGGACAGCTGCTCGGGGCTCAGATCGGCGTAGATGGTGACGAGTGAGAAGGACTGAAGGATGTCGATCTTGCCGATATCAGAGCCCTCGATGCCGCCCTCGTTGGCCAGGGCGCCGACGATTGCGCCGGGAAGGACCCGGTCTCGGTGGCCCACTTCGATGCGGTAGACGGTTCCTGGACCCTCGTGCTCGCGGCGCCCGGAACGCATGGCTGAACGACGCCCCTCGCCCCGGTCCCCACGATCACCGCGACGGTTCTTCTCGCGCCCGCCCTCGAAAGAGGCCGACAGGAAGGTTCCCTCGGAGTCGAGGTTCTCCTCGCGACGTGCGCGCTGGGGGCGGTCGCCGCCCCGGTCCTCGCGCCTGCGCGGTCCCTCGTCGCCCACGGCAAGGGCCAGAAGCGTGGCTGCCAGCTCCTCGACGTCGATGTCCAGCTCCCGGGCGGAGTCGCTGACCAGCGGCAGGTACATGTCCAGGCGACCGCGCTCGTGCCGGGCGGCGGCCCTGGACAGCAGCTTGCGTGCCCGGTGCTCGGAGACATCAGCGGGGGAAGGCAGAGTGATCTCCTCCAGCCGGCTGCCGGTGAGGCGCTCGATCTGGCGGAGCTTGCCCTTCTCCTTGGGAGTCAGGAAGGTGACGGCCTCGCCGTGGCGACCGGCGCGGCCCGTGCGGCCGATGCGGTGGACATAGGCCTCGGCCTCGCGGGGCACATCGAAGTTGACGACCAGGCCGATACGGTCCACGTCCAGCCCGCGGGCGGCGACGTCGGTGGCCACGAGCACGTCGAGAGTGCCAGCGCGAAGGCGCTCCACCAGACGCTCGCGCTCACGCTGAGGCACATCACCGGAAATTGCGGCGGCCTGGATGCCCCGACCCGCCAGCTCGATGGCGACGTCCTCGGCCGTGGACTTGGTGCGCACGAACACGATGGCAGCCTCGGCATCGGTGACGGCCAGGACCCGGGAGACGGCGCCGATCTTGTGGCGGAAGGGAACCACCGCGTAGGTCTGGTGGACGGTGGCGACGGTGGAGGCCGGCCTGGAGACCTCGACCTGAACGGGCTCGTGAAGGTGCTGGCGCGCCACGGCCTGGATGGCCGGAGGCATCGTGGCCGAGAACAGGGCGGTGCGCCGCTCGGTGGGAAGGGACTCCGCAATCGTCTCAACGTCCTCGGCGAAGCCCATGCGCAGCATCTCGTCGGCCTCGTCCAGGACGAAGTAGCGCACGTCGTCAAGCTGGAGTGCGCCCTTATCGATGAGGTCGATGACGCGTCCGGGGGTGCCGACGACAACCTGTGCCCCGCCCTTGAGCGCGCCGATCTGGGGACCGTAGGGGGCGCCGCCGTAGACGGCCACCACGTCCAGCCCACGGGAGCGGGAGGCCATGTCGGTGATGGCCTCGGCGCTCTGGAGGGCGAGCTCGCGGGTGGGAGCCAGTACGAGGGCCTGGACCACGCCGTCACGGGAGTCGACGGCGTCCAGGAGCGGCAGCCCGAAGGCTGCCGTCTTGCCGGTTCCGGTCTGGGCGACGCCGACTACGTCACGGCCGGCCAGCAGGACCGGAATCGCCTCCTTCTGAATGGCGGTGGGGGTTACGAAACCCATATCGGTGACAGCCTTGAGCAGGTCACCGGGAAGACCCAGGTCGGCGAAGGTGATCTCGTCGTCCTGCTGGTCGCCTACCACCTCGCGCTTGTCCTTGCCGCGCGGGGTCTTGGCGTTCTCGCCGTTGTCGCGCTGGCCGTCATCGGAATCAACGTCGGAGTCGATGAAGGGGGCATGGCCGTCGACCTCGTCCTCTTCGATATCGACGCCGTCGTCCTCCTCGGAGTCGTCGGCCTCGTCCTCGGGGTCCGCCTCGGGCAGGTTCCGGTCGACGTCGTCGGCCTCGTCCTCGTGATCGACGTCCTCGGGGTCTTCAGGGGAGTCGGAGGATGCAGGGGTGGCGAAGTCCTCCGGGGAGGATGCCGCGTCATCGGAGTGGTGAGGCGCGGCAACGGCGTCGCCGCCGGCTGTGTCGGCCGGTCGGCCGCCGGAGAGCTCGGCGGAGAAGAGCGCGTCAAGACTCAGGGGCCCGTTGCTCTGAGCGTCGTCGGAGGCGCCGGGCACAGTGCTGCTGGAGGAGGTAGTCATGAAGTTTTCCCATATCTGTCCCCTTGAAGTAACTGGGGACCGCGGCGGAGTGTGGGGGAGGACCCTTTGTCCTCCACTCTTTGCCGTACCTGGCCCACCACACTCGCCCAGCACCCGGAAATGGCCGGGTGACTCATGGGCTAACACGCACAGACTCACGGGAAGCACTTGCCGCACACCAGGTGCAGCAAGACCCGAACGGGGTCAACAGGGAACGGTTCGCTCCTGGGCCCAGGCTACGGGAGAATCGCGGCACCTTCCCCCTCCACGAGCTGGATCACAGGTGAGGTCGGTCTCGTGAGACTCTCAACGCCCCAGTAGGCCGAGGATCTGACGGCGCAGCTCGCGGAAATCATCGGCCGACTCATCGTGCTGGGGCACCTTGATGTCGGCGACGATATGCGCGGGCCGCTCGGATAAGACGATCACCCGACCGGCCAGACGCAGTGCCTCATCGACATCATGGGTGACCAGGACGGCTGTGAAGCGCTGGGAGTCCCATAGCCTGGCGATCTCATCCTGGAGCTGGAGGCGGGTCAGGGCGTCGAGCTTGCCCAGGGGCTCGTCCAGGAGGAAGAGCCGGGGCCGGTTGACCAATGCCCGCGCCAGCGAGGCCCGCTGGGCCATGCCCCCCGAGAGCGTGGCGGGGTAGGCCTCGGCGAAGTCCCGCAGTCCCACGATCTGCAGGGCCGCCTCCACCCGGCGCCGGTCCTGTTCCAGTCGGTGTCTCGCCTCGGGGCCCAGGGCGACATTGTCGCGCACCGTCCTCCAGGGCAGGAGTGTGGCGTCCTGGAAGGCCAGGGCGCGCAGCGGCGACGGCCCGGTCACGGGGTCGGAGTCGACTTCGACGACGCCCTCGACAGGTTCCTCTAGCCCGGCCAGCAGGCGCAGGATCGTCGACTTGCCGCAGCCGGAGGGACCCACCAGTGAGACGAACTCTCCGGGCGCCACCGTCAGATCGATGTCATCGAGCACGGGGAGCTGATTGGGCTTCGCGGCCTCAGCCTCGTGGCGCGCTCTGGCGGCGGGGGACAGGCGGCGAAGCAGGAAGTGGAGCCAGCCATGGTCCAGGTCGCGGGACAGGGGATAGCGGTGCGTGACGCCCTTGAGAGCCACCTGCGCGCCGCGGGGGACGGACGGGGCCGCGGCCTGTGGCGAGCCCTCGGCTGTTGCAAAACCGGCGGACATCGGTTCACCACCTCACAAGGTTCTGCTGCCATGCCAGCAGCGAGGAGCGGATCTTGAACAGGAGGACCATGAGGGTGCGGCAGAAGGCCACCAGAATGATGAGGCCCACATACATCCTGGGGTAGTCCGCCCAGCCCTTAACCCAGTTGATGTACCAGGCCAGCCCCTTGTCGACGCCGGTCAGCTCGGCGGTCATGAGCGCTGCGAGTGATGTGCCCAGGCCCGTGAACAAGCCGGTGAGCATGTCGGGCAGGGCCGATGGCACGGCCACCCGCCTGATGAGGAAGAACTCGTCGGCTCCCAGTGTGCGGGCCATGTCGATGTAGTCGCGGCGTACGGAGCGCACGCCTGCACGGGTCATGGTCGCCATGGGGAACCAGGCGCCGAAGCCGACGATGAAGGCCGCTGAAGCGTATGTCGTCGGAAGCAGTAGCAGCGCCAGAGGCAGGAGCGAGGCCGCGGGTACGGGCCCGACAGTCTGGAGGAGCGGGTGGAGCCAGTAGTCGGCGCGTTTCGACCAGCCCATGAGCAGTCCTGTGAGGAAGCCCAGCAGAGACCCCACGGTGTACCCGATGGCGAAGAGCAGCGCCGAGGCTCCCAGACAGCTGAGTAGCAGCCTCCAGTCGTGCGCGAAAGAGGCGATGAGCACCTCCGGTGCGGCGAAGTACGGAGGCGTGAGAATTCCGAGCTTCGAGGTTGACAGCTGCCAGACGATGAACCATGCGCCGGCGGCGGTGATCCAAGGCAGGAAATGCGTCAACGACTTCGCCGCAAAGGAGCCTGGCCTGATTCGTGAGGCCGCGGTCCACCCGATCAGAACGACGATCCATGCGCCGGTAAGGAGAATGACTGGAGTGGTCGATGCCCGGCGGAGCAGGTCGGCCTCCGGAACACCGATGACGATGGCCAAATAGGCCGGCCACAAGAACAGTGCTATGGCGCTCAGAAGAGAACCCGGGGTGGGGCGATCGTGTTTCGATACGCCGCGCTCAGGCTGAGAGGAGCTCTGTTCCCGCTGTTTCTCGTCGGAGATTTCGGTTGGTGCGCCGAGGGACGTTGCGGACATTATCAATCAGTCCTTGATACCGAGATCGGCGACGACGGCGTTGGTCAGACTCTGGGCGGAGACGTCGGCCTTGATGAATCCGGTCGTCTTGAACTTCTCAATACCGGGCTCGATTGCGGCACGGAACCTGGACGCCGAGGCCTTGAAACCGTATGTCTTGAGCACCCGCACGACGACGTCCTGATCCGCGGCGACGTAGTCGTTGTCGACCTCGAGCTTGGCGATCTCCTCGATGTGATCGGGCACGTAGGCCGAACCTTTCAACCACGCCTGCGTCAGCGCCTTGGCCCTTACAGGCTGTTTCTTCACGAAGTCTCCGTTGAGGGCTACGGAGCAGCAGAACTCCTCGGCGTCGTTGTTGGCCAGCTCTCGGGCTGTGCCATTGAAGACGGGGAGCAGCGGCGCGGGATCGGATCCCATGATGGCGTCCACCTGCCCGTCTGCCAGAGCGGTCCCCAAGGAATCCGCATCAACCGTGCGCCAGGTGATGTCGCCCCCGTCCGGGTCGACGTTGATACCGGCCTCGGACAGTCCGATCGCGAAGTAGGCGAAGGCGGACGAGGACAGCGATGGTACGCCGATCGTGGAGCCCTTGAGATCAGCCAGGCTCTGATAGGGGGAGTCGTTGTTCACCACCAGACGCAGGCAGCCGGCGTGAAGACCCGCAGTGAGCTTGGCGTTGAGCCCGTTGTAGATTGGTTCCAGCCAGGAGAAGAAGATTCCCGGTGCGCCGATGTATTTGCCGGCGCCCACGCCGTCCTTGGTGTCCTCGGTCTGCTGGGTGCGTGCGAGTGTGACCTTCAGCCCGGCATCATCGAAGAAGCCCTGGTGGTAGGCGGCGTACAGCGGTGCGGCGCAGATGTCGCCGCCGATGACCAGCGGCAGCGCCTCATGGGCGCCGACCACGCCTTGGTTGGTGCGCCGGATCGTCAGGTACGCGCCGGTGCCGACCACTGCAGCAGCCGCAAGACCTCCAACCGTCAGCAGCGCCCGCCGCGACGGCTTGCTGCGGCCAGATGAGTCTGCCTCGGAGATGCTGGGATCGTCATCGGCGGCGAGGATCTCCGCCGCGTTGTCGGCAGTGACCTCGTTGTCCCCGGGAGACTCAGCACCCGACGGGGATGAGGCGGAGGAGGGAGAGGGAACGGTCTTCGACATGGTGTCTCCTACGGAGGGGATATAGAACCGAATAGGTGTGAAAGCAGCGTCGTTGAGAGACGAGACTCGGCCGCCGACGCGGCGATTACCTGCGGGAAAGACAAATAAGACGAAAAAGGGTGATGAATCCTCGCACGGTCTTCAGATCATCCGGTCACGGAACTCTGAGGGACGGTCGCGCATAACCCGTCAAGGGCCCGCGAGAATGAGAGACCGGAAGCGGGGCCCGACTGCGCATCGCGCCGCCAGCTCCGAAGTGGTTGCCCCTTACCGAGAAGTCACCGCGTTTCCCGGGCGGCACATTGGACGAACAATCAACAAGGCTGACAACAACAGCACATTCGCGTACCACACATGACCGCGAGCGCCTGTGCGCCGGGGGCGGTGGTGGTCGTCAGAGCGATGTGCGTCATGAGCGCCACCCTACGCCATATCAGCCGGAAGAATGCAAGTTCGTTTCTCCTCCCAGGCGGTCCGTCTCGATCGGTCTGTGCCTCGTGGGGGCGGGGCGGAGGGGGTCCGATATGGTCTCCGGTGTGAGCGGAACCCGCCCTGACGATGTTCTGGTGCAGCGGACCCGGTGGCGGGAGCTGGCCCCCACCCCTCTGGGCCCGGATGGGAGTCTGATTCGCTCGACTCCGGTATGGTGGCCGTCCCATCCCGACGATGACGCCCTGGCGGCCGCTGCGGCTCGCGGCACCCCCGTCCTGGGGGAGTCCCGTATCGTTGCAGGTGTCGAGATGCGCGAGGTGACCTTCCTGTGGTGCGACGACCAGCGGCATGGTCCCGTGCCCAGCGTTCTCATCCATCTCAACACGCTGACCGACAACCATCGCACTCACATCGCCCCGGCGCTCGCCGTCCGAGTTGCCGGGACCAGCTGGTGGGTGCACCACCTCCTCCTGCCTCAGGACGCTCTCCTGGGATACCGGATCGTTGTGACCCGCGAGCCGTTGCCCGACGACGCCGGGACCCGTCGGGAGAGCTGGAAGCATGTTCACGAGCAAGGGCGCCCAGATCCCTTCAATCCCGATCGCCTGCACGATGGTTTCGGCTTCGTCTCCTCCCTGTGGGAGGGACCGGGCGCCGCCACCCACCCGGAATGGTTGGCTGCGGCGTGCCCCGGGGACGACTCGGCGTTCAATGGCGGCGGGTACTCCGGCAGTACAGAGCTCAGTGGTGTTGCTGCGCTCGAGGGCTTCGACGCCCCCGGTGATTCTTCGCGACGCATCACCCTGTGGCTGCAGGAGCCCGTCGGCGGCGGACAACGCGAGGAAAAGGCCGAGAAGAAGCGCGGACTGCTGGTTCTGCTCGACGGAGAGATCTGGCGCCGCAACGACGTCGTCCGCCGTCTTGGCGCCAGGGCGGCGTCCTGGGACCTATTACTCATCGACTCCGGAGACCTGTCCATGCGCACCCGTGACCTGGCGGATCCGCGCCGCAGCAGAGAGCTGCTGAGCAGGTGCCTGCAGGCGGCTCGAGTCGGCCGGCGGCCGTGGAGCCCGCGGCGGGTGGTGGTGGCCGGTCAATCCCTGGGGGGCGTGGCCGCAGCGGATCTCGTCACGCACCGGCCCGATATCGCCAGTCGCGCTATTGTCCAGTCGGCGTCCTTCTGGTTGGGGTCAGGCCGCCGGGGCGAGGGGGAGGGGGAACTGCTTTCCTGGTTGCGCAGTAGGGCCGAGCTGAAGTCTGCTGAGCCGCTGGAGGCGCGACTGGTGATTCAATGCGGCGTCCACGAGGAGGTCCTGCGTCAGGGGGCGCGCACGGCCGCGGGTCTTCTCGCGGCCGAGGGGGTTCTGCTCGAGTATCGCGAGGAGCGCGGCGGTCACGACTACGCCTGGTGGCGGCACGGGCTGTCCTGGGGGCTCGACGCTCATGAGCAGGACCTTTCCTCAGGACGTGGATAGCGGCGCCGAGGTGACCGCAGTCTCACTCGTCTATAAAACAAGACAACGTCGCCAACGTTTGCCTGCCAGTCATTGCGCCACTGACCTCTGACGCGAGTCGGAGCGCTGCTGGCGCGCGTCCGTCGTCGTGCCCGACTGGCCTGCACCCGGATCAGATCAACACGCCTGAGCAGGAGGAGCCCTGGCCGATCGTCTCAGGGGCCGTTCAACGCGGAATACGCGTTGAACGGCCCCAGTCCTCTCCACAATAAAACCGTGACAGAAGTGAAACCTGGGCAACAGCATGATCACGTTACCCGATTTATCGTTACCAATGCAGGAGTTTTCGCAGTGATTCCGGAACTGATTGATCTCGCTCCGACCGATTGTCGGGTTACCGCCGTGTATACTTGATCCGGATTCGATGTCGCAGCCGATGTTTTCTGGAGATAGTGGATTCTTAGAGGGGAGTAGTCCGTCTATCATCGTTTGTGAAAGGCAGTCGTATCCGTTGACCGGTGCGTTCCTTTCCTCGTTGTCCTCGCCTACCGGCTGCGGATTGAACGAGTAAGTCCACCTCATCCCTGCTCACGAACGAGACCACTTGATGCACTACGCTCAGCGGCTGTTTGCGGCCCGCCCCTCTACCATGCACGGTGCTCGCGCGATTCTTGCCGTCCTGACGGCCTTCGGCATTATTCTGTCCACCGCTGGTGTGGCTGCCATGCCCCTTCTGAACGAGGGCAAGGCCGTCGAGGAATCCGGGAGCGGCGCGGCCTGCCGCCCTGCAGCCAGAATGGTCTACCCCGAGGGCCAGTCGGCGCCCGAGTACGTGGTGCCGGTCTATGAGACCGGGTTCGGTGTGGGGGTCGAGTCGATCCTGTCGGACTGGTGCGCCACCGCCGGCGAGGTCCTGGAGGATCCTTCCATCACGCTCAACGTCGTCGAGGGAAAGACTGTCACTCCCCACCTGTTGCCGGGGCTCAAGGCCGAGCTCGAGCGCCCAGCTCCCGCCAACGGCGAGCAGGACGTCTTCATTCCGACCAACTACCTTGTCAAAGGAATGCGAGAGGCCACGGGCGACACGAGCTGGGACGTCGGCACGCGGGTCTTCAGCCTCACCTTTACCAGCGGAACGGTGAGTGCGACGACGGGCCTGTTCTCCTTCGTCAAGCAGGATCCCGACATCATCAATCCTCCTTCTCCGGAGCCCACGCCAGACCCCACGACCGAGCCCAGTGCTGAGCCTTCAGCGGAGCCGACCACTGAGCCAACAACCGGGCCGACGACGGAACCGACCGCTCAGCCCACCACTGAGCCCACCACTGAGCCAACTGCCGCGCCGACCACCAAACCGACGACGGAACCAGTTCCGGACCCGACGCAGGCCCCGAGCCCGTCGCCGACAGCGACACCCTCTGCGCAGCCGACGGCGACACTCACGCCGGATCCCACACCGACTCCGACGAACGCAACCTGCAAGGCGGCGCCAACCGTCACCGTTCTCAACCCCGATGGCTCAAACCCCAAGGGGGCTGAGCCCACCTACGATCCTGAGATCGCTGTCAGGGCCTCGGGCACGGGCTGGTGCTCACAGGGAACCGTGCTCGACGGTGAGAAGTCGGTCGAGATCAAGATGATGGCCCACGGTGGATACGCGGTTCCGGGAACCGTCTCGGTGCCCGTCACCTTCCGCAACGGTTCCTTCAATACTCAGCTCAACCTGTCTGCGCTCTACGCCGCAGGGAAAGCCGAAAAGGGACGCTACTATCTTCAGATCTCATCCGCCGATACCGGGCTGACGGCCAGCACCAACGTCTTCGTCCTCAATACGCCGGTGACTCCGCAGCCGACCCCAACCCCTACAGCCGGTCCTACAGCCGAGCCCACGCCGTCTCCAACGCGGATGCCGACGGCAGAACCCTCGGCATCCACGTCTGCTTCGCCGTCCCCGACGCCGTCGACCAGCCCAGCGCCCGCCCCCTCACCGGCTCCTTCCAACGAGCCGACATCAGAACCGTCCCCCGCTCCGTCTGTCCAGCCCTCAACCGCTCCGTCGGATCAGCGCACGCAGTCACCGGACTCGGTGCAGACCTCGGGTCCCTCCGCAGCCACGCCACATGTGAACGTCACCGATGGCCGTGATGAGGAGGACCCCGGCAGCCAGTCGGACGCAGAAGGTATCGGTAGCGGTTCCGGTGGAGGCGTTTCTGCCAACAGCGGGTCCCAGACGGATTCCTCGGCCGGCGGTATCCCGGCCGGGCCCGGCGCCGACCAGGGGCGGACTCAGGACAGTGGGTGGGGCGGTGCCAGCGCTTCCTCCGGCTCGGACGACTCCGAGGCCCCGGCGCAGGCCTCAGCCGAAGCGACCGCCCCTGAGGACAGGACTGTCCGTCCTGACAGGGCCCCCGTACCTCCGGTGACCAGCGCTGCGCAGTTGAGCGCGGACAACGCCGGTTCCCTGTCCGGGTCCCGCCAGGGCAATATCGTCAACCTCGTCCTTCCCAAGGCCAAGGTCTCAGCGGGGGAGTGGGTCTCGGTATTCGTCTTCCCCGGAGCCACCACCAAGGGCTGGGTACAGGTCGACGGCGCCAACAGCGTCTCCATCGATATCTCGACATTCAAATCCGGATCCTACGAACTGGCGGTGGCCGATCGTGAGAACAGCCTTCTGGGGTGGGCCAAGCTGGAGATCACCTCGGCAGCCTTCGACACTCAGAACCCGGGCCAGGCCCAGCTTCTGACATTCCCGGACAAGGGTGCCCCCACCTCCATGAGCCTGAGTGCCAACGACATGCTCCTAGGAGGCGCCGGAGGACTGCTTGTCATCGGCGCCGGCAGCCTGCTGGTCGCCGCGCGTTCAGGACTGCCTCTTCGCGCTCCGCGAGCCCCCCGGCTACCGCGGATGCCGCGCAGACGCTGAGCAGGCGCTTCAGCAAGTTGTCAACGAAATCGTCAGGGGATCAGAACATGCAGCGGCACGAAGGAGGTGAGGGGCAGATGATCCGAATGCTCCGGCTCGTCCGGCCGGATCGGCGCACGCAGACCGATCGACGTCGGATCGACGACCGCCACCCGGCGGGCGCGCCACGCGTGCTCGCCGTCGTCTGCTCAGTCCTGCTCGCTTCCTTGGCGGCACTGATTCCCATGGGTCCCGTTGCCGAAGCGGACACCACGACAGGCCCCTCCACCAGGGGGACGGCCTCAACCGTCAGCCCATCGACAGTCGCCGTCGGGGGCACGATCATGTACACGATCTCGGGCTTCCCCAGCGGCGCAACGGTTCAGGTTCTCATCGATGACGGAACGCCGGGCGGCTCCCAGTCCCCGGAGAACGAGGTCGTCACCACCGTGACGGTCAAGGAGGACGGCACCGCCTCGGGATCCTTCGAGCTGCCCGATTACGTCGAGCAGGGCAACCACTGGCTGCGCTTCCGGGTCTCCGGAGCGCAAGGGGGCAACGCGGCGGACTACACCAACAAGAGTCCCTACTTCACTGTCTCGGGTGTCACAGTCATCGGAGGGGCCGCGCCTCCGACCGTTCCGGCGGCACCGACGCCGCCGCCCCACCAGGTGGCCGCAACGGGCGGATCGAAAGGTGCTAGCGCCTCGGGCATTCAGGCCGCCGGCCCAGGGGCGGAACCGGCCGGCTTTCCGATCATCGGCGCCTCCATCCTCGCGCTCAGCATGATCCTGGTCGTGCTCTCGGTGCTCGTAGCGGTCAACCGTCGCAGAATGGCTGCCTACCAGCGCCGTCGAGCCGTGGTCTGACGTAGGGCGAGTCACTGCGTGTGCGGCTGCTGCGGCGCCGCCTGACGCCCGAGTGCCGGGCTCCTTGTAAACTGCGGCCGGCGCCCACCCGTCTCGTGGTGCGCCCCGACGGGCACCGGTTCAGTGCCCCACACGGAAGGAACCCAGCACCGTGCTGCGAACCCGCACCGCAGGCTCCCTGCGCGCCTCAGACATCGGCCAGGTCGTCACCCTCACCGGATGGGTGGATCGACGCCGTGACCACGGCGGCGTGGCCTTCATCGACCTGCGGGACGCCTCGGGCATCGCCCAGGTCGTCATCCGCGAGGAGATCGCCCACGACCTGCGCGCCGAGTACGTCCTGGCCGTCACCGGCGAGGTGGCGCGCCGCCCCGAGGGCAACGCCAACCCGAACCTGCCCACCGGCGAGATCGAGGTCGTCGTGGCCGACGTCGAGATCCTCAACCCCGCCGCCCCGCTGCCCTTCCAGGTCTCCGACCACGCCGAGGACGCGGGCCGGGTCGGCGAGGAGACGCGGTTGAAGTACCGCTACCTCGACCTGCGCCGCAGCCCCATGAGCCGCGCCATCCGCCTGCGCGCCGAGGTCAACCGGGCCGCCCGCCGGGTGCTGGACGCCCACGGCTTCGTCGAGATCGAGACCCCTACCCTGACCCGCTCCACCCCCGAGGGCGCGCGCGACTTCCTCGTGCCCGCCCGCCTGGCGCCCGGGTCCTGGTACGCCCTGCCGCAGAGCCCCCAGCTGTTCAAGCAGCTGCTCATGGTCGCCGGCATGGAGCGCTACTACCAGATCGCCCGCTGCTACCGCGACGAGGACTTCCGCGCCGACCGCCAGCCCGAGTTCACCCAGCTCGACGTGGAGATGAGCTTCGTCGACCAGGACGACGTCATCGCCGTGGCCGAGGACGTGCTGCGCGAGATCTGGGCCCTCATCGGCCACGAGCTGCCCACACCCATCGCGCGCATGACCTACCGGGAGGCCATGGAGCGCTACGGCACCGACAAGCCGGACCTGCGCTTCGACTGCGAGCTGGTGGACCTGACCGACTACTTCAAGGACACGACCTTCCGGGTCTTCCGCGCCGACTACGTGGGCGCCGTCGTCATGCCCGGTGGGGCCTCGCAGTCGCGGCGCACCCTCGACGCCTGGCAGGACTGGGCCAGGCAGCGCGGCGCCAGGGGACTGGCCTATGTGACGGTCGCCGAGGACGGCGCGCTGGGCGGACCGGTCGCCAAGAACATCACCGACTCCGAGCGCGCGGGCCTGGCCGAGGCCGC